>ERZ1106930.29-NODE-29-length-97943-cov-18.715174_pt1 | contig 97943 bp, 92 predicted proteins | sample MGYA00403663_ERZ1106930 | MGnify/ENA primary metagenome ERZ1106930 (study PRJEB35170, sample SAMEA104062438) | human gut metagenome | biome: human gut; feature: human-associated habitat; material: faeces | place: Denmark | collected 2012-06-26 ... | reverse complement strand
TGATATAATAAATAATAAATGATAAATTTTAAGGAGAAGGCAACGCAAAAGATTCATTCGCCCCAAAGGAGCCGACGTCTAACCGGCTTCCTGTAAAGGAGGAATTCTTTTCGTTGGATAAAATATTTATGAATACTTATATCGGTATAGATCTCGGAACGTCGGCGGTTAAATTGCTTTTAGTATCGGAAGACGGGCGCATTTTGAACAGTACGACGAAAAGTTATCCTATCTTTTATCCTGAGAGCGGTTGGAGCGAACAAAATCCGGAGGATTGGTATACGGGCGTTGTAGAAGGAATAAAAGAGCTCCTTTGCGGACAGGATAAAGGTGCCGTCCGAGGTATCGGATTCGGCGGACAAATGCACGGGTTGGTACTTTTGGACTCAGAAGGAAAAGTGATTCGTCCGGCTATTTTATGGAATGACGGACGGACGCAGAAGCAGACGGATTATCTCAACGAGACCATCGGCAGGGAGAGATTGTCCGAATACACGGCAAATATCGCCTTTGCAGGATTTACGGCTCCGAAAATTCTTTGGGTAAAAGAAAACGAACCGCAAAATTTTTCCCGTATCGATAAAATTATGCTCCCGAAGGATTACGTCGTCTATCGTCTGAGCGGCGTACATTGTACGGATTATTCGGACGCGGGCGGAATGTTGTTGCTCGACGTAAAAAATCGCCGTTGGAGCGAGGAAATGTGCCGAATTTGTTCGGTAAAGAAAGAGTGGCTTCCCGCCCTTTACGAATCTTACGAAACGATCGGGGAACTTTTGCCTTCGGTTGCGGCAGAGTTGGGCTTATCTGAAAGTGTAAAATTATGTGCGGGCGCAGGGGACAATGCGGCTGCCGCGGTAGGTACAGGTACGGTATCCGGCGGAGCCTGCAATATTTCTTTGGGGACAAGCGGTACGGTTTTTATCGTAGGAAACAGTTTTTCGGTAGACCCGAAGAATGCTTTACATTCGTTCTGTCACGCAAACGGCGGGTATCATTTAATGGGCTGTATTTTAGCGGCTGCGTCGTGTAATCAATGGTGGACGGATACAATTCTCGGTACAAAAAATTATGCGGAGGAACAATCGGGCTTGGAGAAAGAGCTCGGTAAAAACGAAGTATTCTTTCTCCCGTATCTTATGGGAGAACGCAGTCCGCATAACGATGTAAACGCTCGCGGCGCGTTTATCGGAATGAGGCCGCATACGACGAGAAAGGAGATGACGCTCGCCGTTTTGGAAGGGGTAGCTTTTGCGCTCCGCGATTGTATGGAGGTTGCCAAGGGGAACGGAATTAAAGTAACGTGTACTCGCATCTGTGGCGGTGGAGCAAAAAGTCCGCTTTGGCGTCAAATTATCGCAGATGTTTTGGGAATTTCCGTGGAAACTCCGATGATAGAAGAAGGACCGGCCTACGGCGCCGCCATTTTGTCTATGGTGACCTGCGGGGCCTATTCTACGGTAGAAGCGGCCACGGATGCTTTAATCAAAATAAAGGAGATCGTGCAGCCCGATAAAGAGATTGTGGCCGCCTATGAAAAAAAATATCAGATTTTCAGAAAATTATATCCATCTTTGAAGGAAGTTTTTGCAAAATTCTGAAAGCTTTGAATTTTATAAATTTATCTGTAAGAAGTAAAATAACGGTCCGCCTTTTCGATATTCGGAAACGGTCCGTTATATTTTTATGTGTGCTCAGCGAGAGTAGTGATAAAATATAAAAAATATGTGCAAAAACGGACATTGCTTCGCCATGGCAAGAAAATGAAAACTCTGAGAGGGCGGGGACCAATTTCTTTTGGGATTTCATATAATGATATGTGGACACATTCACAAATGAAATCCTTGGAGGAAGAAATTATGGCTCAAAAAACGGTGACAACCTTTGCGGAATTGAAAAGTGCGATAGAGGATTCGACGACTACGGAAATTTTGCTTGCCAAAGATATCGTATTTTCTTCGGGAGGTATTCAGATTCCCAAGACCAAGGGAAATATTTCTATCGACGGAGCCGGACATACGATAACGGATTATAATTCAGGCGCGTATACGGATACGATTTACTTTTCTCCTTCCGCGGGTACGGCCGTTACGGCAACTATGAAAAACGCCGTATGGAACGGCAGGAACTATTACGGAATCCTCTGCGTGTATGACAGCACCAATAATAGCAATGTCACGACGGTTTTAGATAACATTAAATACACGGGACCTCAGCCCGTATATAATCGCAACGGAATAACGAGGATAAAAGATTGTACGATAAGCATCGAAAAAAACGGTTCTGTCGGTGATTCGCAGGAGTTTTGCGAAGGAAATCGCATTATTATAGAAGGAAAGGTCTCGGTGACGTCGCAGACGACTGCGACTTCCGTTATATGGTTTCCTTATGCAGGTTCGGCATTTACGGTAGAGGAGGGTGCGGTCTTTACCCTGCAAGCGCCTTCAACGTATATGTGGTATACGGATACGCCTGCAAAGCCGATCATGACCTTTAAAAAAAATTCTTCGACGGAATTGACCGTAAGAGGCGGATTATTTTATTCTTATGGGACAGACGCGCATATTGCTTCTTCCTTTACGGTGGAGAGTGGTGCTTCTTTTAAGGCTGTATCCTCCGCGAGCAGCGGTGTTCCTATCTTTAAGTGTGCGGGACCTTTTTCGATTGCAACCGGTGGTTCCTTTCATCTGATTTCTCCGAATACAGGTTCCTCGCCTTTGATGTATTTCGCCAATACCGCAACGCTTACGTTTCAATCTCCCAAAAGCGTGCTTCTCTACGATAACGGCACAAATATATTTTCCTTTCAGTCGGGAAGTTCGACGGCTCCGAATACGTTGAATATTACCGCCAAAATGATTAATTTATGGACGACAGCCAAGACCCCGTATGCGTCGGCGGGCGGATTCGACGATAAACCCAATTCGGCGTTCTTCAAGAGTGGATATACTTCGGATATAACGGCGACGGTGATAGCATCTTCGTCGGCGGTCACGGCGGTGACAACGAATATTGTAGCAGGAGATAACGGATATCCGATGAATGTTTCGACTTTCAACATCATGAATGCAAAGGTGTTGAGCATGGGAGATATTACCCTCGCAATTTCTGATATTACCGATATTTCCGATACCGTGACGGGAACAACAGAACCGTCCGCTGCCGTCCGCGCGGTTTATCTGACGCAGACTCTGACAGGAAGCGCATCGGGGACGGGGGCTTATTCTATAACTTTGCCCGCGCGCCTCGCCATCGATACAGAGGTGACGGTATCCGCCAATCGGTATTTTTTGACAAAGGCTCTTTCGACAACCGTTTTAGGCAGCATATCCGTTACCCGTTTAACAAATCTTCAGTTTTATAGTTTTGCCGTACCTTATCACCGGAGTATTGTAAAGCGCATAGATCCCGATTGGTATATCGAAGTGACGGACACGAGGAGGGGCGGCGGCGATTGGTATCTGTATGCGTCGATTTCCCTTCCGCTGCAATCGGAAAATCAGCAATTGGAAAATGCCCTGACGTTTTATGAAAACGGGGTAAAACAAATTTTATCCGGGACGCCCGTATTGATAAAACACGGTGTTTCGACTTCGACTCCTGCGGTGACCCGCGTTTCTTGGGTAGAGACAGAGGGACTTCTTTTGACCGTACTCCCGGAATATCTGTATGCTTCGGGACTCTATACGACAGATATTTCCTGGGACGTCAGGCCTTCGGCGTTGTAAATAAAAAAGAGCTGCGGAATATTATTCGCAGCTCTTTTTATTCAGAATATTTTATTGCCTGCGGACTTTTACTTCGACGAAATTTGTATAAATATCGGCTCCGTTTTCGAAGACTATATGCGCCCGACTTCCCATGTAATACCAACGTTCGTAACCGTACTCGAATAAGCGGTACGATCCCGAAGGGGAAAGAAAGACAAAACGACAGTCGCAGGAATATGTATTACAATAACATTCGACGGTATTTTGTCCCTCTAAATTCTTAAAATAACGTTTACGGAGCGGTTTGAGTAATCTGAAAGGTAACAGTGAGCGTTCCTCCGTCAACCATATCCGGCAGATTTACGCTCAAAACGCCACCGGTAAACGTAAAATCAGAAGTTGCCGCATCATTGATTTTGACCCCGAAAGTCGTATCCAGAGTGACGATAGAATCGAGAGTATCCGTAAGAACTCCTTTGGTGAACGTATCACCAGAACTGTTTTGAACCTTAATCGTATAAAGAAGAGGGCCGTTTACCCAAAATTCTTTGTCGGCCGTCTTGGTAGCGGTCAGTCCCTGAATGATGGTGGTACTGACCTGATTGCTGGAAAACGTGACGGGATTTGCCGCCGCACCGTAAGAGCCTGCAAAATCTGCTTGGTTTGTCAATGTAACTTTTGCCATAAAATTCTCCTGAAAGTGATTTTACGGGATTTTCATACCCGCAATAACAGTATATGCTTTATCTTTTACCGATGTTTACAATTTTCGTATAACTTTTATATCGGCCGACGCATATAATAAATATGCGCATAAGCGCAAATATACTTTTTACAAGGGGAGAAATATGGAAGAATATCTTGAAATGATCAGTGTACCCGCCATCGCGGTTATTGTTTATTTCGTCGTCGCCGTCATCAAATACGCCGTAAAAGAAAATGAGACTTTCAAACGGTTTATTCCGTTGATTTCAGCCGGCTTAGGAGTGGCGCTCGGAATCGTAGCCTATTTTGCCGTCCCTCAGATAATGCCCGCAGAAAACGTTTTTGTAGCGGTCATTATCGGTGGCGCCAGCGGCCTTTCCGCTACGGGCGCGCATCAGATTTTCAAACAGACGAGCAAGCGCAAAGAAGATGAAGATATTGAAAAGAATGCGTCCGCTTCTGAAACAGAGAAGAAAGAGGACAAAGAAGATAAAAAATAATGAAAGAGCGGCTCTGAAAAAGAGCCGCTCTTTCATAAAAAAGGGCGTCCTCAAAAAAGGACGCTCTCAAAGAAGGAGATTTCTTCCGTAAAATCTTATTCATCGTTCTATCAATCGTTCCTATTTTTTTGGATTGTTGCTCGCTATTCTTCCATAACCTTTTACTTATATGGAGGCATAAAGCTGAAAATAGCGCTCCCGCGTCATGACATACACAAGCTCATCGAGAACGAGTCCGTCATACCTTTTCCAGCTCTTTTCGAGTCGAGAACAATATTGAAAGCCCAATTTTTCAATGACTCTCTTCGATCGGAAATTAAAGGGAAAGTGCGAGACGATGAGCGCCTTTGCATCACGTTCAAGGAATGCAAATTTTATGGCGCGGACCGCCGCTTCGGGCGCGAGCCCTCTGCCCCAATATTCTTCGGATAGAGCATATCCGAGTTCGAAATCATAGTGTAAAGGGAGTTTTTCCTTTTTTGTTTTATGCAGCCCTAAGGAACCGATAACTCTGCCCGTCTCTTTGAGTTCTATCGCCCATGTTTCGTCTTGTTCGGAGAACTGCTTCAAAATTTCTTTGGTTTCGAGAATGTCTTTATGAGGTTTCCAACCGCACATGGGGCCGACTTTGTCGCTTTTTGCATAGGCATATAAATCGTCGGCGTCCGTTTCCCTCCATTCCCTTAAAATGAGCCTTTGGGTTTCCAGCTTCTTCATCTTTTTTACCTCCCTTTCGGTATATTATACCATATTCATTGAAAAAAAGCAAGGATGGACAAGAAAAAGGAATGAGGGAGAAAATGGAGAAAATCACATTTCCCGCTTCGCGAGGATTTTTCCGCTTTCGGAATCGACGAGAAGGGCAAAAATAGTTCCTTCACGGTCGATAATTCCGATATAATAATAAGGCGCATCCTCGTAAATCAATCTCAAATAAATTTCTCCCGCGAACCCCTTGGAATCGGTCATGGACTTAAATTTTTCGCTCTCCGCCGTCTGAATCTTTTCTACCACCTCCTTGGGCGAAAGCATGTTATCCGTGCGTACCGTGGTCGCGGTCATTTCGAGCGAAGTTTCTTCGATTGTAATTTTGAAAGAAATAGAGGACGCCGCGGAAATATCTAAAGTACAGGAATAGAAATACTCCAATTTTACATTGTCGAAGGACATGTCGCCGCCGTATTCCTTACCGTTGTAGGTAAAGGAAATATCGCAAGATTCCGTAACGACGGGGCCGGTGAGATAGATTTCCGCGCGCGGAGAAACGGCGCGCTTTACTCCGTCGGCAGTGTAGGGAGATTCTTTTTCCGTCGCGTAGACTCTGAGCGAGAAATCCTCTTGTTCGGCAAGGAGAATGTTACTTCTTAGTTCGGAGACGTAATCGAAATAATCGATGGTTTTACCGCAGGCTCCGAGAGACACCAAAAGGACGGGCGCGAGTATGAGCGCGCATGCGCTTCCGATTCGGAAAGCCTTGTGCGGTTGTTCGTGGGAGACCGAAATATCGGGAGTGAAAACGAGGTTCTTTTTCTTAGAAAACTTTTTCATGGTAACATTATATTAAAAAAAGGTGCGAAACATGACGGACAAATCTCTTTCATACAGTTGATTTTTGCGAAGGAATGTGATAAAATAGATAATAATCGGAAATCGGAGGAAAGAAAAGTGCGGATTGATAAGGTAATTTTGAAAGCCGTATTGAGTACGTTGCTGGCAATTATTGTGCTGTGCGGCGTCATGGTGACGGCTCTCGTATTTCTTTATCCGTCCACATTGATGGAAATTTCCTATAACGTCGGAATGGACAGCGCGAGCGCTTGGTTTGCCGACCGCGCCTATAATCAGTCGGATAACATCTATTACATCGGATATGCAACGGAAGTGGCAATCGGCGCGAAAAATCCCGATCCCGAAGCAATCGAAAAATACGGCGAAAAATTTATCGTGGACGAGCAGTTCCCGAAGTATTGCGCGGAGATGGACGAGCTCTCGGCGGAGGCAGGGATTACCGGAAGTTATGCCCAATATATTTACGGACAAGTGTATACAGCAAAGTATAGGTTGGGCAAAAAGACCGAAGCGGTAGAAGCTGCCTTTGCGGTCAATCGCGATTCTTTTCCGAGAAATAACGCGGTGGCGGCCGTCTTGTTCGCTGCTTTGGACGACGGTTCCGGAGGGGATATAGATACTATGAAACTCCTATTGGAAGGGATGCAGGAGCTCAAAACGCAAGCAGCCGATTTCCCGGACGAGGATCTCGATTACCTCAACGCGCTCATTAAACTGACCGCGGAACGGATGGATGAACTCTCTTGAAAACAAATTCGGACAGGAGGAGTCAGCCCGTCCGTTTTCTTTACATTGTCAAAAAATTTTAACTTTCTATAAATGCAAGGAGACATACCAATGAGCAGCAGAATTGTAAAAGAAGGCTTGACGTTCGACGACGTACTTCTCATTCCTCAGGCTTCCGACGTGGTACCCGCAGATGTGGACCTCAAAACGAAGCTTACCGACGACATACGCTTGAATATACCTCTCGTCAGCGCAGCCATGGATACGGTCACCGAAAATAGAATGGCGATCGCTATTGCGCGGGAAGGCGGTATCGGTATCATTCACAAAAATATGACGATCGAACAACAGGCGGAACAGGTAGACAAAGTAAAGCGCAGTGAGCACGGTGTCATCACCGACCCCTTCTTTTTGGAACCTGAAAATCTCGTCAAGGACGCGGTCGCGCTCATGGAGAAATATCGCATCAGCGGCGTTCCCGTCACGAAGAACGGAAAGCTGGTAGGGATACTTACCAATCGGGATCTTCGCTTTGAAAATAATTATGAACAGCCTATCGCCAACGTGATGACCAAGGAGAGGCTGGTTACGGCTCCTGTGGGAACTTCTCTCGAAGAAGCAAAGAAGATTCTCGGAAAATACAGGATAGAAAAACTTCCCATTGTGGACGGAAAAGGGTACCTTAAAGGACTCATTACGATTAAAGACATTGAAAAGTCCATTCAATATCCCAATTCCGCGCGGGATAAAAACGGTCGTCTCCTCGTCGGCGCGGCGGTCGGTACTGCCGCAAATACAATGGAGCGCGTCGCCGCGCTCGTCGAAGCGCGCGCGGACGTCATCGCGATCGATACGGCGCACGGACATTCTAAATTCGTCTTGCAAAAGGTATCCGAAATCAAAGCGAAGTTCCCGCAGATTACGCTCATTGCGGGCAATGTTGCGACGGCCGCTGCGACTAAGGCGCTCTTTGACGCGGGCGCGGACGTCGTGAAGGTAGGGATCGGACCGGGCTCTATCTGTACCACTCGCGTAGTGGCGGGAATCGGCGTTCCTCAGCTCACCGCAGTAATGGACTGTGCCGAGGAAGCGGACAAAATCGGCAAGCGGGTGATTGCGGACGGCGGAATCAAATATAGCGGCGATATCGTCAAGGCGATTGCGGCGGGGGGCAGTGCAGTTATGATAGGTTCCCTGTTTGCGGGTACGCTGGAAAGCCCCGGCGAAGTTGAATTATATCAGGGCAGAAGCTTTAAGGTATACCGTGGCATGGGTTCGCTCTCGGCTATGGCGGCGGGAAGCAAGGATAGATATTTCCAGGAAAATTCCCGCAAGTTTGTTCCCGAAGGCGTCGAGGGGCGCGTCCCTTATCGCGGAAGCGTCGCGGAGATTATCTACCAGATGAAAGGCGGCCTTCGTTCGGGCATGGGATATTGCGGAAAAAAGGATATCGAGTCTCTGCGTACAAATTCCGAGTTTGTGCGAATTACCAATGCGGGACTTATCGAAAGTCACCCTCACGATATTTCTATCAGCAAAGAGGCGCCAAACTATTCTCAGCGGAATTAAGGCAGAATTAGGACAGAAATACGAAAACGGCGCTCGCTTCATTTATGAGTGCCGGTTTTTCGGCTTTTACAGACAAATAAATTATTACAGATTAAGGAAGAAAAGTCATGACTCAACACGAAAAAGTCCTCGTCCTCGATTTCGGCGGACAATATAATCAGCTCATCGCGCGCCGCGTGCGTGACCTCAATGTGTATTGCGATTTGAAAAACTGCGATATGACGATAGAGGAAATCAAGGAATATAATCCCATCGGCATCATCTTCACGGGCGGTCCAAACAGCGTTTATGAGGAAACGTCTCCCCATGTCTCCTCTGAGATATTTTCGCTCGGCATACCCGTGCTCGGAATCTGCTATGGCTGTCAGCTCATTGCATACACGCTGGGCGGTACTGTTACGCACGCCGAAACGAGCGAGTACGGTAAACGGGAGATCCGCGTTTTGAAATCGGGAAATCTCTTTAAGAATGTCCCCGAAAAGAGCGTCAGCTGGATGAGCCATACCGACTATGTCTCAGAAGCTCCGAACGGATTTGATGTTTTGGCGGATACGGAAGCGGGGACCTGTCCCGTCGCGGCGTTTGCGGACGAAAAGCGGAAAATTTACGGGGTACAATTTCACCCTGAGGTCGTGCATACCGAATACGGAAATCAGATTTTGAAAAATTTCCTGTACGAAGTCTGCAGTGCGAAGGGCGATTGGACCATGAGCGGATTCGTCGCGGAACAGGTAAAGAAATTGAAGGAAAAAATCGGGGATAAGAAGGTGCTGTGTGCCATGAGCGGTGGCGTCGATTCCGCGGTAGCCGCGACGCTCATTCATAAAGCGGTCGGGAATCAGCTCATCTGTGTATTTGTGGACCACGGCCTTTTGCGTAAATACGAAGTAGACGAGGTCATGGAAGTGTTCAGGGATAAGCTGGGCATGAATCTCGTCAAAGCGGATGCGAGGGAAGTGTTTCTCGAAAAGCTGGCGGGCGTTTCCGATCCCGAGAAAAAGCGCAAAATTATCGGTGAAGAGTTTATCCGCACCTTTGAAAAGGAAGCAAAGAAAATCGGTGCGGTGGACTATCTCGTACAGGGTACCATTTATCCCGACGTAATTGAGAGCGGCAAAGGAAAATCCGCCGTCATCAAGAGCCATCATAACGTCGGGGGGCTTCCTTCCGTCGTCGATTTCAAAGAAATTATAGAGCCGCTCCGCGACTTGTTTAAGGACGAGGTTCGCCGCGTGGGCTTTGAATTGGGGCTGCCCCGAAAAGTAGTCATGCGCCAGCCCTTCCCGGGGCCCGGTCTTGCAATACGTATCATGGGCGAAGTGACGAAAGAAAAGCTGGAAACCTTGCGCGACGCGGATTTCATCCTGCGCGACGAAATCGCAAAGGCGGGCTTGGACGAGGAAATTTGGCAATATTTTGCCGTAATTACCAATAGTCCGACTGTGGGCGTCATGGGAGATTTCAGAACCTATGAAAACGTCATAGCGCTTCGCGCCGTGACCAGTGTAGACGCCATGACGGCGGACTGGGCGAGGATTCCCTACGACGTTTTGGAAAAAATCAGTACCCGTATCGTAAACGAAGTCAAACACGCGAATAGAATCGTATACGACATTACGTCCAAACCGCCGGCAACGATTGAGTGGGAGTAATGATAAAAATGTCAAAAAGCCTTGCGACATAAGGACTTTTGAGTTTCAAAATCCCCTCGTGGCAACGTTTTTGCAACATTCGAGTATTCTTCATAAATAAAAAATGAGCTAACAGACTTTCAACAAGAAATCTGTTAGCTCATTTTTTATTGTTTATCGTTATCCTCGTTTTGTTTGCGTTTTTCTTTGCGTGCGGCAAGCCATGCATTTAATCCGATTTTGCCAATTGTAAGTAAAACAATAGCAATTACTGGAGCTAAGAATGCCGCATTAGCTCCCAAGATAGGAGCTAATGCTATGGATATTGCGCCAACTATATAACTTTGGACAACACCAGATTCTTTTAGTATTGCTAAACGATTATCTTTGTATTTTTCATCTCCTGAAAAAAATGCTTCAATTTCATCTAACACTTTTTCAAAGAATATTGAAGGCTTTTTCTGGGTTCCAAACGGAATATTTGAAGGAATTGTAGCGGATAACCATTGATTAGCAACTTTTTCGTAATCATTGGTTTGTTCATATAATTGGTTTATCAAATTGCGTTGGTATGGACTTAATGTATCTATCCACGATGTAGGATCAACCTCGAAATTTCACTTATATCGGCCATTATAACTTCTCCTTTATGTATTCAGCAGAAATTGCGTGTGTTGTTTGATGTAAAGTCGGTGGATCAATTCCACCAATGCTAATTCCTCCATTAACTTGAGGGGCATATAATCCTATCAATATACCTGCAATACTTCGTTTTTCCGGTATTACAATAGGACTTCCAGATTGAACGGGACGAGATTGAATATTCAAAACAATATTTTTCAGTTTAATTCCGCTATTGTGGATTAAAATTTTTGCTCCAACAGAGGTGTCTTGTTGTGTTAAAACCATTCTACCGTGATTTGAATGAGGATATCCAAAAACTGCGATGTTTTCTCCAACATGAATTGTGTCCGTGGAATCTAAATAAACGTTGATTGCATTGTTGATGGACTTTCTAATATGTAAATATCCGCAATGGGATTTATTTCTTTTATCTTTGCGGGAATATATTCTACGCTATTATCTGACGTATCTTGGTAATCTTGAATAGATTTTGATTTATTCATAATTACAACTAATCCACTGTCATTATTAGCAGTAACATGGGCAGCAGTAGCTAATAACCTCGCTTTGTTTATAAAAAATGCTGTACCTAACAAACTTATTCCGCTTGGAGTGATTCTTCCGACAGGATGAACTACATAACTAATATTTGTAAAATACATTGTTTTTCCTCCATTATTTTTTTGATTTTAATTTATCAAGTCTTTCTCTTGTTCTCTTTGCCTCATATTCAGGGTAAGTATAACGCCAAGCATCATACTCGTCTTTGGTAATCTCTCCGTTGCGGTATTTCTCCGCTTCTTTTTGCCAAGCGGACAAATCTTCAAACAAGGGTACGGACATACTGCCTCTGGTCTTGTCAAGACGGACACATACCTCATCTTCGAGCTTGTCTATCTTAAAGCCGTAAATATCCTCTAATGCAAAGAGTGTGTGCATAAGACCGATATAGGAATCAATATCGGGAACGTCAAGCGCAACGGGGCAAACGTCAAGCACCTCGGCAAGCTTCTCAATTAAATCTGCCTTGGGCGTTCTTGTTCCTGCTTCGTATTGAGCCAAACGAATATCGGCGGTCTTTTCGGGAAAGCCGACAGCCGTTCCAAGATATTTTTGTGTCATACCACGCAAGTTGCGTATAAAGCGGATTCTTTCTCCGATAGCCATAAAATCGCCTCGTAAACGGTATTAGCGGTACAAAAAGATATGCACCGATTGAGTTTACGCCTATTATAGCATATAAGTTTAGGTTATGTCAACATAACTATAACAAAAAAGTTTAACTTTTTTCAAAAAGCCTCTTGACATAAACAAAATTGTTTAGTATAATATAGATGTATTAAGCATATTTATTTAATGTTACAACAATAAAGCTACATAGGCTTGCCAAAAATCTGAGCTTGTGAAAGAAAAGATGCGATGATAAAACACAGCTTTTTGAGAGTGTACGAAGTAGCTGAGATTTTGGGAAGATCCAAGTCCTACGCCTATAAAATCATCCAAAAACTGAACGCAGAATTAAAAGAACAAGGCTTCATCACGATTGCAGGTAGAGTAAACAAGCAGTATTTTCTTGGAAAAGACCTGCTACGGTGCGGCAAAAGAAAAGGAGGTGAACTAATGGCTGTTTACAAAGAAACGAAAACAAACACTTGGCGGGTGGTCTATCACCGATTGGATAGGCGAGAAGAAGCAAACGCAAAAACGAGGATTTGCTACCAAGCGGGACGCACTTGCTTGGGAGCGAGAACAACTGAACAAGGTCACGGCGGATTTGGATATGACCTTCGGTAGCTTCGTGGATATTTATATTGCCGATATGAAAAATCGCATTAAAGAAAACACTTGGCACGCCAAAAACCACATCATCCGTACGAAGATCCTACCATATTTTGCAAAGCGTAAAATTTGCGAGATACAACCGAAAGACGTTATAGCTTGGCAAAATGAAATGATTAAGGAAACAACGAAAAGCGGAAAGCCGTATCCCGTGTATCTTAAAACCTTGCACAATCAATTAAGCGCAATTTTCAATCACGCAGTACGCTTTTATAGCTTAAAAGAAAATCCCGCTGCAAAGATCGGCAATATGGAAGAGTCACGCAATCGGGAAATGTTATTCTGGACGCAGGAGGAATATCAAAAATTCTCCTTCGCCGTGATGGACAAGCCCATATCCTTTTACGCTTTTGAAATGCTCTATTGGTGCGGAATCCGAGAGGGCGAATTGTTGGCTCTTACGCTTGCGGATTTCGATTTTGAAAAGGGTACGGTTTCTATTTCAAAGTCCTATAAGCGAATGGATAAGCGGGACGTGATTACCGCGCCGCAAACGCGCAAGAGCAACCGAGTAATAAAAATGCCCGATTTTCTCACGGAAGAAATTCAAGAGTACGCAAAGCAGCTTTACGGCGTAAGCAAAAACGAACGGCTCTTTCCAATCTCAAAAAATTATCTTCACAGAGAAATGACGAGAGGGGCGGACGAGGCGGGGGTAAAACGCATTCGTATTCACGATCTGCGGTACAGCCATATTTTACTTTTGATAGAAATGGGATATTCGGCGGTGACAATCGCAGACCGAGTAGGACATGAGAGCATCAACATCACGTACAATTACGCTCATCTGTTTCCGTCAACCCAACACGATATGGCGGACAAACTAAATCAATTCAGAAAGGCAGGAGATTAAAATGTCGGCAAAAATTTAGACAAGCACCAGCGCTTCAGAAGTATCACGGTAGGATTCAGTGTATCCCCGAAGAAAGTATTACGCTTAATAAAATCGTCGCTCTATCGGGAGTGACGAAACAGGAATACTGCTATCAAAAATGTATGGATCGGGAAATCGTCGTGCAAGGTAATCCGAAAGTTTACAAAGCACTTTATACGGAATTGAAAAACGTCCTATCCGAGCTTCAAAGAATAGAGGCGGGCGGGAGCGTCGATCCTGATTTGTTGGAGGTCATCGACCAAATCAACGTAACGCTTTACGAAATGAGAAAAGCGGAAAATTGAATCTATACGGACGACGGAAAAGTGCAGTCGCAGAGTGTAACGAGCATAGGAAATGTAATGCCACACCTTGAGGCTTGAAGCTATCGAAAAGGCAATTGAACTCTCTGTCGGGTAGTCTGATTTTGAGCGACACCTATACGATCAAGGGTATCAGTTTTACCGCAACGAAGGTGGGAAGTACCCCACGGTAAAGCGTATAAGCGATACAAAAGCAACGCGAATTTATCAGTTGGGTAACGAATATACCCTTGATTATATCCAAGAGCGTCTTGACGAAAATCACGCACGATTCCTATTCACACAGAGGTCATCGTATGACACGTATTATCATCTGTGGCAAAAACGCAACGGATATTATAAACCTGCTGAGTATCGTCGGGAGCAAGCGGTAAAGCAGTTGCCACCACTATTGGCTCTGTTGGTGGAGTTTATCTATCTCATAGGCGGTCCCGACTTGGTCGCCTACGATACGCCAAGTCCCAAGTATTATCCTATCACTCCAGAAATGAGAGAAACCGCACGAAAGCTTGAAATGTATTACTGCCCAGCCATTATTATGGGGCGTGAGAAGCTTGGTACGAAAGAGGACGTCGATGAGTTCCTTGAACGCACTGAAAAGCAAGATCGTTACCCTTGAACGCAAACGCAAGGAGCTTTACACAGTATTCGACGTAAAACCAATCAAGAGAAGATCGAGAGCGTAAAGCAACAAATCTACGCTATCTCTGCCGAACTAAAACCCTTACGGAGAACGAGAACGGATATGAAAAAGCTGCTTGAACGTTCGGGGGTAATGGCGGAGCAAGTGGAGGCGGAACACAAGGCAAGACGAAAGTATATCAAGCGAAATTACAAGCTAACGTCAAGAGGATTCGACGAGATCGGCATACCGAAAAGAAGCCACGACGAACGTGGCGACAGATAAATTTATTTACGAAAGGAAGAACGAAAATGAAGCAATCACTTTACGAAAGAATTGGCGGAACCTACCGAGAGAAAAACGGACACCTTATTCCCAACCTTGCACTCCCCGAAAACTGCGAGCAACCCATCGGCAAATACGGGCTGATACACCTTGACTATCTCAAAAAGCATAGGCGAGGAACATATATAATCCTGCTGACCGAAGGAAGATTGAACGGGTATTTTGCAGATATTAACCGCCAAGCCAACGAAATGCTTGATTTGATTATTACGCAAACCGCAGAACGAGAGGGCGTGATCGAGGATTTGAAGGCAAAAGACCAACTGAAATGGGTGCAGATGATGAATAATATCAAGGTATCGGCAGAGGAAATAGTTGTAACCGAATTTTTAGAAAACCCGATTAAATAATTCTTAAACGCAGTTGCCCCGTCTGTATATTCGCAGACAGGGCAATATATTCAAAAATGTTACTCAAAAGCAGTTGACTTATATTCCGCTTTTTGATATACTATATTATGTAGATTTATACTCAACGCGAGGTGTAAGCAGTGATTACGCAGAAGATCGGCGCAAGGATAAGAGAATTGAGAACTCAGCTTGGAATAAGCCAAGAGAAATTCGCTATGAAGATAGGTATGGATAGAACGTATTTTGCAAGTGTTGAGCTTGGAAAAAGAAACGTATCTATTGTAAATATTGAAAAGATAGCTAACGGATTGGGAGTTTCGCTATCCGAGCTTTTTCAAAACATATAATGTCCATTTTATAGGACTTGCGATGTTGTATAATTGATATAGAGTATAAGCGGAGGAAACGCAAATGAGTGTTGCTGAAACAAAAACATATAAAACGTCTTTGATTAACAACAGAAGATATTTGGGTAATAAATATAAACTGCTGCCTTTCATTACGAAAGTCGTTAATGATGAGTGTTCTGATATAGAAACTATTGCGGACATTTTTGCGGGAACGGGTGCGGTATCGTCTGCATTTACCGACAAAACCATCATAACCAACGATTTAATGTATAGCAATTATATTTGTAATTACGCTTGGTTTGGAGCAGAAGAATATAATCCGCAAATCATTATAGATTTTGTTGTGAGATATAATGCCACTACCGGATGTGGCAATAATTATATGACCGAGAATTTTGCCGATACGTATTTCAGTCGTGAGGATTGTTCAAAAATCGGTTTTATTCGTGAAGACATAGAAGAAAACTACAAAAATGGTACTATCAATAATCGTGAACGTGCCATATTGATTACATCTCTGCTCTATGCTATGGATAAAATAGCCGTTACTTGCGGTCATTACGATGCATACAGAAAAGGGGCGGACTTTGAGGCTTCGTTAGAACTTTATGTTCCTCTTGCAGAGGTAAATAATAATCCCTCTAACCATTGCTTTAACGAGGACGCAAATGAGCTTGTAAAACGTATTGAAACTGATTTGGTGTATATCGATCCACCGTACAATTCAAGACAGTATTGTGATGCTTATCATTTGCTCGAAAACGTCGCTCGTTGGGAAAAGCCCGAAGTGTTCGGCGTTGCCAAAAAGATGGACAGAAGCGGTATGAAAAGCAAATATTGCACAATGAGTGCAACAAAGGCGTTTGAAGCATTGATCGGAGATATTAAAGCCAAATATATAATGCTGTCGTACAACAATATGGCTGAAAAAGGCAACTGCCGTTCAAACGCAAAGATTTCCGATGAAGATATTATAAGAATATTGAGCAAAAAAGGAACTGTTAAGGTATTTGAAGAAAGCTACAAAGCATTCACCACCGGCAAGTCGGATATCGCGGAGAACGCAGAAAGATTGTTCCTCTGCACGTGCTTTAATGAGGATTAAAAAATGATACAATCACCGCTAAACTATACGGGAGGCAAATTTAAGCTATTACCTCAAATATTGCCGTTGTTCCCGCAACATATAAATGTTTTCGTTGACCTGTTCTGCGGCGGTTGTAATGTTGGAATAAATGTTGATTGCAATCGTGTCATTTATAATGACTTGAACGAAAATCTGCTCTGTCTGTATAATACCTTTAAGAATCTTGATAAACAAGCCGTTATGGATTGGATTTATCAAATTATTGATAAATATGACTTATCCCTCGTCAGCAAATATGGATATGACCACTATAATTGTGAGAGTAGCGCAGGACTTGGGGATTATAACAGAGATAAATTTTTGAAGCTTAGAGCAGATTTTAACGAGAAACACGCTAAGGGAACGATAGATTGTTACTACTACGTAATGCTTTACGTAATAATCGTTTACGCCTTTAATAATCAAATTCGCTTTAATTCCAACGGAGAATTTAATCTCCCCGTAGGTAAAAGAGATTTCAACAAGAAGATGGAACAGAAGCTCTCCGATTTCATAGATCGGATTCAAGAGCAAAATTGCCGCTTCACTTGTTGCGATTTTAGAGATTTTGATACATCGGCGCTTACCGCCAATGATTTTGTGTACGTAGATCCGCCGTACCTTATTACTTGCGCTACCTACAACGAACAAGGCGGTTGGGGCGAAACAGAAGAAAAAGACCTTCTTGCCTTTTTAGACAAGCTACATAATCAAGGCGTTCGATTCGCTTTATCAAACGTTTTACGTAGTAAGGGCAAGGAAAATCATATCTTGATTGAATGGGTAAATAAAAACTCCGATAAGTATAGAGCCATTCCCCTCAATTACAGTTATTCAAATTCAAATTATCAGACTAAATTGATCGAGTTTGGTATTGTAAAACCAGGTGATAAATTGTATATAACATTGAAGCCAGATGAATCTGTAGCAACATTGTTGGATGAAAAGTATGTAGATTATCAAGGCAGCAAACTTACGATAAATGAATGGGGATGTAAAATGACCGGGTGGCAATCCATACGTATTTATGCATATGTTGCTATTGTCGGAGAAATTGAAACTTTGCATCAGAAACGGATCGCATTTATCCAAGAACACAACGAACCTGTTTCATAAAAACAATTAAGAAAGGATGTTAAAGTGACACACAGATTTCTTTCGGAATTCACCGAATTTTATCTTTCGCATATAATTTAACTGAAGGATTGTTTTTATAAGTTAAATAAATATATTAAGAAAGGAGAGAACTATGTATACGGCTCACGATATAGCTATATTTGTTATAAATTGGTGTAACGAACGTAGAGTTTCTATCTCTAATTTAAAACTTCAAAAATTGCTATATTTTATTCAAGGAGAAATATCTAAATATGCAAATGTACGTTTTATAAATGACGATTTTTATGTGTGGTAATTAGGTCTCGTTATTCCAACAGTATATTATGATTATGCTATGTATTCTTCTTCGCCAATTCCGTGACAAAATACAAGCATCACAATAGAAAATAGCGACCAAAGCAAAATGGATCAAATTCTTTGTAATTATTCAAGACTGTCCACTTGGGCACTTGTTGAAAAATCATATAATCAAGACCTGTGGAAATATAATTATACAATTTTCGGAGACAAAACCATAATCCCATATGAGTCGATTAAGGGTTATTTTAGCGGAGGAGAGGCATAATGTTGGAAGACGAAAAAAAGAACAATTATTAAAATTAATTGATGCTCTATGTGATGTCTCTTTTTCTAAAGATTCTGATTTAATAGGGGAATGGATAAAAAACTAAATATCATAATGCTAATGATTATCGCCACTCATATTCGGATATTTTTTTAAGGTACAAAGCATAACTTCAAAAGTTGACTCTGAAATGTTAGAAGTATTAGGGGAAAATCTTAATGTATTACAATCAGAGATTGAAAAACAATTTGAAGCTAATTTAGCAGATGCCAATTAAAAAAATACAATTTCGAGTTACAGAAAATTTTCAGATCACATTAGACTTGAAATAGGTAGATTTAATTTTATTAAAGCTCAGATTCCTAAAATGTCCCAAAATGCCTCACCAGCACAAGTTTCCATACAACCTTCTCAAGAAAACGATCAGCTTTAAATAAGGTTAATAAACTGGAAGAGGCAGTTAATCAAATACGCCCTATTGCCATACAGGCAAAAAGCGAATTGGACAAGATTGATTCAAAGTTGGATAGCAATAAAATTTCCTCAATTACTACATTAACTATTTTTTCGGCAGTGGTTTTGGCTTTTTCGGGCGGAATAACTTTTGAAGCGGGAATGCTTCAAGGAATGGCAGCTGCATCACCTTATAGATTAGTGTTTACAATTGCATTAACAGGATTTATTTTGTTTAATACTATTTTTGCATTACTTTATATGGTTGGCAAAATGGCTGAAAAATCTATTAACGGAAAATGCAAGTACTGGAAAGAAAAAGATTTTGTCAAAAATGGTAATGCCAAGTGTGGTGGCGGATGTTGTTCAAAAAAACAGAACCATTTGGTATGTTTTGCAGAATATTATACAAACATACTTTTGTATTCGTCATTGATGCTATTTTAATTTGGTATTATATGCCGATTTCTTTTTGTGATTAAGTGATGGAAAATTTTTCGACCTAACTTTTATTATCTCTCAATTAGTCCTAATTGTATTAATTTTATTGTTTGTATTGGCTTCATATTTTAGAGAGCATATTCAGAAAAAAAGAATTTGCTTAACATTGAAAATTAGTGTTTTGAAAAAATATTTAGTTAAAGATGACCAATCTGATAAGAAATGGACTATCGTAATTGGTCGAGCCATTTCAAAAATAATGGGTGTTACATCAGATGTAGATAAACTTATTGCTTCCTTGAATAATATGGGTTACCACGAGGCAATTGTTACGGTAGAGGGATTTGTTGAAAAACAGTTAAAAACCCAAGATAATACATATAGTACCATTTCGTTAAAAGAACATCGAACAAATAAGTTTAAATGGAAATCTCTAAAAGAAGAATTTAAGAAGCAACCTCAAGCAAAAAAGTAAATTCTCCGTGAAAACATTATGGCAACAAAAAATCTGATAGCCAATGGGTTATGGATAATACGAATAACTGAAATAATCTTAGCTAAATCATTTAAACGAAATTGTTTAGGGGAAGAAAGTTAGGAGCGAGTGGGAGTAATAAAAAGCATATTTTTTATTCTGTCGGGTTTATCAGTTAGTAAATCTGAAAGATTATAATTAGTGACAAAATGAAGGCATTGATTAATTATTTGAAAAACAAGAAGGCGTTAAAGTATTTGAAGAATACTATTATAGACAAGATGTCTTTGGAAAATATTGTCGATACGTTTGAACAGATGTGTAAAATTCCGATAAAAGAAGATTTGATTTTGTTTGAAGCGGGAACATATAATTTTACGGGAAAACCCATGTTTTACTTTTCATTGGTCAGACAATCCCCGAAAAGTGATGAATATTATCAACTTCACGTAGATGTTTTGTATAATCCCGCGAGTGAAAACGAATCTTACAATGAATCAAGATGGAGCGATGATTCAGAAGAAAGTATTTTTGACTATATTCGTAAATCACAGGTTTTCGATTATGCAAAAAATTCTGATTACGAAAAAGTGGAAATATTTTTGGAGGAAACTTAATTTATGAAAGGCGTCAGGGTATAGAGGCTGCCGGCTATTAATCCAGAGGTTAAAATTAAGAACAATGAGTATATCGACGAGAGAAGAAGCACTTTCCCGATGTCTTGAATTTGAAAACGTCTATGCGGATCAGCCTTTCGACGATCCGAATTGGACAGTGGTGAGGCATCGTGAAAACAAGAAAATTTTTGCTTTTATTTTTGAGCGCCGGGGACATATTTGGATCAATCTGAAAGGGTTGCCTGCCGAACTCGATTTTTTTCGTCAGGTCTATTCTTCCGTCCTGCTGGCATATCACATGAATAAAGAACATTGGAATTCCGTTGTTTTAGACGGAAGCGTTCCCGACGGAGAAATTTGCCGCATGCTTGAAGAAAGTTACTTTTTAACGCAGAAAGGCGGGAAAAGGAAATGAGCTTTTTATTATAAAACTTCTTTAAAAAACGATGCGGAATTTCTGCATCGTTTTATTTTCTGAATAGGTAGAATATATCTTTCTGTCTTTTTCATGAAAAACAGAATGTAAACATAAATAGCACACTGACGGAGATTTCGCATATAATGTAATATGAGGTTCATCCTCAAATACACAAGAGGAAATTACGTTTATGTGCAATACTTGTTGTAATATGTGCAATCCCTGTAACTGCTGTAATCCCTGCGGCGGGCTTTTTTCGACGTTGTTCGGAAATTCTTGCAATCGTTGTGGCTGCAACGCCGTAAATACGGCAAATGCCTGCGGCAATGTTGCGAATACCGCAAATATGGGCGGTTGCGGCTGCGGTTGCGGCTGTAATTGCAGAAGAAGAGTTTCGGTGCCTATTACGGGCAGAATTTATTTCGATTTGCCCTTGGCGACTGCTCAGACGGCCTCCGAAACTTCCGTTACAAATACGAACGGCTGTACGGCTTATAATTCGTCCGTTACGGGGCTCAGTGTCGGAAACGGCGGTTTTGACGCATATTATGCCCGGCAGTACGGTCTGTATCCTTATAATACGACCAATAGCTGCGGTTGCGGCAACTGAACTCTTTGTCTTCAATAAAACGGCGAATCGAAAGATTCGCCGTATTTTTTGCTACTAAAAAACCTCGCACATTTTAAGTGCAAGGTTCGTTTTTAAAAGATTCCGGATAGGTTAAAACTGTCTCCAAAAGGACAATTTATAACTCAGCCGCGCTTTTCTGCGTCGGTAGGATAAATTAATCCTTGATGCTTTTCATCTTTTCAGATGCAAACATTTTTCTTATAAAGATAGAATATCATATTTTTAGAATTTTGTCAATCATTTTTATAAATTTTTTTAACTTTTCAATTCGGCAAAAACTTTTTACAAATTTATTACAAGCAATTTACGCTTTTTCTTTCCCAAACAGTTGGAAAATTTTGCGGGATATGTTACAATATTTTTACCGAATTTATACAAAATGAATACGAGTGTAAAATACGGATGTAAATAAAACGGGAGAGTGGAAAGGAAGAATTTATGTCGTTATCCCAATTTATTCAGCAATTGTCAACCACGCCGGCACTTTGGGTCACGGTACTTTTGACGCTCGGCGTCATTCTCGTCAACGGGTGGACGGATGCTCCTAACGCCATTGCCAGCTGCGTGGCGACTCGCGCATTGAAGCCGCGCGCGGCGATTATCATGGCCGCTGTTTTCAATTTTCTCGGCGTACTCGTTATGACGCTGTTGTCACCGAAAGTTGCGGAAACGATATATAATATGGTAGACTTCGGTTCCAATGCGCGGGAAGCGCTCATTGCTTTGTGCGCGGCAATGTTTGCGATTGTTGTGTGGGCAGTGCTGGCATGGGCGTTCGGGATTCCCACCAGCGAAAGCCATGCTCTCATTGCGGGGCTTACCGGTTCTGCTATCGCGATGCATAATAATCTTGACGGTGTCAATGGCGGCGAATGGGCGAAAGTTTTATTTGGGCTCGTATTTTCCTTGGCCATCGGTTTTGCTCTCGGGTATTTCGGTACAAAGCTCATTCAACGGCTTTGTAAACGGGCAGATTATAGAAAAGCCAATCGGTTTTTCGATAAAGGTCAGGTCGTTGCGGCGGCGGGAACGGCGTTTATGCACGGGGCGCAGGACGGCCAGAAATTCATGGGTGTATTTCTTTTGGGACTGGCTCTTTCTCAGGGAAATGTTTCTCCCGGAGCCGTAAATGTACCCGTATGGCTCATGATTCTTTGTTCTCTCGTAATGGCTTTCGGGACGTCTATCGGGGGAATGAAGATAATCAAATCTGTCGGAATGGATATGGTGAAGCTGGAAAAATATCAGGGATTTGCAGCCGATATTTCCGCAACGGCGGGACTTCTTATCTGTTCCGTGGCGGGTATGCCCGTATCCACGACGCATGCCAAGACGACGGCGATTATGGGGGTAGGCGCGGCGAAGAGATTCCGTGCCGTAAATTGGGGAGTCGCGAAAGAAATGGTTCTCACTTGGATTCTTACTTTTCCGGGGTGCGGACTTATCGGATTTCTCATGACGAAATTATTCGTATTTATTTTCTAAAAATTACATAGGAGCGAACGTATGAAAACCAAAAAGAAGAATTTCGATTATTTTGAATGTCTCGTCAACATGTCCGTATATGCATTGGAAGAAGCCAAGCTTCTGAAAGGGATTTTAGCTGATTTCAATCCCGATGAATTGGAGGAGCAGCGTCTCCGCATTCACGAATTGGAGCATCGTTGCGATATGGAAAAACATGATATGACGACCGCTTTGGTTCGGGAATTTTTGCCGCCCATTGACAGGGAGGACTTGTTTCGACTTTCACACGTGACGGATAATCTCACGGACAGTGTCGAAAGCGTGGTAGCATTTCTCTATATGGCGGATATCAAAAAACTGCGGCCGGATGCAGGCGAATTTGCGGATTTGATTATTGAATGTTGTGAAAATACGGTAAAACTTCTCGGCGAATTCAGAAATTTCAAAAAATCGGAAAAACTGAAAGAGTTGATTATTATTTTGAACGATCTTGAAGAGCGAGGGGATAAATTATATACAGAGGCCGTTCGTCGGCTGTCGCGGGAGGCGGAAACCACTCGTGAAGTAATCGAGTGGCGGGACGTATATCGCAATTTTGAAAATTGTTTCGATGCGGCAGAATCTATTGCCGACAATATCGAGTCCGTCGTCATGAAAAACAGTTAAAGAAATTCGGCATACGATAAGGTATGCCGAATTTCTATGAGGAACAAGGTCAAGACTTTTAGCTGAAAGTTTCTCATATATGAGAATAACATAAAGAGGATATTGAATTAAAAATCCGAAATAATGCGCCAATAGTTTAGCGTACAACGACGTGGAAATACCGATATTATATGTTTCCAAAAATATTCTGCGAGGTATTATGTGCAGAAATAGGGAAAATATTGAAAGAACTATGTAAAGGAAAGGAATTGGAGGCAGTATTTGAGCATTCCGTCGGTATTCGCGCCTTTAAGCCGATTTCCAAATCCCCCGTTTCGGGGGATATTTATTTTTTAGGAATTGACAAAAGACAAAAATTTTAGTATAATGAAAAAAAGGAGTCCGATCATGAGCTATTATGAACTGCCCGCTGAGGGTCGGGGATATTATTTGTTCGAGCACCGCCGCTTAAACGACGGGGCGGCACATTTTCACAGCGCCCTAGAATTTGTCTTTGTGGAACGCGGAAAGGCGGAAGTGAATATCGATGGCGAGAGCCGCACTCTGAATCCGGGGGAAGCATGTTTTTCAGAGGGCTTCCGCGTGCATGCTTATCACGATACTCCGGATAATATCGTATATGTTTTATTGGGTGATGCGAGATACTTTCAGCCCTTTTTTCTTTCCCGCGGAGGCAGGACGTTTCCGAAATTTTTTTCGTTTTCGGATTTCAGTTTTTTGGAAACCCTCCATGACCTCTGTTCCCGTCCGAACCGACCGGAAAATTTGCGAACGACGTTTGCGGGAGTTACGGAAATTTTGCTTTCTTTTTTGGCGGAAACCGTTTCCCTCGAAGAACATAGACAGGATCGACTTTCGGCTTTTGTGTGTAACGTTCTTCGCTACGCAGAGGCAAATATCGGAGAAGATCTTTCGCTTTCGGCCCTTAGTTCCAGATTCGGTTATTCACGCGAACACCTTTCTCGGATTTTACATAAATATTTAACGGAATCTTGGAGTTCGTATGTTAATCGCCTGCGCGTAAAACGCGCGGACGCGCTTTTGAAGGAAAAGTGCGGGGAAAATGTTTTGAAAATCGCGTATGAATGCGGATTTGATAGTCCGAATACGTTTTATCGCGCTTATAAAAAGGAATTTGGATTTCCTCCGGGAGCAAAAAGAGAATAAAAGAAATCAATTTTTGACATAAAGATATTTCAAATCGGCTGGAAATTGTTTTTTGAGTCTGCTATAATAGCGTCAGAAAACAGAGCTTCCGCCGATTTTTTTGAAAACGGAAAAGACGGGAGACGGGGAGGAAGACTATGTCGAAAAAGATTTTCACGGTTGCGATTTTAGGCTGCGGCGGCAGAGGCGCGGAGACGTATGGCCGTTTGATTGCGGAACGGAAGGACGAATATAAAATTGTCGCGCTGTGTGATTTAATTCCCGAAAAGCTCTCTAAGTACGGCGAACTTTTCGGCGTCGGAGCAGAGAATCGCTTTTCGGACGACGACTCGTTTTTTGCGAAAAAGCGCGCAGACTTATTGATTATCGCCACGTTAGACGCAGATCATGTATGGCAATGCAAGGAGGCCCTGCGTTTGGGCTATGACGTGCTCTTGGAAAAACCGATAACGGATAAGGAAGAAGAATGTCGTTCCCTTTTAGCTGCGCAGAAAAAATATGGCGGAAAGGTACTTGTCTGTCACGTGCTTCGGTATGCGGGAGCTTTCCGTAAAGTCGAAGAGCTGCTGAAAGCAGGCGCCGTCGGTCGCCTTGTCGAAATTCAGGCCTTGGAGCAAGTCGCTTATTGGCATCAGGCGCATAGCTATGTGCGCGGAAATTGGCGACGGAGCGAAGATACTTCTCCCATGATTCTCGCAAAATGCTGCCATGACTTAGACTTATTGCAGTATTACGCGGGAGCGCGCTGTAAATCCGTTTCGTCCATGGGGGATTTGACTTATTTTACCTCGAAAAATGCGCCCGAGGGTGCGGCAAAGCGCTGTTTGAAATGTCGGTATATAGACACTTGTCCATACAGTGCAAAGACAATTTATATTGACGAATGGGAGAAAAAGGGGTGTCCGGAAAATGAGTGGCCGTATAACGTGGTGACACTGGCTTTTCCTCAGACGAAAAAGGCGTTGACGGAGGCGATAGAGACGGGGCCTTACGGCAGATGCGTATTTGCTTGTGACAACGATGTAGTGGATCATCAGCAGGTCTCTATGACCTTTGAAAACGGCGTAAAGGCGACGCTTACTATGACGGCATTCACGGCGGGGGGAGGCAGAATCATGCGATTTTTCGGCACGACGGGAGAAATCGTACTCGACGAAGCGCGGGATACAATAGAGGTCAAACCTTTTGGAAAGCCGATGCAAACGCTCCGTATCGGCGCTCTTATCGAAAGCGGCTATGGCCACGGCGGCGGAGACAGCGGACTCATCGGGAAGCTGTACGAAGTCCTTTCGGGGGAACAGCAAGCGGTTACGTCTTTGGAAGCGTCTGTCGAGAGTCATCTTATGGGAATTGCAGCTGAGAAGTCCCGTCTGTCGGGCGGAGAGCTTATCTATATTCACGATAAAGATTGAATACGGCCTGTTATCGGTCGATCGGCCGCTGAAACGGGGATAAGGAGAGTCTTTTCGGACAAAATCAGCCGCCCGTATTGCGGGCGGCTGATTTTCATTCTTCTTCTATGGGAGTAATATATAAATTTTTAAGGAGCTCTTCTCTCTCCAAAAAAGGCGCGAGATCCTCCAAAGGCGGACTGACCAACCGCCCGTCGGGGAGGCGTTTGGTGCTGCTTTTCGGTTCCCAAACCTGTTTCGTATCGGTAAAAATCTCACAGAAAGCAAAACTTTCCGTACTCAAAGCGTTTCTTACTGCCTCTTTCATCTGCGCGTTGCTGTGCGCTTCGAAATAGGGATACCCGAATGCCTCCGCAATTTTTTTATAGGAGGGAAAGGATAAATCGTGGCTTTCCGGGCCGATTCCGACTTTGGAATGTCCTCCGAAAAGATTGTTCTGCGTCTGACGGATACTATGGTATCCCTCATTGTTGATGAGGAAAATTTTAATGGGGAGCTTTGAAGTGACGACGGTCTGCAATTCCTGTAAATTCATCATGATACTGCCGTCGCCTTCCAGACAAATCGTCTCTTTTCCTTCGGCCGCCAAGCACAGCCCGATTGCCGCGGGCAGACCGTAGCCCATACTGGCCACGGCGCTGTTGATAATGAAGCGCGTGCCGCGCTTCATTCGCCAATTTTGGTGTCCCACGACGCAGCATGCGCCGTTGCTGACGGCAGTCAGACTGTTTTCGGGGAGACTGTCACTCAAAAAACGGATAAAGGCAAAGACGTTGGCCGTCTTTCCGTTTTCCGACCAGTGTCGTTCCAAAGTGACGGGGTAACGCTCTTTCCACAGCCGGCATTGTTCTCTCCAATCTTCGCGCAAAGATACGGGATTTTCGGCAGAATTTTTTTCTGTGCGGCGCAAAAGCGCTTCAAAAAAATCTTTCGCATCGGCGTGGACGGGCATATCTACGTGAATAGTGGGCTTTTTCATTTCCGCGGGGTCGATGTCTACCATGACGACTTTTGCTTCCCGTGCCCAAGTTTTCCAATTATATCCGACTTGGCGAATACTCAGTCGGGTCCCGACCGCTAAGAGAAGATCACTGTTTTGTACGGCGAAATTGCCCGCTCGGTCGCCCATGTTTCCGCCTCTGCCGCAATAGAGGGGATTATCGTCCTCGATAAGATCTACACTGTTCCAATAGGTAACGACGGGAACGCCGAGCCGTTCGACGGCTTTTCGAAAAGCCGGGAATCCGCCTGATAGGCGGATTCCCCCTCCCGCATAAATGACAGGGCGTTTTGCATCGGCTATCTTTTTAATAATTTGATCGGCAATCTCGTCACTGACGGGCGCGGGAAGCTGCGCTTCCTCTTCGGTCGAATCGTAACCGCGAAGACCATCCGTTTCAATTATCATACCCTGATAATTGACGGGAATATCCAGCCATACGGGCCCCGGACGCCCCGTTTTCAGAAGAAACCAAGCCTTTTCCAACATATAACGAATATCTTCCGGCTTTTCCAACATTTCCGCGTATTTGCACATACAGCCAACCGAGCGGGTAATATCGAATTCCTGATCGCCGACGGCTCTGAGGGAAAGCCCGTTTGTAAATTGTTCGGCGTAACGTGCAGTCGTATCATAGCGGACCTGTCCGCTGACGACGAACATGGGGATAGAGTCCAGCCATGCTCCCAAAACGCCCGTGATAGCGTTCGTACCTCCCGGACCGGTCGTCACGCAGACGAGCGCGGGACGGTTATCGAGGCGGGCATAAGCCTCCGCAGCGATTGCCGAGGCTTGTTCGTGATGATTATAGTGGCATTTCAGACCTGCTTTGTGGCCGAACGCGTCGTTGAGGTGCATGGCGCCCCCGCCGACGACGGTAAAACAATCTGTAATCCCGCGATCGACGAGGAAGTTCGCTATATAGTCGGCAAGGCGAATTTTCATAAGCGTTTCTCCCTTTATTGTAATAATAAATTACATTCTATCATGATTTCTTCGTCCTGTCAAGTCTTTGAAAAACAGAAAAACTCCCGCCCTTTCCGAAGAAAGGGCGGGAGAGGGGATTTATCTTAAAAGTGTAAGCAAAAATCAGATTACTTGCCGAAGTATCTCTTCAAAAGCCCTTCGAAGCCCTTACCGTGACGAGCTTCGTCGCGAGCCATTTCGTGTACGGTGTCGTGAATCGCGTCGAGACCGAGCTCTTTCGCCTTTTTCGCGATATCGACTTTGCCCTGCGTAGCGCCGAATTCCGCGTCGACGCGAAGTTCGAGGTTCTTTTTGGTGGAATCGGTGACAACTTCTCCCAAGAGTTCTGCAAATTTGCAGGCATGTTCCGCTTCTTCCCAAGCCGCTTGCTTATAGAATTCGCCGATTTCGGGATAGCCCTCGCGGATAGCAACGCGCGCCATAGCCAGATACATACCGACTTCGCTGCATTCGCCGTTGAAATTCATTCTCAGTCCTTCTTTAATATCTTCGGGTGCGTCTTTTGCTACACCGACGATATGCTCTGCCGCCCAAGTCTTTTCCGTCATTTCTTTGAATTTGGAGCCGGGAGCATGGCAGATAGGACATTCCGCCGGGGGAGTATCGCCTTCGTGAACATAACCGCAAATAGGGCAAACAAATTTCTTCATAGTCTTACATCTCCTTGTAAATTAATTTTAACTCTGTTTCAAGTTTTCTTAATGATATTATATCTCAATTAGAAGAAAATGTCAAGAGAAAAAGGTAAAATTTTCAAAAGAATTTTTTCTTTCATAAAAATTTTCGAGACAGGGGAAAGAAGTGGGCCGATTTATGAAAGATTTTAGAAATGAGGAGAAAGATTTTTATTGTCGGAAACGAAGAAATATGCTATAATGAGTTCATCAAAATGAAGGAAGGGAAAATAATATGGAAGCATATAAACATTTCGGCGTAATGCTCGATTGTTCGCGCAACGCGGTAATGAAGCCTGAAGCGGTGAAACGCATGATAGACTGTCTGGAAAAGATGGGCTATAATACTTTGGAATTGTATACCGAGGATACATACGAGGTAGAGGGCGAGCCCTATTTCGGGTATCTCCGCGGCCGTTATACGGGGGAAGAACTGAAAGATTTAGACAAATACGCGAAAGTGCACGGGATTGAGCTGATTCCGTGCATTCAGACGCTCGCGCATTTTACCTGTCCGGCGAAATTGGCGCGTTTTGGCGAGATTATCGACGTAAATGATATTCTTCTCATCGACGAGGATAAGACGTACGAATTTATCGATAAACTTTTTGCGTCTCTGGCGGAGAATTTTACCAGCCGAAACGTCCACATCGGTATGGACGAAGCGCACATGGTGGGGCTGGGGAAATATTTGGATAGACATGGCTTTGTCGATCGTTTCGAGCTTCTCAATAGACATCTTTCCAAAGTGGCGGAGATTGCGAAAAAGTATGGCTTCAAGCCGCATATGTGGAGCGATATGTTTTTCCGTATCCATTGTCACGGTGATTATTACGGGCGGGAAATTCATATTCCCGAGGAGGTGCGCGCCCGTGTACCTGAAAACGTGGCTTTGACCTATTGGGATTATTACCATACCGACGGAGCCGATTACGACGCGATGTTCGCCTCCCATAAAGAGTTCGGCAGAGAAATCTGGTTCGCAGGCGGCGCGTGGAGCTGGAACGGCTTCGCGCCCATGTCCTCGTACTCTCTTTTAACTATGAAACCTGCGATGGAGAACGTGAAGAAATACGGGATTGAAAATATCCTCATCACAATGTGGAAGGACAACGGCGGAGAATGTTCCTTTTTCTCCCTCCTGCCCGCATTGTATGCAATTCGCCGCTATGCAGACGGCGTAACGGACGAGGCTGAAATCGAAAAGGGATTTTCAGAATTGTTCGGTTTGTCCTATAAAGATTTTATGGCGTTGCAGCTTCCCAACTTGGCGCCCGACAATTCCGCCGGCGAAAAAGTGGAGAATCCTGCTAAATCGTTACTGTATTCGGATTGTTTCCTCGGCGTTATGGACGACTCGGTTGCCCGCAGAGGGGAAATCCCTTATGGAGGATATGCCTTAAAACTTTCCGACGCCGCAGAGCGCGCAGGAGAATTTAAGTATATTTTCGATTGTCTTTCCGGACTTTGTTCTGTTCTCGAAATCAAAGCTGATTTGGGGGTACGTACCCGTCGGGCTTATAAAGAGGGTGACAAAAGGACTTTGTCTGTTCTCGCGAAAGAGGACTATGCCGTTCTGCCTGGACGTATCAAGGCATTTTATGAAGCGTTTAAGGAGCTTTGGGTAAAAGAAAATAAAGGCTTCGGGTTTGAAGTGCAGGACGCGCGCTTGGGCGGACTTATCCTTCGAGTCCTTTCCTGCAAAGAGAAGTTGGAAGCATATCTTTCGGGCAAGATTGAGAAAATAGAAGAACTGGAAGAGGATATCCTGCCGTATTATGACGGGGCTTTACAGATGAATTTTTACCGTAACAACATTACGACAAGCGAACTTTGAACCCACGGGCCGAAAGGCCCGTGTTCTTTTATAATTCCAATTCTCGTTTTTCAATAAAGAAAATATTTCCACGGTTAGGAATTAAGTTGACATTTTTTTATTTTTGTTGTAAAATGAAATAAATTTTCAGAGGTAATTTTATTATTCGAGGGGAACGGGAGATAAAATGATAGGAAAGGTTTTCGATAGGATAGAGGGGTTGCGCCCTGTCGCCACAAAGACGGAAGTTCGGCTCATAGACGGGTTGAAGAAAATTGAAAAAGAGGACATTATTTATATGTCGATTACCGAGTTGGCTTCTCTGCTCGGGGTTGCGGAGGCGACGTTTTTGCGCTTTTGCAGAAAGCTCGATTATAGGGGCTTTCAAGATTTTAAGCTCAATTTGAGTCAGGAACTCGGTTCGGAGAAAAACGAAGACGATACCGGTCGAGCGAAACGGATTGCGGACGATATGACGGACGCGATTTTTGAGACTTATAAACAACTCGATTATGATGATTGTATCGCTGTGGCGAAATTGATTATCGGCGCGGGGAAATGCTGCGTTTTCGGCGTGGGAAATTCGGCTGTGGCGCCCGTGATGTTGAAAAATAAGCTTGTGCGCGCGGGGATATATGTGGAAAATACCAGCGATACGCACATGCAGACGATTATTGCCTCCAATCTCGGAAAGGGGGACGTCATTTTGTTAGTCAGCGTTTCGGGCGCGACGAAAGACATTATCAATCTTGCCGAGATAGCCAAAAAGAATGGTACGGCGATTGTAGTCATCACCAATTATAATAGATCTCCCCTTGCGAAGTATGCAGATTATACTTTCTATACTTGTCGAAAAGAAGCTGCTTATGAAGGCGGTTCTTTGGCGACTGTCGTCGCTCAGTCGTATATCATGGACATGCTTTGCAGCGCAGTGTTTGAATTATTGGGGGACGAATCCAACAAGCGTTCTTTGAAGGCGTCCAATGCCGTTTCAGATAAATCTCTCTGACAAAAATTTTATATCGTAAGGAAAAGCCCTGTCGGAAATCGGCAGGGCTTTTTGATGCAAAAAATTATGATAAATTCGTAAAGGTATATTGAGCTTCCCCATTCATTTTTTTTGAATTTTGGTTAAACTAAATAGGAAAAGTCTCAAAGAAAAGCTTAGGGAAAATATTTGAAAAAAGGAGCTTTTGTTATGAAGGTCATCAGAAAAGCATTGATTTTCGCACTAGTTGCGTTATTCGGAGCCGGAACGTCTGTTTCTTGCGGAAGGAATGACGATAGATATAACATTGCCATGTTTGCTTATAAATACGACGATAGCTATATTTCCACCGTGCGGACGGCCCTCGCGTCAAAGTTTAAGGCGCATGCCGAAGAGATAGCCTATACTGCATATAACGGAGAAAACAGTCAGCAGACTCAAAGCACGCAGATAGATACCGCCATTATCAAGGGAGCGGATTTACTCTTAATCAATGCGGTAGATTTTCAGGCTTCGGGGAAAGCACTCGCTCGAAAAGCGAAGGAGCGGGATTTACCCGTGATCTTTTTTAATCGCGAAGTGAGTGACGAAGCTGTAAATCTTTCGGATAAGTTTTGTTTTGTGGGAACGGATCCCACAGCTCCGGGGTATATGTTGGGGCAGATGATAGCCGAGCTTTTATCGACCGATGAAAGTTTCCGAAAGTATGACCTGAACGGCGACGGAAAGATTCAATATGCGATGTTTCGCGCGGAGGTAGGCAATGCCGAAGCAGACGGAAGGACGAAATATTCCGTTTCCGAAGCCAATCGAATTTTGGCGGAGAATACGGGTTTGACGGTGGCGAATAAATCAGGAGACATTCTTCAACGCGTAGGCGAAGAGCAAATGGCAAATTGGGACAGTGCCACTGCAAATTCTATGATGAGCGCGCTTTTCAAAGTAGAAAATAACCGTCCGAATATAGAGCTTGTCATCTGTAATAACGACGATATGGCATTAGGGGTAATTTCTGCCTTAAAGGCGAAGGGGTATAACGAAACGGGGAGTAAAAATGACGCTTCAAAGCCGTATATTCCGGTTTACGGAGTAGATGCTTTAGCTACGGCGCTCGACGCGATGAGGAACGGGAGTATGGAAGCTACGGTCCGTCAGGACGGAGAAGCGATGGCGGAAGCGATTGAAAAAATAGCCTTAAATATCAAGGTCGGCAAAGATTTTCTCGCGGGGACCGATTATCAGTTCGATGCAGGCGGCAGAAAATTGAGGATTCCCTATACGCCGGTGACGCATGCATAAACGAAGCGACGGACGGGCCGTCTATGTCCGAAAAAGGGGAGGTAACGATGTCGGAATATGAATATCTTTTGGAAATGCGGAATATAGTCAAATCCTTTCCGGGGGTAAAGGCCTTGGACGGAGCAAAATTGCTCGTAAGGCCCGGGACGGTACACGCCTTAATGGGGGAGAACGGAGCAGGAAAGTCCACATTGATGAAGTGCTTATTTGGTATTTATCGCAAAGATGAAGGGACGATCAAAATCGAAGGTGAGGAGGTTTCTTTTACGGACCCGAAAAATGCCATGGAAAACGGCGTCGCGATGGTACATCAGGAGCTGAATCAGATCTTGAAGCGAAATGTTATGGATAATCTATGGCTGGGACGGTATCCGACAAAATGCGGATTAGTATCCGAAAGAGAGATGTACAAGCGTACAAAGGCGCTTTTTTCAGAATTAGAAATTAAAGTAGACCCGCGCATTCTGATGAGTAGGCTTTCCGTCGCACAGCGCCAAATGGTAGAGATTGCCAAGGCGGTTTCCTATCATGCAAAAATTCTCGTTCTCGACGAGCCAACTTCCTCTCTGACCTCTCCGGAAGTTGTCCACTTATTTAAGATTATTCGAAAATTAAGGAAAAACGGATGCGGAATTATCTATATTTCACATAAAATGGAAGAAATCTTGGAGATTTCCGACGAAGTGACCGTTATGAGGGACGGAAAATTCATTTCTACGGACGCAGCGGCGGATTTAACGATAGAGGAAATTATTCGCCGTATGGTAGGGCGCGAGCTCACCAATATGTATCCCTCTCGCGACCACGAAATCGGCGACGAGCTTTTGCGTGTAGAGCATCTTTCCGCGCGCTATCAGTCGATCGAGGACATCTCTTTCTCTTTAAGAAAGGGGGAAATTCTCGGGGTTGCCGGACTTGTGGGGGCGGGGCGGACCGAGGTTTTGGAGACTATTTTCGGAATGAACGAAAAATCGGGCGGAACGATTATACTCCACGGCAATCCGTTAGAGATTTCTTCTCCGTCCGAAGCGATAGGAAAGGGATTTGCACTGATCACCGAGGAGCGCCGCGCTACGGGCATTTTCGGAGGACTTTCCATTTTAGAAAATGCCTGTATCTCCAATTTGCGGCGCTATCGGGGAAAATTGGGTCTGTTATCGGGACGCAGGATGGCAAGGGACGCAAAATGGGCAGTTGATGCCATGAAAATCAAGACGCCCTCCCTCTCGACGCCGATAAAGACTCTTTCGGGAGGAAATCAGCAAAAAGTCATTCTCGGTCGCTGGCTGCTCACGAAGCCGCAGGTGCTCCTCTTGGACGAACCGACGCGAGGAATCGATGTGGGGGCGAAATATGAGATTTATCAACTGATTATCGAGATGGCAAGGGAGGGAAAAGGAGTCATAATGGTTTCTTCCGAAATGCCCGAATTGATGGGAGTTTGTGATCGTATTATCGTAATGTCCGGCGGCAGAATCGCGGGAGAAGTGGACGGAAATAACTGTACGCAGGAAGAAATTATGGCTTTGGCTGCAAAATATGTATGAGGAGAGTTTAATTTATGTCTGATGAAATGAATACAAAACAAGAAAAAGAAGATATGAGCTTCCTTTCTCGAAAGAAAGCGGCGTGGAATGATTTTCGGCGCCTTCCCAAGGTAGAAAAGAAAAGGCGAGTCATCGATTGGCTTCTCAATAATGCGCTCTATATGCTGATTTTTGTCTTTGTTATCGTGGTATTTATCTACAATCAAAGATTTTTATCATTTGATTCTATCGTCAATATCACGATGCAATCTGCTTCGCGCCTCCTTATGGCGCTCGGGGTCGCCGGCATCATCGTCTTGACGGGCACCGACCTTTCCGCCGGAAGGTGCCTCGGCCTTTGCGCCTGCGTCTGTGCCTCTCTTTTACAGGCAAACGGTACCGCAAATAAAATGTTTTCGGGACTTTCATTCGGACTTTGGCTGATTCCCGTTGCGCTGATCATCTCCATGCTCATCGGAGGATTGGTCGGGGCTTTCAACGGATTTATGGTATCAAAATTCAAATTGCATCCTTTCATCGTTACCCTGGGTACTCAACTTATTCTCTATGGGCTCGTAATGTGGTATGTTTCCTTGGGACAAAATAACAGCGCGCCTATTGCCGGATTGGACGATCGGTATCTCGACCTCGTCACGGGGGGCTTTAAAATCGGCGGTGTAAAAATTCCTAATTACTTTTGGATTGTTCTCACCGTCGCAATCGCCATCTGGTTTGTCTGGAACAAAACGCGGCTGGGAAAAAATATGTTCGCCGTCGGTACCAATCCGGAAGCGGCCACTGTTTCCGGCGTCAGCGTGGCAAAAACGATAGTTATTGTCTTTGCGCTCGCGGGGATATTGTACGGCATTTCTGCTTTTGTGGAATCCGCCCGAGTCTCCTCCAATTCGACCGCTACGGGCGTCAATTATGAGCTGGATGCAATCGCCGCCTGCGTGATCGGCGGGGTTTCGTTCATGGGCGGAATCGGAAAAATAAAGGGCGTCGTCATCGGTGTTATTCTTTTGCAGCTCGTCAATGCCGGTCTGGTGTTTCTCAATCTCAGACCGGAAATACAGACGATTGTAAAGGGCGCGATTATTCTGATTGCCTGTGCTATCGATATGCGGAAATATATCGCAAAGAAATAGACTGTGCGCCGCGAACTCTTCAAAAAACTTTCTTTACTGTCCTTTTCGCCGTGCCGCTTCGTTTTTCGGAGCGGCACACTTATATGAGAACAGAAATATTTTTTCTTTTTTTGCGAGAAATTATCAAAAAGGCTTGATTTTACCAAAAAAGTCTGCTACAATAATAAGAAAATCGTCGAGAGTGAATAAACTTATGACTTACGAACAGGCAGAAAGGTTGTTGAAGGAAAAGGGGCAGGAGCAACTTCTCCGATTTTATAAAGAGCTGAACGGCGCGGAAAGATCCCGTTTGCTGGAAGGAATAGAGAAAATAGACTGGTCTTTCGAAGAGGTGTTGAAAAATCCCGAAGATCTCAGCGGAAAGGGGAGAGATATTCGGCCCATCGAGGGAATGTCTTTGAAAGACATTAAAGAGAGGCGGGAAGAATTTTTTGCCGCGGGAGCAGAAGCGATTCGGAGCGGGAAGGTGGCGGCAGTGCTTTTGGCCGGCGGACAGGGTACCCGATTGGGCGTAGACGGTCCTAAGGGAGCTTATAACATCGGGATTACCCGTCCGCTGTATATTTTTGAACAGCAGATGAGAAATTTGACAGACGTCGTGGAGGAATGTGGTGCGTATATTCCTCTTTACGTCATGACGAGCGAGAAAAATCATGGAGAGACCGTAGCCTTTTGGCAGGAACACGATATGTTCGGGTACCCTGCCTCGGAAATAAAATTTTTTGTGCAAGACATGGCACCTGCGGTCGATTTTGAGGGAAAGATTTATCTGGAAAGCAAAGATTATCCCGCTCTTTCTCCCAACGGAAACGGCGGCTGGTTTTCTTCCATGTTGCGCGCGGGATTATGTAAAGAGCTTCATGAGCGCGGAATAGAATGGATCAATATTTATGCGGTGGACAATGTGTTGCAGCGTATCGCCGATCCCGTTTTCATAGGAGCGACATTATTAAGCGGAGTCAACTGCGGTGCAAAAGCGGTAGCAAAGGCGTATCCCGAAGAGCGGGTCGGAGTGCTCTGCGAAGAGGACGGGTGTCCGGCAATCATAGAATATTACGAATTGAGCGAAGAAATGGCGAATCGTCGGGAGAAAAACGGGGTGCTTTCCTATCGTTACGGGGTCATTCTCAATTACCTGTTCCGTTTGTCAAAATTGGAGGAGACGGCGGACAGGCGAATCCCCGTCCATATCGTCAAGAAAAAGATAGAATATGTGGACGAGCGAGGAGAGATAAAAAAGCCCGAAAGAGAAAACGGGCTGAAATTTGAAACATTAGCCGTCGATCTCATTCGGCCGATGGAGAGCGTTTTGCCTTTTGAAGTAGAACGGGAAAAGGAATTTGCGCCTATCAAAAACAGGACAGGTATGGATAGCGTGGAGACGGCGCGTGAGCTCTTGAAAAAGAACGGAGTGGAATTATAATGGCTACGGATTTGGTCGGAAACGAGAAATTACAGCGCTTTATACAGCTTTTGAGCGACCTCAACCATGAAACCTCGGAAGTGTTTTCTTCGGGAAGAACGGAGATTTTTCATAAAATGAACGATACGATTCTCGAAATGTATTCGATTCAGCATTACGGAACGGAGGAGGCTTATACGGCTATCGAAGAGGATTGCCAAATCATTTATCAGAATTTTAATGCCATTATCGCTATGCTGAAAAGCAACGACAGTATGTTTATAGATAATGCGACCAATGCGGCGGTAAAAAAATTTTTGCACAATATTTTTGACGCGCAGATAAATATTTTGACCGCTTACGGATTGGTCTGAAAAGTCTCCGTATTTGATGAAAAAGAAAAAGGTTTTCTCTTTCGGACAAATCATTTTATAATCTGTCTTTAATCAGTTTTTCGATTTGTTCAACGGAAAGCATACGCCCGGTTGAAACAACTTTGCCGTCAATAACAAGCGCGGGGGTAGCCATTACACCGTATTTCATTATTTCCGTCATATCTCCGAGATTGACAACGGGTTCGGCTATCCCGCAATTTTTTGCGGCTAAAACTGCGTTTTCATGGTTCTTCTGCGATTTTTTACAACAACTTCCCAATGTGATAATGTTCATTTTTTATCCTCCTAAACAAATAAAAAGTTCAAAGCGTTAAAAATATACCCGATAGCGATAATTCCGACAACGACTATAAAAATAAACCAAAACAGTAACTTCGGCTTAACGGCTTTTGCCAACATAATCATTGACGGCAAAGACAAAGCTGTTACGCTCATCATAAAAGAAAGTATCGTACCGACGCCTACACCTTTGAAAAACAACGCTTCGGCAACGGGTATTGTTCCAAAAATGTCCGCATACATGGGCGCGCCGACAACGCTTGCAACAAGCACGCTATACCATTTATCCTCGCCGACCACCATTTGTATCCATTCCGTGGGAATAAAGTTATGAATAGCCGCACCGATACCCACGCCGATCAATATATAAATCCATACTTTTTTCAGCGTGGAAAGCATCTGGTCTTTTGCATAAGTCAAACGGTCGTTTCTCGTCAGCTCAATGCTGTCAACCTCGAAAATTTCTCCTTCAAGTATAAATTTCCGAACATTTTTACCGACGCCTGTTTTTTCAACGATAGTTCCGCCGACAATGGCAAGCAATAGTCCGACTGCTGCATACGATATTGCGATCGGGAAACTAAATACACTTATCAACAGAATAAATGCGCCTAAATCGACGAGCGGACTTGAAATAAGAAAACTGAAAGTTACGCCGCTCGATATACCCGCCCTTGTAAAGCCCATAAAAATAGGAATAGAGGAACATGAACAGAACGGAGTAACAGTTCCAAGCAGTGCGCCGACGGCGTTTGCGCCTATGCCGTGAAATTTTCCGAGTATCTTTTTCGTGCGTTCAGGCGGAAAATAGCTCTGTATATAGGAAATAAGAAAAATGAGCAAGCATAGCAATACGATTATTTTTATTGTATCGTAAATAAAAAACTGTATAGCCCCTCCCCAACGTGTTGCCGTAAATTCCATACCGAATATTCCGGTAAACGCCATGCCGAGCAAAGTGTTCATCCATTGCATACCCAAAATTTGGTCCGTTATAAAGTTACCTAATACTTCTATGCCGTGTAGCCCGTCAACCACTGCGGCAATTCCGATTGTAAGCCCTATAACGATAAGAACGCCGAGAAAAATCGGTAATTTTTTATGGCGCTTAAACCATGATTGTTTGCTAGTGTGTTCTATATCGTTTTCTTTTGATAAAATCTTTTCGTCTTCTTCCATAAATCCTCCTATAATATTGATAATTATCTATCTGAAAGACAAAAATTTTTTTCGGACTATCTTTTTTCTCTCGTACATTTTGTATCGCTCAGAAAGGAAAGCAAGCCCTGCAACTTTTCGCAGTCAATCGTGTAATAAGTCCATTTCCAGTCTTTCTCTGCCTTTACAAGTCCGCAGTCGCATAACACTTTCATGTGATGCGAAAGAGTAGGTTGGGTAATATTAAGTTGTTCAAGAATTTTACATCCGCAAAGCGTACCGTTGCGCAACATATCGAAAATATGCAAGCGAGTATTCTCGCCCAACGCTTTGAGCATTTCAGTATATTCTATAAACTTCATATCCAACCTCACATTGATTATTATCTATATTATATGCCGAAGAGAATACGCTTGTCAAGTAAATAATAACGAATTACATTTAGACTTTTTGAAAATCTTTAACAAAAAGAGAGGCCTATCGGAAACAATAGACCTCTCTTTATTTTCTATCGGAATTACGGTAAAGCGAAAACCTTTTTTATTCGAACGCTACATTATCAAATAATCTTTCTATCGGAACTCGAAGCACCTTGGCAATAATAAAAACCTCTTTGTCCGTAGCTACTCGTATTTGTCCTTCTAATTTTGAATAACTTGTGGGATTAATGTCGAGACCCGCTATCTGCAACTTCGCTATAAAATCTTTTTGCTTTATTTCGCGTTCCTTTCTCAAATGCTCGACGTTTTTGCCGATGATGTTATGAGTTCCATATTGTTGACTTCTTGTTTTCATGTCGGATTTCCAATTAATTCTTTTCCGGAATTATAAACCTTATTCGAAACAATATAATTCCAAATTAGAATTATATTGTTTTTGGGAAAAAATTGTTATAGAGAATTTTCAATTTGTTTATATTTTTTCCTTGAATTATAATTCTAAACATGTCTCGCAAAAAAATTTTTAATATCGACAGTAAACGAGTGTAGGGAAAATTTTTTCATTAGATAGAAATAGTTTTTGGTAAAAATTTAACATAATTTTTGCTTTTCCACGGTTGATTTTTTTTCGATTTTGTGATATAATATAGCCGTTCCCGAAAGGGACAGAAGATTTTTACCGTATATACTCGGAAGAGCGATTTCCGCGCTTCCTGTCGAGAAATTTTTATAGTAAAGAGGCTTTTGATGTCAAGATTATTGGGAATCGACGTAGGTTCTACGACCGTCAAAGTGACGGTGATCGATCCGAATACGAATAAAATCCTATATAAAAGTTATGAGAGGCATTTTTCTAAGGTCAAGGAATGTGTTTTAGGAGAATTGAAAAAGGTTGCTTCCCTTTTTCCGGGTGAGCAGTTCCGTGCCGCCGTTACGGGAAGCGCGGGGCTGGGTTTGGCGGAAAAGAGCGGCATTTCCTTCGTGCAGGAGGTACAGGCTGCTTTTATCGCGATTCGACATTATTATCCCGACGCGGACGCGGCGGTAGAGCTGGGCGGCGAGGACGCGAAAATTATTTTCCTGACGGGCGGAACCGAACAGCGCATGAACGGGAGCTGTGCGGGCGGGACGGGCGCCTTTATCGATCAGATGGCGACGCTTCTCAATATTTCCGTTTCCGAAATGGACGAATTGGCTTTGCGTGCCGAAAAGACATATCCTATCGCTTCGCGGTGCGGAGTATTTGCAAAGTCGGACATTCAGCCGCTGCTCAATCAAGGCGCGGCAAAATCGGATATTTCCGCTTCTATCTTTCAGGCCGTGGTGGACCAGACGGTGGCGGGATTGGCGCAGGGGCGACGGATTAAGGGAAAAGTGCTCTTTCTCGGCGGACCGCTGTACTTCTTGAAGGCGCTTCGCCGTGCGTTCAAGGAAACGCTGAAACTCGACGACGAGCATGCGATATTTCCCGAAAACGCGCCCTGCTTCATGTCTTTGGGGGCCGCGCTTTATTCGGAAAACGCGGATGAAACGTCCATGGACGAGATTATCCGTAAAATAGAAAACAGCAAAAACAGCGACGACATCGTCACGGGCGAACCTCTTTTCAAGGACCGCGTGGAATACGACGAATTTATCGCCCGCCATAAGCGCAGCGATCTCGAATTTGCGGATATTCATACCTATCGTGGCGACGCCTATCTCGGAATCGACAGCGGATCTACGACGACGAAGATGATTCTCATTACCGAGGATTGTAAAATTTTATATTCTCATTATCAGTCGAATAACGGTCAGCCGCTCGATATAGTCGTGGAGAAGCTCAAAGAGATTTACGAACTCGGAGGGGACAGAATCAATATCCGCGCCGCCGCGGTGACGGGATACGGCGAGGATCTCATCAAGGCCGCCTTGAAGGCCGATTTCGGCATTGTGGAGACCGTGGCGCACTTCAAGGCCGCTTTTCATTTCAATCCGAAGGCCGATTTCATCATCGACATCGGCGGGCAGGATATTAAATGCTTCAAGGTCAAAAATCACGCCATCGATTCCATTATGCTCAACGAAGCCTGTTCTTCGGGTTGCGGTTCGTTTATCCAGACGTTTGCCAAAGCCATGAATATGGACATCGAAACCTTTTCGAGGCTCGGCCTCTTTGCGAAAAACCCCGTCGAATTGGGTTCGCGCTGTACGGTGTTCATGAACAGTTCCGTCAAGCAGGCGCAGAAAGAGGGCGCTACCGTCGAGGACATCTCCGCGGGGCTTTCGTCGTCCATCGTCAAAAACGCTATTTATAAAGTCATTCGGGCAAAGACGCCCGAGGAGCTCGGCGAGCATATCGTCGTGCAGGGCGGAACGTTCATGAACGACGCCGTGCTCCGTTCCTTTGAAAAGGAGACGGGGAAAGAAGTTATCCGTCCCGCGATTGCGGGATTGATGGGCGCGTTCGGGGCGGCGCTTTACGCCAAGGAGACGCAGCCCGCTTACGTCGCGGCGAGTTCCCTCGCCTCTCCGATCGAGCTTTCCGATTTTACCTATACCTCTCGCTGTGCAAACTGCCACGGCTGTACGTCGAATTGTAATATCAACATTATCACGTTTGCGGACGGCAGGAAATACATATCGGGGAATAAGTGTGAAAGAGGCGCGGGAAAAAAGCTCCGTTCGGATGCTTTGGATATGTTCGCCTATAAGTACCGCAGATTGCAGGAGAGCGTAACGCCGTCGGACGGAACGACGGAAAAGCTCGGCCGCGTGGGACTTCCCTTTCAGCTCGTCATGTTTGAACAGCTTCCTCTGTGGGCGGGATTTTTTGAAAAGTTAGGCTTTGAAGTTGTCCTCAGCGACAAGAGTTCGCGTGAATTGTATTTCCGCGGACAGCATACGGTGGCGAGCGATACGGCGTGTTATCCCGCGAAACTCATGCACGGACATATCGAGAGCCTTTTGGATAAAGGGGTGGATTTTATCTTCTACCCTTGCGAGAGTTATAATATCGACGAGCACGATTCCGTCAATCACTATAATTGTCCGGTTGTGGCGTACTATGCGGAACTTCTGAAAGCGAATAACGAGCGCCTGAACGACGATAATTTCGTCATGCCTTATCTCGACCCCAATATGCGGGAAACGACGGTTCGCAACCTGCGCCGCGCGCTGGGGAAATATAAGTTTCCGAAAAGGAGAATTGAGGAAGCGCTGGATGAGGGCTTTGCCCGCCTTGAAAAGTATCACGCCGACGTTCGGGAAAAGGGTAGGGAGATTATCTCCAAGGCTCGCGCCGAAGGAAAGCAAATCATCGTCCTTGCGGGGCGTCCGTATCATGCCGACCCCGAAATTAACCACGGAATCGGAAAACTTTTGACGTCGCTGGATCTTGCCGTGCTTTCCGAGGACAGCATTTTTGAGGAGGCGCCGCTCGTCAAAGTCAATGTGCTCAATCAGTGGACGTATCACGCGCGCCTTTACCGCGCGGCGGAGTACGTTTCCCGCAACGAAGATATGAATCTCGTTCAGCTCGTCTCTTTCGGCTGCGGCATAGACGCGATAACGACGGACGAAATGCGTTCCATACTCGAAAAGAACGGAAAACTGTATACGCAGATCAAAATAGACGAAATCAACAATCTCGGCGTGGTGCGTATCCGCCTGCGCAGTATGCTTGCGGCAATCGAGGAACAGAAGGCCGCTCGGGAAACGGCCGCGAACGAAAATCTGGCGCGTCCCGAAATCGAAGCGGAAGCCGCGGCGGCGGACGCTTCTTTGGAGGCATAGACAATGCAGGAAAACGAAAAGAAAAAAACGGTGGATTATACCGACGACTATCCGAAATTTACGCCCGAAATGAAGGGGACGTATACCATACTCGTCCCTGACATGCTCCCGTATCATTTCGATATCATCAAGCATATCGTAGGCCGCCGCGGCTATCGCATGGAGGTCTTGAAGAACGATTCCCGCGCGGTCATCGACGAGGGCTTAAAGCACGTCCATAACGATACCTGTTATCCTGCGCTCTGCGTCATAGGGCAGTATTTGGACGCCCTGAAAAGCGGAAAATACGACGTAAATCACACTGCGGTAATGATTACGCAATCGGGCGGCGGATGCCGCGCCTCCAATTATATTCCGCTTATCAGGAAAGCGTTGAAGGCGGAGTTTCCGCAGGTGCCCGTCATGTCCCTGAATTTTTCGGGGCTGGAAAAGGGGAACGGAATCGAGATAGATTTGTCACTGTTGTTGCAGCTCGCTTTCGGCATTTTTTACGGTGATACGCTCATGACGCTGTATAACCAGTGCAAGCCGTATGAAAAGAATATCGGGGATACGGACAGGGCGCGAGAGGAATGTTTTGCGGAAATCAAAAAGTCTTTCGATAGTAAAGCATATAAAAAATATAAAAAGATTATTCGTCGTCTGATCGAGCGTTTCAGTCAGATCGACCGCACGGACGAGGAAAAAGTAAAGGTGGGGATCGTCGGAGAAATTTACGTCAAATATTCTCCGCTCGGAAATTCTCATTTGGAGGAATTTCTGCTTTCGGAGGGGTGCGAACCCGTCGTGCCCGCGCTCATGGATTTCGTATTGTATTGTATCGTAAATAATATCAATGATACGAAACTTTACGGAAGGACGAAAAAAACGGGCTTTATTTACTCGCTCGTTTATAAATACGCTTATCATATCCAAAAGCAGATTATTAAAATTTTTGTCGAGGACGGCACGTTTGAGCCGCCGCATGACTTCCAGCATCTCCGCCGCTGTGCCGATAAGGTTATCAATCAGGGCGTAAAGATGGGGGAAGGCTGGCTGATTCCCGCCGAAATGGCGGCGCTGGCGGAGACGGGAACGGATAATATCGTCTGCGCACAGCCGTTCGGTTGTCTGCCCAATCACATTGCGGGAAAAGGCGCGGTGCGGGCCTTGAAAAATCTTTATCGGGACGAAAATATCGTCCCCATCGACTACGACCCGTCCGCTACCCGCGTCAATCAGGAAAACCGCATAAAATTGATGTTGGCCACCGCGCGGGAAAATTTGAAAAATCGCAAGGAAAAGCTTTAAAAAAGATTCAACATGTCTGAATTTGATAAACGGATAAAAAGCGCCCGAAAAGGGCGCTTTTCTGCTTAAAAAACAGTTTCAAATTTTTCTTAAAAGATATTTTCGAAACTGAACGAATAGGACTTGGGAATTTTTTCGGCCATTTCGATGAGCACTTCTATTTTCGGCAGAGCGTCGTCGTATTTTCCTTCATAGAGATATCCCAGAGCTTCGTTGAGTTGATAGTCGATATTTTCTATGCTGACATGAGGAATCCAGACGTGAAGCCCCTTTTTTTTATCTTTCCAAAATGTCCTGATTGCCTTCCCGTCCTCATAGGTAGCCGTTTTGTTTTCCGTTTTGTCGTAGAGCGCTTCCAGCGCCGCCGTAAACGTGTCGAAGGTTTTCCCCACCGTGTAGATGTCGTAAGCGGAAATTCCGACGATCAGTGCCAGCGAGATGAAAATACTCGCCAGAGTTTTTACCATAATTTTTCCTCCCATTGAAGCTCGAATACTTCGTATTTTTTTCCTTTCTTTTGCAGATAGGCTTTCCCGTTTCCGTCTACGGTCATTACGAGCACTTGCTTTTCGCTCTTACAGTCCTTTTGTTTAAGAATATCGAGAAAATAGGATTTGCTCTTTTTCGTCAGGGCGAGATTTTTTTTATCGAATTTTCCTCCGTCTATTAAAATGACGGGGAGGGAACTCTGCAAGTTTTCGTAATCCGGCTTGGGCAGAGCGGAAAAGGAGCCGTTTGCTTCATAGAGCGCGTAATCCACGGCGTCGAGAGAAAAATAGCCTGCGCCGCGCAGGCTTTCGATGAGGTCGGACACGTCGAGATTATTTTTTTTGAGCTGCGTGTCGTCTATGCCCTGTTTATTGAGGACGACGCTGGGGGAACCGCTCAAAACGGCCTTCATGGACTTAAAGCCGAGGTCTAAAAGGCAGACGATTTGATGAAGGAAATAGATTGTCAATATAGAGATGATGCCATATAAGAGGGGGATAGAGGTATCGGACATGGGGATGCAGGCGAGCTCGGCGATAAGGAGAGTGATAACCAGCTCGAAGGGCTGCATTTCTCCGATTTGCCTTTTTCCCATCAGCCGCATGATAACGAGCAGCGTTATAAAAACGATGATTGTTCTGATGAAAATTAAACCCATATAGGCAGTATTTCCGAAAAATTTGCTTTTATGTATTTTAGCCCGTTCAAACGCTTGCAAAAAAACGGATAAGGGATTATAATATACCAAAGATTAAGAGTAGCCTTAGGCGCGTAAAGTGTCATCGAACGGGACGTTGTCGATGAACGAAAGGAAAGCAAATCTCAACGGCTTTTCTGCGGTGCCGCGGCGCGTCCGCTGAACCCTTGGGAAGTTTTTCGCGTATTTCCGGAAGGCGCGTCAAAAAACTTCCGCATCTTTCGCGGACCTCTCGATTTTGGGAGGTTTTTATTTTATGACAAAAACACAAAACACAGTCCTTAAACGAACCTTTTTTTCCGAACTGATTTTATCAAAATCGTCGGGGCAGAAAATCGCTTACATAGCAGTGATAACGGCTTTGTCCGTCGTTGCGAATATGTTTCTCGAATTCAAAATGCTCGACGTGCAGTTTTCCGTCACGCTCGTCATTTCCGCTCTTGCGGGAATTATACTCGGTCCCGTTTGCGGTTTTGCCGCCTGCTTTATCGGCGACACTATCGGATTTCTCTATAATAGTTGGGGAATGATCTATATGCCGTGGGTCGGGCTTTCGACGGGTATGACGGCATTTTTCGCGGGGCTCGTATTCAACGCGGCGAAATGGAAATTCCGCGGCGCCGTGTACGTAAAACTCGCTCTCGTGTGTATGCTTTCCTTTTTCGTATGCTCGATAGGCATAAACAGTACGGGCTTGTATTTCTACCAGAAAGGAATGGGATTTACGGCCGCAGCCGTCGATTACGTCTCCGAAAAATTCGGAACGGGGGTCACCTATTTCGGATATGTATTCTATCGTATGATTTTCAGGGGGCAGATTTGGAATTGTGTAGTCAATTATGCCCTTTTGTTTGCTCTCGTACCCTTAGTCAATAAGATTAAACCGTTAAAAATCAATATTTCGTAAACTGTAACAACTTCCGGAAAAGCTGAAAAATCGTCGGGCAGTCCTTGACGATTTTTTTTTATTGTGGTATAATAATAGAAACGACATCGAAAATACAAGGAGAGAGCTATATGCTTGACGCTCTTTTGCAGTACGAGAATCCCGGAATCTCCATTTTCGGATTCAAAATTTACGCATACGCGATCATCATCGTATGCGGTATGATTGCGGCGTTTTTTGTCATTTCGCTGCTCTTTAAGCGCAGAAATATGTCCTCGGATTTGTTTCTGACCTATTTTTGCGTCACTCTGCCCGTAGCGCTCATCACTACCCGTCTCTTTTACTGCATTACCGACGGACTGCCTTTAAAGGATTGGTTTTCCATGGAATCCATTCGCGAGGGAGGGCTTTCCATTATCGGAGGTATCTTGGGCGGTACGATCAGCGTGCTCGCGGTCAGCTATTTCAAAAAGGTCAATTTTTTCCGCGCGGCGGACTGTATCGTAGTGGGGCTTCTGCTCGCACAGGCAATCGGGCGTTGGGGCAATTTCGCCAATCAGGAAGTTTACGGCGCGGAAGTCACCAACGAGGCTCTGCAATTCTTCCCGTTTGCCGTCTATATCAATAAGACGGACGGCGGAAGCTGCTTACAGACTTTTGTCCTTACTTTTGAAAAAATCTTCGGCGGCAACAGCGATATTTCCGGCGGGACGTGGCACTATGCTTTCTTTTTCTATGAAAGTTTTATCAATCTCGTCGTCGCGATTCTCCTGTTCGTCCACGCGTGGAAAAATCCAAAAAAACCCAACGGTCTGAACGTCGCTTTTTATTTCATCAATTACGGACTCGTCCGCTCGATTATGGAGCCCCTGCGCGACCCGTCGTATATTTTGGGAGATAAAGTGCAGTGGTCTTTCGTTTTTTCGCTCCTTATGCTGTTCGCGGGCATCGCGTTGTTGCTCGTTCTGCTGTTCCTCAACAGAAAGAAGGAGGGCAAATATATCGGCTCCGCCATCGGCGATCCTTACGGAATTACCGCCTATATCAAGGACAATAAAAAGGAAGTCGCATATCTGACGAAAATCAACATGATGTGCAAAATATTTCCCGAAAATTATGTAAAACCCGCGCCGGAAAAGGAAGAAGAAACAGAAGAAAACGACGAAGAGCAAGAGCTCGGGGAAAACTACGGGATTGGCGGGAACGGCGGAGATAACGAAAGCCCGGAAAATCACAGCATCGGCGAAAACGGCAAAAAGGACGGAAAGGGGGCGGACGAGGAATAAAATGAGAAATCTTACCCTTTTGACCGACCTTTACGAACTCACCATGGCGTATGGCTTCTATAAGCATGGAAAGCATGAAGAAGAAGCGGTATTCGATATTTTTTTCCGCCAGAATAAACTTATAACCTATTCGCTTGCGGCGGGGCTGGAACAGGCGATGGAGTATCTCCTGAACTGGCGCTTTTCCGCGGAGGATATGGCGTATCTGCGTTCTTTGGGATTATTCGGCGAAGATTTCCTCGGCTATCTCGAAAACATGCGCTTTACGGGCGACGTCTATGCGGTAAAGGAAGGAGAACCCGTCTTTCCCGGCGAACCCATTCTGACCGTGAAAGCGCCGCTCGTTCAGGCGCAGTTTGCAGAGACGGCATTGCTCAATATCATCAATCATCAGACGTTGATTGCGACGAAGTCCTCCAAGATTTGCCGAGCGGCGGGGAAAGGTTCGGTGATGGAATTCGGCCTGCGCCGCGCTCAGGCGCCCGATGCCGGCATTTACGGCGCGCGGGCGGCGGTCATCGGCGGCTGCTCTTCGACGTCCAACGTCCTCGCGGGACAGATGTTCGGCGTTCCCGTTTCCGGCACCATGGCGCATAGCTGGGTGATGGATTTCGACAGTGAATACGAGGCTTTCAAAGCCTATGCGAAAAGCTATCCCGATAATTGCCTGCTGCTCGTCGATACCTATGACACGCTCAGGAGCGGCGTTCCCAATGCGATAAAGGTTTTTAAGGAGCTTGCGGCGGAGGGGTATCGTCCCCGCGGGATACGTCTCGACAGCGGCGACTTTGCCTATCTTTCCAAAAAGGCGAGAAAAATGCTGGACGAAGCGGGGTTTTCCGATGCGATTATCTGCGCTTCGGGCGACCTCGACGAATATTCGATTTCTTCGCTCATGCAGCAGGGGGCCAAAATAGACCTTTGGGGCGTGGGGACGAAGCTCATCACGTCGGAGGAGATGCCCGCGCTGGGCGGAGTATATAAGCTCGCGGCGGTATTTAAAGACGGAAAGATGATTCCGAAAATCAAACTCTCCGACAACGCGGCGAAAATTACCAATCCTTCCTTCAAAAATCTTTTCCGCCTGTACGATAAAGAAAGCGGAATGGCGATTGCCGACCTGATTACCATGCGGGACGAACATATCGACGAAAGCAAACCGCTCACGATTTTCCACCCGCTCGAAACATGGAAGCGAACCACGGTCAGAAACTTCCGCGCGGAGCCTCTCTTGCATACGGTCGTGGAAAAGGGAAAGCTCGTCTATCGGTTTCCTTCCCTCATGGACGTGCAGGCTTTTTCCAAAGCGGAACTGTCCAAATTCTGGGAAGAATATCTTCGCCTCGACATGCCGCAGCTCTATAAGGTAGACCTCTCCGAAAAACTGCACGCACTGAAAAGCCGTATGTTGGACGAAATCCGCGGCGGAACGGGCGGGGAGAAAGAATAATGAAGCTGTATTCCGCGCGCCGCCACGAGCGGGAAATTTCCGCGCTTTCGGAGGAATACGACGGACGGCTGAAAGATTTGCAAGCCGCTTTGGCGGAGTTGAAGGAGGAAAACCGCCGCCTTTCGGCGGAAATTTCCGTCCTGAGAGCGCAGAAGCAATCCATTTCCGACGCGATGATCGCTGCGAGCGAAAAACGCGAGGAAATGCAGGAAGAAACGGAAGCCTATTTCGCTTCGCAAAGGGCCATGGCTTTACAGGCCGCAGAAAAGGCTCAGAGGCTGTTGGACGACGTCCGCGCATCTTATCCCGACGAGGCAGCCGGCTCGCGTTTTAAGGCGTTTGAGAAGCGCTTAAAAGCACTTTTGTCCCCGGACGAGGTAGATGCTGCGGAACGGTCGGAAATACTCGACGAAATTTCTTCGGGGCTTTCTTCGGAAGAAGCCTCGGAAATACATACGGAATTAACTTTTTCTAAGGAGCCGCCCCTGTCTGCGGATGGGGAGTGGGACTTGAAGGAAGTCTTGGAAACGCTCGGACTTTCGGACGATTGATATTAAGGAGTGAGCATGAAAGATACCGCTCAGAAAAAGAGTATGCACGGACAAGGCGAGAAAAAACCGGCGGGGGTGAAATATTCCTGCCTTTGGGGAATTTTGCTGTTCGCCGTTTTGATTTTTATAGACCAGATTACCAAAGCGGCCGCCGCCGCTTATCTCAAACCGTCCGATTCTATCCCGATTGTCGAGGGGTGGCTGGAAATTCGTATCGTGTATAACCGCGGCATTTCCTACGGATTGGGTAACGACGCTTCTCCCGCGGTCAAAATCGCGGTCATTGCGGCGACTGCCGTCATGATGCTCGCGATTACGATTTTCTATTTCAAAGTCGATAAAAAACGTTCCTTTATCCGTACCGCTTTCGTGTTTATCGTCGCGGGCGGGGTGGGGAATCTGATCGACAGAGTCTATTATAAGGTTTGGGAGCCGTCGGGCGCGTTCGGCGTGCGGGACATGGTGGACGTCAGCCGTTTCGGGTTCGCCGTCTGCAACTTTGCGGATTTCTTTATTACTGCGGGCGCGATCATGCTGGTGCTCTCTTTCCTGTTTTTCGACAAGGACGCGCTGCTGCCCGTGGGGAAATATAAGGCGATGAAAAAAGCCGAAGAAGAAATGCAGGCGGACGAGAGCTTTGCCGCGGAAAAAGACTGAAAATGGACAGACGTTTTTTTGTTGCGGAGGAGAATTACAAGCGCCTCGACGTATTTTTGAGCGAGCGCATGGAAGAGTTTACCCGTTCCCGAATCAAAAAGCTGATAGACGAAGGACACGTCGAACTGAACGGAAAAAGCGCAAAGGCGGGTGCGGAAATCCGCCCCGGCGACGAAGTGGCGGCGGAAATTCCCGAGGTCAAAGAATATTCGGTAAAGCCCGAAAACATTCCCTTGGATATTCTCTATCAGGATGCGGATTTCGCCGTCGTTAATAAGCCGCAGGGCATGACGGTGCATATCGGCAACGGAAATACGGAGGGCACGCTCGTCAACGCGCTCTTGTATGCGCTCGATTCGTTAAGCGGAATCGGCGGGGTATTGCGGCCGGGAATCGTGCATAGAATAGACAAGGACACTTCGGGACTTTTGGTCGTCGCAAAAAACGATAGGGCGCATGTTTCCCTCGCCAAACAGATTGCCGAAAAGACCTGTCACCGCATTTATCTAGCGCTTCTTGAAGGGTGCGTCAAGGCAGATTCGGGACGGATCGTCAACGATATAGGAAGGAGTCCTTCCGACCGTCTCAAAATGGCGGTTCTGCCCGACGGACGGGGAAAAACGGCGATTACCGACTATGAAGTGACTGCGCGCTACGGTTCGGATTATACGCTTTGTCGGTTTAACTTGCAGACGGGGCGGACGCATCAGATCCGCGTACATGCAAAATATATCGGTCATCCCGTCGTGGGCGACCCGCTCTATGGGTTTCATCGGCAGAAATTCGATTTGAAAGGACAGCTTCTGCACGCCTATAAACTGATTTTGACGCACCCGACGACGGGCGAACGCATGGAATTCACCGCGCCTCTGCCCGATTATTTTCAAAGTCTGCTCGATAAGCTGGGCAGGCAATACGGAGTAACTATATGAAAAAAATTTTGGACGCCGCCGCATTGGAACGCGCTTTGAAAAGACTTTCTCACGAAATTGAAGAGAAAAACGACGGACTGGAAAATGTGGCTCTCATCGGAATCCGTACCCGCGGCGTTATCGTCGCCGAGCGCATCCGCCGTTATATCGCGGAATCTGAGGGCGTCACTCTGCCCATGGGGATTCTCGACATCACGCTCTACCGCGACGATATTTTGAGCTGCGACGCAGTGGTAAAGGGAACAAGAATCGATTTCGAGACGAAGGGAAAAACGCTTGTCCTGTGCGACGACGTCCTGTTCACGGGACGGACGGTGCGGGCGGCGATTTCGGCGGTCATGGCTCTTTGCAGCACGATGGGCAGAGCAAAAAAAATACAGCTTCTCGAAGTGGTGGACAGAGGCCACAGGGAACTGCCGTTTCGGGCGGACTTTATCGGCAAAAACATTCCGACGTCGAAAAAAGAAAAGGTGTTTGTCCGCTTTACGGAAACGGACGGCGAAGAAGGCGTTTTTCTTTCGGAATAACGCGGGTGACTTCGGACGGATAACAGATAAATTCGGTGATTATTTTTCCCGTAAAACGGAAAAATGTTCATAACATAAAAATTTAAGGAGGTACATAGCTATGGCAACAAAGAAAACGACGACTACGACGACCAGAAGAACGACTACGACGGGAAAGGGCTGGCTGCTCCGTGCGTGCAGCTATTTCGCGCTCGTTGTCGCGGCGTTCATGTTCTTATTCGGCGGAATTTTTTCAGGTGCCGCGAAATCCGTTCTCAATTTAATCGGTCAGTTGTTTATGCTCGTGGGTATCGGAATCCCCGCCTACGATTATACGCGCGGTAAGAAAATTGCTTGGCGCGTCGTCTATTGGATTGCGCTTGCAATTTATGTGTTCGGCTGCGTATTCGGCGTCATAAAGGCATTTTGAGTATCCGAAAAAACAAGAGAAAAGCGGGATTCTTTCGGGAATTGCCGCTTTTTTTCTTTACAAAAGCCGCGAAAAACGGTATAATGATTTGGTAAAACAAAGGAGATATTATGGCGAACCCTCTGATTGCCCTTGTGGGGCGGCCCAATGTGGGAAAAAGTACATTTTTCAATAAAGTGGCGGGACGGAAGATCTCCATTACGGAAAACCGCCCTGGTGTCACGCGCGACAGGCTGTATGCAGACGGGGAATGGCGGGGAAAGCATTTTACGATGGTGGATACGGGCGGTATCGAGCTCAAATCGGACGACGTGATGTGGAAGGAAATCGCAAAGCAGGCGGACGTCGCCATCGATACGGCGGACGTCATTTTGTTCCTCACGGACGGACGGGAGGGGCTTACGCCTTCCGATTACGATGTGGCGGATATTCTCCGCCGCAGCAAAAAGCCCGTGATTCTCGTCGTCAATAAAATCGACGAATATTCCCCCGATAAAATATTTGAATTTTACTCTCTCGGACTCGGAGAGCCGTTTGCGGTTTCCGCGGAACATTCGCAGGGAATCGGGGACGTTCTCGACGAGGCTGTTTCTCTTTTTCCCGAAAATACTTCGGAACCCGTGGAATCCTTAAAAATTGCCGTGGTGGGGAAACCCAATGCGGGAAAATCCAGTTTGGTAAACAGGCTTCTGGGGGCGGAGCGCAGCATTGTCACGCCCATGGCGGGAACGACGCGGGACGCCATCGATACGCTGTTCGAGCGGGACGGAAAGAAGTATACGCTCATCGATACGGCGGGAATCCGCAAAAAAAAGAATGTGGACGACAGCGTGGAGTATTACAGTAATATGCGCGCCTTCGATGCCGTGCGGCGCAGCGACGTCTGTCTTTTGGTGGTGGACAGTTCGGAGGGATTGACCGAGCAGGACGTAAAAATTATCGGCTATGTGCACGAGCAGGGAAAGCCCTCCGTCATTCTCATGAATAAATGGGATTTAATCGAGAAGGATACGCATACCGTAAATAAATTTGAGGAAAAATTGGCGCAGGACTTAAAATTTATGAATTACTATAAGTCCGTGTATATTTCTGCCAAGACGGGGCAGCGGGTAGATAAAATTCTTCGGGCGGCGGAGGAAGTATACGCGCATGCTACGTTCAGAATTCCCACGGGGGCGCTCAATGATTTGATCGGCGACGCCGTGCGGCTCAACGAGCCGCCTTCCTATCTCGGCCGCCGCATGAAGGTATATTTTTCCTCTCAGGTGGGCGTCTGTCCGCCGACCTTCGTTCTGTTCGTCAATGACGAAGGGTTGTTGCATTTTTCTTATGAGAGGTATCTCGAAAACACGATCCGCGCGGCTTACGATTTTTCGGGAACGCCGATAAAGATTATTCCGCGCGAAAAGAAGGAAGAAACTTAAAGGAGAGCGGCTATGGAGTGGGCCTTTTCGGAAAGGTGGTATGAGTTTGTCATTATCGCCGTCGTCTGCTATTTTATCGGATGTTTCAATTTCGCAAAAATGATTGCGAGATTCAAGCATAAGGATATAACAAAAATCGGAAGCGGAAATCCCGGCACTATGAACATGACCCGCGAGTTCGGGTTGAAAGTGGGAATTATCACCTTTTTTTGCGATGCTTTCAAGGGCGGTATTCCTGCGCTCATCAGTTATTTCGTGTATCGAAAATATTGCTTCGCGGGGACGAACGTTCTCGTTTCCGACTTTACCCGCTATTTCTGCGGGGTATGGGTGATTATCGGACATATTTTCCCCGTTACCATGAAATTCAAGGGCGGAAAGGGAATCGCATCTACGCTGGGACTTTTTTGGATCAATCTCGGCTGCGAAAATCCTTGGTTTTTGCTTATAGGTTTTGCGGCATTTTGGCTGATCGCCTTTTATATAGTGGCGACGGAATGGGGTTCTATGGGCTCCTTGATCGGCGTCGCGGGGTTTGGCCTTTGGCAGGGCGTTATCTTCTTTTTGCGCTATCGTTCAGAACCGTCTAATCCTTATGTCATCATATTGTTTATGCTGATTCTGGCAATCAATGTTTTGACTTGGGTGGCTCACAGAAAGAATATTATGCGCCTCCTTTCGGGAGAAGAACATCATACTTCCGTCAAAAAGATGATTCATCGTAAGAAAAAAGCCTGAAAAGTGTTTACATTTTAAGGAAAAACGTGTATAATAATGATAAGGAAACAAAAGAGGCCTAAATTCCGCTTTTGTTCCTGTCCCATGGGGGTGCACCGGATTCGATTGCCGGTGAGCGAGAAAATAAGCATACTGCGGACGGAGTGCCCGCATAAAAAACATTCCGCCTAAATTTAAATGCAGATAACAATGCAAATTACGCACTTGCTGCGTAAACTCGTTATTTTATAACGAACGTCGCGCCCGATTTATCCGTCGGTCGGGGGTGCGGCGTCAAAGAGACGGAAAAATCTCGGAGAAATCGGGAAGTGTTTGCCGAGATTATTCAGCTTCCTGCGAAACGTAAAGCGTGTTTATCCGCGTTGCGGTTTTTAAGAAAAAAAGATAAACTAAGTATGTAGAAAGTTTTTTGGCAGCCGAGTAAGACGTGAGTTCGACTCTCACCACCTCCACCATAACAAGTAAATGCGCACAGGCGGCGGTGTGTATTTGATAATGTATGAGCCCGCCGAGCCGTTTGTAAAACAAATTTTCAGAAAAGTCTGTTACCCCGTAACGGACTTTTCTTTATCTCAAAAAATTTATCCTATGACAACTCATTTGAAAGGTATAAGACAAAATAGTTCTCTTTAACAAAAGTTTAACAATTTTTTAGCAATAGCAAAACAAAATTGCTGTATAATAATAAAAAACGGACGGGTAAAAAATGGCTAAGATTTTGGTGGTAGAAGACGACGAACAGATCAATGAGGCGATATGCAGATGTCTTGTCGAAGCCGGCTACGGAATAAAAGGTTGCTTGAACGGAAAGAGCGCTTTGGAGCAAATGGACAGGGATAAATTCGATATGGTCGTCAGCGATATTATGATGCCGGGTATGGACGGATTCGCTCTTGCTCAGGAAATTCGTACTGTCGATAAGGCTTTGCCGATTTTGTTCATTTCCGCTCGCGACGACATGCCTGCGAAAAAGAAAGGCTTTTCTATCGGAATAGACGATTATCTCGTCAAGCCCTTTGAACTCGACGAATTGCGACTCCGCGTAGGGGCGCTTCTCAGACGTGCAAAAATTGAGGCGGGAAATAAAATCGAAGCAGGAAATCTCGTCATGGATAAAGAGGAACATACCGCCTATATAGATGGAGAGGAATTGTCTCTTACGGTTAGGGAGTTTGAGTTATTATATAAATTGCTTTCCTATCCGAAAAAAACTTTTTCCAGACCGCAGCTCATGGAGGAGTTTTGGGGTTTTGATTCCTCTGCTACGTCGAGGACGGTAGATGTATATATCGTGAAACTCAGGGAAAAGACGGCGAATTGTACGGGATTTGAAATTGTCACCGTCCACGGTTTGGGATATAAGGCGGTATTGAAATGAAAAGGAAAACGCATAAGACGCGCTTTTCCGCATGGGGATATTTTTGGATGTTCGTTTCGGTGACGCTCGTCGCTTCGAGCTCTATTCTCCTGTATTCTGCGGTATCCGAGCGCAGCGGCGGTAATCGCGCTTTGAGCGCGGGGCTGTCGTTACTGAATATTTTTCTTTTGACGACGGTTTATGTCGCCATAGATGCCGTTCGGAGAAAGCTGACAGTGGAAAGGCCGGTAGAAAAAATTCTCGAAGCGACGGAACGTATTACGAAAGGGGACTTTTCCGTTCGAGTACAGCCGTCGCACGCTTGGAGCCGATACGATGAATATGACATGATTATGGACAATCTCAATCGCATGACGGAGGAGCTGGAAAAAAATGAACTTTTGAAGACGGATTTCATTTCAAATGTGTCTCACGAAATAAAAACTCCGCTGTCGGTCATACAAAATTATGCCTCCATGCTGAAAGAGGAACCTTCGTCCGAGAAAAGGAAAGAATATGCCGATACACTGTCTGCGGCCGCAAAGCGGCTGGCGGCACTTACCTCCAATGTTTTGAAGCTCAGTAAATTGGAAAATCAGACCATTACTCCCCAAAAGGCGGAAATACGTTTAGATGAATCTCTGACAGAATGTATTCTGCAATTTGAAGAAGAAATCGATAAAAAGGGCCTGCGGCTCGATTGCGATATTCGGGAAATTACCGCTGTTTCCGACGAAAGCTGTCTCGAATTGGTTTGGAATAATCTGATTTCCAACGCGGTAAAATTTACCGATGAGGGCGGAAAAATCGAAATTTCCTTAAAGGAAGAAGGAGGGGCGGTCGTGTTTGTCATTTCCGATACGGGCTGCGGAATGTCGTCGGAAACGGGCGTGCATATTTTCGACAAATTCTATCAGGGAGATACCTCCCATTCCCGAGAAGGTAACGGACTGGGACTTGCATTAGTCAAGAAAGTCATCGATATTTTGGGCGGGGAAATCGGAGTTTCCAGCGAATTGGGGAAGGGCAGTACTTTTACCGTCAAATTACGGAAAGACGCGCGATGAAAAAAAACAGATTTTTTGAATTTCTCAAATCTCCCAACGGAATTTTTTTGATCATCGTCTATCTTTTGACTCTAGCGACGGTTGCCGCTTCTCTAATATGTGTGGCGACGGACTTTTCCGCTCCCGCCGTGTACGTCGTATATGCGGCCTCCGCAATTACTTTGTCTTATTCCGTCTATACGTTGGTGCGTATGGGAAAAAAGATGAAGAAAAAAATTTCAAGCGTCGCGGACAAGTATTCGTTTACAAAAAAATTTGTCCATGATTACGGATTTCGTTCCTCCGCTTTTGCTTTCGTTTCTTTTATCGTAAATGCCGCGTATGCCGTATTTGAAGCTATAATGGGGATCGTCTTTCGCTCTGTATGGTATGGGGCGCTCTCCGGATATCATTTTGCCTTGGGAGCGCTTCGTTTCGCGGTTCTTCGCGGAGCGAGAAAGGCGGACGAAGGCGACGAGGAAAAGAAGATTGGCATTTATCGTGCCTGCGGGTTCGCTTTGATCGGATTGTCCGTTGCAATGATCCCCGCCGTCACACAGATGGTTCTTTCCGAAAAGAATACGGAGGTTTCTTCGGGAATCATGATTTATGCGACCGCCGCATATACGTTTTACCGGGTGATATTGGCCGTAAGCAATATATTTAAGGCAAAACGGTTCAACGATCCCGCAGTGCAAGCACTCAGGAATATCGGTTTTGTAGACGCAATGACTTCCTTGGTTCCGTTGCAAGTCGCTTTGATCGGAACTTTTTCAGAGGGAGAGGGTATGCCGCTAATGAATGCAGCGACCGGCGGAACAGCTTGTCTCATGACGATAGGGATAGGTATCGGAATGTCGATTGTCGCTAATACAAGACTTCGTCGCTTAAAAGAGGAAAAACAAAATGCAGGAAGAAAATCGAAACAAATTTAATTATACTTATTCTGCTCCGACAGAGACCGAACGAAAAGAGATAGAAGAAATTCGCAGTCAATATTTGCCCGATGCCAAAAACAACGAAAAATTGGAGCGTTTGAAAGCCTTGGATTTCTTCGTCAGGAATACGGCAAAGCTGGTTGCATTCTCTTTCGGTATTTTCGGAGTACTTGTTTTCGGCTTGGGATTGAGTATGGTGCTCTCTTGGGCTTTAATTGTTTGGGGAAGCGTCGTCTGCGCATTGGGAGCTTGTTTTGCGGGCGCCGCTTATCCTCTCTATCGCATTATTTTTCAGAGAAATAAGAAAAAGTATGGACCTGAAATTTTACGATTGAGCCGAGAACTTTTGAATGAACGGACAGATTCGGAAAGTTCGGATTAACAAAATATTTACAAGATAAATACTTTTGATTAACAAAATTCAAACGAAAGAAAAACAATTGTCTGCTATAATAGGACTACAAAATCAATCGAGGAGAAATCATTATGGACAGACAACAAGAAAGAAAATTTGTAAATCGGCTGCGCGACGAGTACACTGAGCATGGAGAAACAAAATTAGATTCTCTGAAAAAAATGGACAGACGGATAAAACGTCCGGCGGAGATTTTTGCTTATACGTTTGGAACAGCCGGCACGTTGATTCTCGGAACGGGCATGTGTCTCGCTATGAAGGTCATCGGAAATTTGGTTCCTTTGGGAATCGCCATAGGTTTGATCGGGATCGCTATGGTCGCTGTCAATTATTTTATTTATCGGCATATTCTTACATCGAGAAAGAAAAAATACGGAGCGAGAATTATTGCTCTCAGCAATGAATTGCTCGGAGACTGAATAAAAAGAGCGCTTCCCGCCCGTCGGAAAATCCGACGGGCGGGAAGCGTTTTTTCAAAATTATTTTCAATGCTTATTTTTTACCGTTCCAGCAATACGTGCAGAATTTACAGGAAGGGAGTCCCGTGGATTCGAGCATATCGTCGAGGCGATGGTATTTAAGCGTCGTAAATTTAAGCTCTTTGCGTATCGCTTCGACCATGGCCGCATATTGATCGGAATCGGGGTCAAGGTAGGGCGCGAGCTTCTCTTCCGAATCACTGCCTTCTATCTCTGCAATTTTGCGTCGTGCGATCAGCTCCATGGAAGAATTGGAACGGGAAAAATTCAGATAAGGACAGCCGTAAAGAATCGGGGGACACGCGAGACGAATATGCAGCTCTTTTGCCCCGTTCCGATAAAGAAAATCCGTAGTTCCGTGCATTTGCGTCCCCCTGACGAGAGAATCGTCTATCAAGACTAATTTTTTGCCGCGGATCATGGAATCGATGGGAATCAGCTTCATGTGGGCGATCAGATCTCTCCGTTTTTGGCTCTGCGGCATGAACGAACGCGGCCAAGTGGGGGTATATTTTACGAAGGGACGGGAAAGGGGAATTTTGGAACGATTCGCGTATCCTACTGCGTGAGCGGTTCCCGAATCGGGAAGCCCCGCTACGCTGTCGGCGGAAACGTCGTCCCTTCTGGCGAGCATATCGCCGCAGTTATAGCGCATTTTTTCAACATTCAGCCCCTCATAAGAGGAGGCGGGATAACCGTAATAGACCCAAAGGAAAGAACATATTTTTGTCGTATCCGAGGGCGGAAGAATGACCTCCGCTCCCTCCGCCGTGATAAAATCAATTTCTCCCGGTCCGAGTTCTTTATAATCCTCATAGCCGAGATTGAGGTAGGAAAACGATTCAAAGGCGATGCAATAGGCGTCTTTTTTTCTTCCGAGTACGACGGGGGTACGCCCCATGCTGTCGCGTGCGGCGTAAATTCCGTTTTGCGTGAGAATGAGGATAGACATGGAACCGTCTATCACACTCTGCGCATACCGAATTCCTTCGGGAATGGTATTGCCGCGATTGATGAGTGCCGCCGTGAGTTCCGTAGCATTGATACTGCCGCCGCTCATTTCAAGAAAATGGGAGGTTCCCGCCGCGAAAGCCGCTTTGACGAGCTCGTCGGTATTATTGATTCTGCCTACCGTCGCAATGGCAAAATTGCCGAAGTGGGAACGGACTAACAGTGGCTGCGGTTCGCTGTCCGAAATACAGCCGATTCCGATATTCCCTTTCATTTCTTCAAAATCGCGTTCAAATTTTGTGCGGAAAGGGGAATTTTCGATATTATGAATTGCACGGTTAAAGCCGCTTTCTCCGTAAACGGCCATGCCGCCCCGTCTCGTGCCGAGATGAGAATGATAGTCTGTGCCGAAAAATAAATCGAAAACACAGTCTTTCTTTGAAGCTACTCCGAAAAATCCGCTCAATATTTTTACCTCCGTAATTCCGATGTCAACGAGGCGATTCCTCATGAGAGGAAGCGTCTCTTTTTTCCTTTTTACTGAAATAGTATATCATAAAAGCAAAAGAAAGTCAGCCGTTCAAAGGGGGATTACGGAAAAATTTTTATGAAAGAAAATAAATTTTATCCTCGGTAATAAAAGCGAGCATTAAAAAGTTGACAGGTTATGGATAATTTTTTTTGCTATAATAGAATCACTGAGAAAAATCCGATGAGATGAAAAGGAGAAAATATGTCAGAAAAAATATTAACGGTCGATTATCCTACGGCATTTCCTACTTTGAGAAAACGAGGAATGTGTGTGGAATACAACTTGGCAAAATTATTTGCATATTACGGAAAAGATTTTTCTCTCCCATTGAGCGGTGCTTATCCGGGAGTTCGATATATAGAAGCGCCAAAACAAAAGATATCGGAAAAGTTGTGCGACATAAAAAGTTTGCCGGAATTATACCAATCTTATGGAGTTTTTATAAAAGAAAAAAACGTAACGAATTGGGAAGAATATCGAGCGTATCTTGAAAACGAAATTGAAGAAGGAAGACCTGTTATCGTCCATTTAGATTGTTATTATGTTTCTTGGGACCCTTATTATAAACATTTACATAACAATCATACAGTATTAATTATGGGCAATAGAGCTGAGGCATTTTTCCTCGTAGATCCTTATTTTGACCGAGCGGAATGGTTAGAAAAAGAGACTTTTCGCCTCGCGTCGAGATTCTATTACGAAATTAATAAAAATCAAATTCAGAAATTAAAAAACGGCGGACACAAAGAAATTTTTGAAAAACGACGCAAGGAACTTTTGCGAATTGGTTATTTGTCTCAATTAGAGCTTTTTTCCCAAGACGTGCGAAATTTTTGTGCGGAAAAGGAATTTTTGGGGGAAGAAAAATTTAGAGAACCGTTTAACTTAGAGTTGCTGAAACGGCTCAGAAGGATAGAGCGCAATAAAAATAGGTTTATATTTTTTTTGCGTGAATGGGAACATCGAGAAGGACATACAAAATATGAGAGTCAATATTCTTCGGTGCTATCCAGTTGGCAGGCTCTCCATAGTCTACTGGCAAAGGGGTGGTATGATCATTTTTCTGAAAGGACTTTACAAAAAATCGAAGAAGATATTATAAAAATTCGCCGAGAAGAAGAAAATTTTATAAAGGATTTTGACCTTTATGAAAATTCCATCTTAAAGGGACAAGAGAAAATGCGAGGAGAAATTGGCTATGTGGTTATGAATATTTTACCTTATTGTAATAATAAAGGCCTATCGTTTAGCGCTTACAGTGAAATTGCAGACTGCACAGGTTTGGGCGAATATATCTATGCAGCGGAAGTAGAACGATTAAAGAGCCGAGGATATTTTCTTTTGACGGAGGAAAAAAAGGATAATATAAGATGTGAAGGACAAAGGCTTTCCTTTCCAAAAATAGACGAAATAAAGGAAGTGAAGTTATTAATTACAGCCGAGTGGGGAGATTATGAGGTAAATTTTCGCATTATGTATGCCGACGGAAAACATACAGCAAATAGAAGTTTACTTCTTTTCGACTGGTCCGTTGAGGAGGAGGGCCGGATTCCCATAGGACCGACATATAAAAGAATAAATGGAAAGATAGAAAAATTTAGAGAGACGGCATATGCGGAGGAAGTTACCATATCGCTGGACTCTGGATATGGGAATGTGACAGAAATTATTTTGCCGGAATGTGTCAATGTTCATGTTTTAGCGATACAACTAATAGAAAGAAAGGAGTGAAAAAATGCAGACAGCAAAAGAATTTGAAATGCAGATTAATCAGGCAGAAAGCGACAAAGAAGTTCGACTTAACGGGAAGGTTTATTGGGAGGTAAAAACCGGAAACACTTTCACGATTGGCCGCAATTGTATGAAGGGAGTAATTTCTATATCTCGGAGCGGTGTGGTGATAGATGGAAGCAACGCAGAGATAGAGGCGGAGATAGAAGACAGTACGGGAAGCGATTGGGGATTATTTTTCATTCAGCCTTCTGCGCGGAATGTGACATTGAAAAATTTTACTTTACGGATACGGCTTCATAATCCGGAACATAGTACGCGAATTTTTTCGGCGATTTATAATACTGCCTTCGGCTTAAAAATAGAAAATTGTAGCATAGAGATATATTCGGATAAACAAATTAATCTATCAGGAATTTACAATAACGGAAATTTAGATACGCATATGGAGACTCGTGCGGATAATCTAGTAATATCGAATAGTTTTGTGAAGGTAGAATGTCTCGCAGAAGAATATCCGAAAGAAAGTACTGTATACGGATTTTATAATAATCTTGCAAATAGTGTCTCGATGCAAAATACATATATTTACGCAATAAATCGCGGCGATGGAAATCGTCAAAAAGCAGTGGGCGTATATACAAACGGGCGTTTTGGACGATTTGTAGGCAACAACATAAAAGCGAATGGAACACACAATATTGGCAAGCAAAAGGAGCAAGCACACGTATTCGGATTTATCAATGAAGGCTTGTATAGTATTATTACGTCGAACAATATCGTGGGAGAATGGGCAGGTAAGTGTGTAGGGTTGGAAACGAACGGTGAGTATACAAAGGTAGCCTCCAATAAAATTCTTTCGACGCATACGATTTGTGGACGCAGTATTATAAGTAATGGAAATAACACCAGTATTGAAGGGAATATTATTACGTCGACGAGCCGGAATGCACGTCTGATTCAACATAATGCAGAAAGTTGTATTATTACGGGGAATTTGATGGAGGTTTTAATGGCAAAAGAGGAATGTAGAAGCGGTTGTGGAATCTATGCCGTCGGAGACAGGACGAGAGGAAATCTTATAAAAGAAAATATCGTCAGAAACGTAAGAAATTGTGGAATATTTATAAGTCCGGACGCGGGGCTTGTAAAAGATAACGTAGTATGGAGTTATGAGGATACGATAAAGGAAGCCGAGAGCGAGAATAGACGTCTGGCAGAAAAGCTCGACGAAAGAAATATCAAGTCAATTTACGAATAAAAGAGGAAGGAGAAAAGGAAGATGGAAGGAGAAGTATTAAAACTGATTATGGAAAACGGAATAGAGGCGGCCATTTTGGCCGTGGCGATCAACGTATTGACGGGACTGTTAAAGCTTCCAATCAAAGCATGGGCTAAAAAATTGGAAGACGGAACCAAAGTAACGAGATATTTGGTTTTTCTGCCAATTATTTTGGGCTTTGGCCTAACGGCAATCTATATTAAGTTCAGAAGCGGGGAATTAGAATTTGATAAAAGTTTTGCGACTCTGTGGCTGACGTCGAGCAGTTTGAGCTTGACACTGTATGCGATATTTGAAAAAATGTTTCCCACAAAGGATAAGGTGCTGAAAGATTACGAAGTAGAAGCGAATGAGAAACTGTTGAAAGAAATTAGAAGGATTACGGGAATAGAAGGTACAGAACAGCAGGAAAAGTCGACGGAAAAGAAGGAAGAAAAGAAGAAAATAATACTCAAAGGAAAAAGAGATGAAGAAACTCAAACTGAGAAACAATCCATATAGAGGCCGTTTATTGGTATTTGAAGGAACAGATGGCGCGGGTAAGACGACGCTTATCGAATTGACGAGAAAATATCTCGAAGAAAAGAATGGAATTGGAACTGTACTGTGCGTAAAACAGCCTACCGATCTTTCGAGAAAAACCAAACTATTTCAAAAAATGATGTATAGTGCTGCACATGAGGATATTGATTATCGGGCTGTACAATTATTGACGATGTCAGATCGGATACAGCATGGCCATGAAGTGATAGAACCGTCGTTAAAAGCGGGAAAAACGGTAATTTGCGATAGATATATATATACGTCATTGGCAAATATGTTGGCGCGGGGATATAGGAAAGAAAAATGGTTTTACGAAGTAGCAAAAAATCTCTTGGCGCCGGACGTAATATTTTTAGCATATGTACCGGCGGAGCGGGCAATAGAACGAATTAAAAGCCGGCCAAGCGAATGTGATCGATTTTTAGACGAAGAATTATTGAAGAAAGTTTCAGGGGAGTTTTTACGCTTGTCAAAAAGTGAAAATTTTGAAAGAATAGAAACGGGACAAGTTGAAGAAAAAAGTTTTGAGAAAGTAAAAGAAACGCTTATTGGGAGAGGAATATAATGAAAAGAGAGAGCTTGAAATATATTATCGGTGTTTTGAAAGGCGAGGAAGGAAATATTCGTCCGGAATGGTATGAAACCTTGGGCTTTCTATATAGTCATAAAATCGCAGGATTATTTTATAGAAGGGCGGAAAGGCAGGGAATACCGTTACCGGATAAAATAAAAAAGTTACTGTCGGATACATATCAACGTCAAAAGCGCCGAGTGGAAAGAATGCGCGAACAAATTGCCGAAATAAGCGAGAAATTAATACAGACAAAAACCGAGCATTTATTGTTAAAGGGGAGTGTATTGAGTAATATTGCGGAAGATGCGATTTATGAAGACGGAGAACGAATATCGAATGATATCGACATCTTGGTTAAGCCGAACGGGATTACACAGGTAGAGGATAGCTTAAAATGTTTAGGTTTCGTACAAGGAAAGTATGAAGAGGATACGGGGGTAATCGTGCCGTATTCGAGGCTTGAAATTCTGAAACGCCGTATGAATCGTGGGGAAACAGCTCCTTTTTTGAAAACGACGGGAGATTCGGAGACACCATTTATAGAAATTGATATTAATTTTTCTTTGGGGAATATTCCCGGAGAAAAAGAGGGATTACTGTCGGAAATGATAACTACTGGAAAGGTATACCAAGGAAAGGTATGCATGCGCGTCGCCGATGAAGAACTGTTCTTTTTACATCTGATAATGCATCAGTATAAAGAAAGCTGCCTGTATTTTATGGTAGAGAAAGGAAAAGATTTAGATTTGTATAAGCTGACGGATATATATTATCTCTGGAAGGCAGAATGTTTTGATAAAGAGCGATTAAAACGACTATCGAGAAAATATGGAGTAGTAAAGGAAGTCGGGACAATATTGGGACAAGTAGGCCGAATTTTCTCGGACGAAGAAATATCCTCCGCTGCGGAAGAATATGGGGACAAGCGTCCAGAAGTCGTGGATTATGAAAGCAAAAAAAGGTATCGTTGGACAGCCGATGAATGGACTCGGCTTTGTCGTTTCGATGCGAAAAATTTATTATGCGAGATAAAAGAAAATGCTGAATAAAAAAGAATTGACGGAAGTATTGGGACTATCGTGTGTAGAAAAATACTTTCTGGCGTGGCTGAAAAAGAAATATGACGTAAAAAAATTATACGGAAATTCGTTCGTCGGTATTAGTCAGGTATTTGATGACTTTTCCCATGGTGCGACGTATGAAAATTATTGTTATATTCCTCGTTTGCAGGACATCGCGGAAGATTATGGAATTGTAAGACATTGTTATAGGTCATGTGCAACAGAAGATGCAATAAAAGAAATCCGAACACAAAGAGAAGACAGCCTTTGTTTGATACGTGTAAACACTAGGTTCTTTTTGAATTTCAAACGCGCTTCATGGCGAGAGGATCACTATATTTGCGTGGGAAAAGATTTGAATTGGGTAAATGAATATCCTTTGACAGAAGGAAAATTTAACGAGACTGAATTTAATCGAGTATATGACGGAGGGTTAGTTGTATATAAAATAGAAGATTTAGAAAACGAAATCCCAGACGAATGTACGGAGGCGATAGGTAGGCAGGATTTCGGAAAATTACCATCAATTTCCCTGAAAAGTTTTGAAAGCGCAATAGGGGTTTTACGCATGACTCGAAAACGGTTAGCAATGTATTACTGCGGAAATGCGGAGGTGGTAAAAATATTGAAAGAGGAAATTTCAATTTTGGATAAGCTATATTTGAATACGCGATTGAAGCAGTTGCAGGAAGTAAAAGGAATAAAAACTCACTGTACTGTTGGAGAAGCAGATATGGATAAGATAATCAAGTGCGAAAAAAGCTTAAAGGAGGCAATAAAATGGACAGAAAAGAGATAGAAGAAAAAATATGCTCTATTGCGCGAGAATTGACGGACGCGGAGTTGAGCGATACCGAAGAATTAAAAGAGAGTGGGTTAGACAGTCTTTCGTTAGTGAGCGTGATAGCGGGAATCGAAGAACAATTCGGGTTCTTTTTTGAGGCAGATGATTTACAGCCAGATAAATTATTAACTTTGAAGGATTTAGTGGAATTGACAGAGAAATATATATGAAGTTGTGGGAATATATAAAAGAAAAAATGCTTCCGTATCGAGAAAGAATGGCTTTTCCCGAAAAGGGGATAACCTACGGAGAGCTTTTGAAAATGAAAGAAACAAAAGGGGAACGTAGGTTGAGGATATGTGAAGGGAAAACTCGTGGAGAACAGGGATTAGAAATTTTAAGGAGCATAGCCTCTGGCGCAACGACCGTCCCTTTATCGAAAGAATATGGGGATAAGAATAAAGAGGGTATTCGCAAAGAAATAGAAAGTGCGGGTAAGGCTTCAAGCGATGTAGCGTTTGTTGTCTTTACGAGCGGAACGACGGGAAATTCTAAAGGTGTGATGTTGACAGATGAGAATATCATAACCAATTTAGAATATATATCGACATATTTTCGTTTAGAGGGCATAAAACGAATGGGGATCATGCGTCCTCTTGTACATATATCGGCATTGGTGGGGGAATTGTTATATGGGCTCATTTGTGGTCTGGAAATTTACTTTTTCGAGGAAGCATTTCTCCCGCAAAGGCTAATGAGCTTTTTGCGGGAGAAGAAAATAGAGGTATTCAATACGACGCCGACAGTTTGGTTGACATTATTGAAATATAGCTCAATTAAAAGCTTTCCGGTAAGAGTAAGCGCAATCAGTGGTGAAAGATTGACAGAGAAGAGTGCAAAAGAAATAGCCGAAGCGTTTCCTGAAACGGAATTTTATAATGTGTACGGTCTTACAGAGCATAGTCCGAGAGCCTGTGCGCTAATGCCGGAGGATTTTGTTCGAAAGGCGGGAAGTATAGGGAAACCGCTCGGAAACGTATATGCTAAAATAGAAGAAGGGGAACTTTTATTAAAATCGCCCAGTGTGATGAAAGGATATTTTAAGGACGAAGAGAAAAGTAAAAAGAAAATAAAGAATGGTTGGCTATATACGGGTGATATGGCATACAAGGATGAAGAGGGTTATTACTATATAGAAGGCAGAAAAGACGATATGTTGATACGGGCGGGAATAAATATTTTTCCGGAAGAAATAGAGGAAGAAGTAAAAAACTGCACAGGTGTAGAAGATTGTATTGTATATGGTAAGAGTGGAGAAAATGGAGTGACGGAAATTTATTTGAAATATATAGGAACATCTGGGCCGTGGGCATTAAGGAAACAGCTTGCGGGAAGGTTAAACGCACATTTTATGCCGAATAGAATAGAACAAGTGACCGAGATAGAACGGACAGCGAGCGGAAAGAAGGTAAGGCGATGAGAGAAAAAGTTTGCGAGTTTATAAAGAAGCATTGTGCATTGGAAGAAGAAGTGACGGAAGAAAGCAAATTAAGAGAATTGAGCTTGGACAGTCTGTCGTTTGTGCAGGTCGTAGTAGATATAGAGGCAGAAATGGGAATAGAATTTGAAATAGAGGAATTAAATATAGATAATTGGGAGAAAGTAGGGGATATTATAAAAGTATTAGAAACAAAAAATATCTGTTGAGATGAGCAAAGGACATTTTTTGAAAAGCAATTTGTAGAGCCAGAGCGGAAAATTATCTATATGGAGACGGTCATGAGAAATAGAGAGACAGCCGCAAAAATCAGGTAAAGCGTATTTTTGGGTTATGCTATTTACTCAAAGAAATAAGTAAGAAAAGTCAATTTTTTGTCCATAATAGTAAGATGAATAAAATCCGAACATTTATCCTTTGGGCAAAAGGGAAGTATGAAGTTCTTGCAGAAAAAAAATACACGACGATAGCGGGAATGTTAGTATACTTTTTAATTATGTCGATTACCCCTTTTGCGTTCTGGTTGACGCTGTTATTTGGCAAATTAGAAATTGATACCGAAAGCGTTCTTTCTCTACCGGTTTTTGAATCCGTGCAGGATATCCTTTTATATATTCGTTCAGAGGCAATGAACGCAACGGCAGGCGCTTCGATTTTTTTGATCGCCACGACTTTGTATTCCGCCACAAATCTCTTTTATCACATGCGTCGGAGCGGAGAGCTCATTTATTCATATAAGAGAAAAAAACACGGTCTGTTGGTTCGTTTAGGCGCTTTGCTGTTAATGTTCGCGGTTATGTTTCTCACTGTTATTTCAGGCGCGGTTTTAGGTGGAGGCGCTTTTATCTTTTCTCGGTTATTTCCGCGTTGGCTGGAACTTACTTTGGATTATATTCTCATTCTTGCGGTTTCTTTTTTTCTCGCTTTGATACTCAATCTCTATGTATGCCCATATAAAGTAAAACTCAAGGAATTGTTGCCCGGGACGTCGATTACGGTAGCGGCATGGTCGATTGCACTTATCGGGTTTACGATTTATTTGAAAATAGGAAATATGGGGAAATTATATGGGGCACTCAGTGCAATTATTGTCTTTATGCTTTGGCTGTATGTATTGATGATTTGCTTTGTCGTCGGGGTAATTTTCAATAGCGAAAAAATTTCGGCACGAGAAAGTAAGACTCTTTGATTTCATGCGGTATCCTCTCTCCTTATGTGCGTTTAAGTAAGCAATTTGAAAAGCTCGACTTTTAGAAGGTCGAGCTTTCTTTTATGAAGGACGAGGCGGGGATAGATTGATGCGGCTGCCTTGTAAAAGCCACCGGCTGTGCCGGTGGCGGAAATCTTTATTTTCAGTCATTTATGTGCTATACAACAAAACTCCTTTATGTTAACTATATGTGAGGCTTTGGGCCGTACATAAACAAAGTACAAAGAAGAGGATATTAGATGAAAAATCAAAATAACGACACATATTAGAATAGAAAACAAATTTTGGAAAATGAATCTTGACAAAAAGAAAAAAATGTGTTATATTGAAGCCAAGTAAAACTATACGGCGGAAAAGAAATGGCAAAACGAGAATTTGATTTGAAAATAGACGACGAAGACAGACTCGGTGAGCTCATACAGGCGTTAGACGCCACCGTTCGCAGGCGTATCATGTGCATGCTGCGTTCTTCATGTTATTCTATAGCCGAACTTGCAAAGCGGCTGAAACTTCCTATTTCGACGGTTTCTTTTCATATCAATATCTTGCGAAAAGCAGGATTAATCAATGTTACGATAAAACGCAATACCCGGGGGAATGCCAAACTGATTTCCCGTCAGATAGACCGCTTTTCCCTAGATTTTACTACGGATACACATTCCAATAAAAGTTTTCAGTTTTCTCAGGAGATTCCTTTGGGGAGTTTTACCGATGCCTGCGTCGAGGCCGGCTGCGGCATGGCGAGCGAACACGGCATCATAGTTGCCGACGACATGCCGGGAGCCTTTTTCAGTCCTTTGCGTTATGAGGCTCAAATGATTTGGTTCAGTAAAGGATATTTGGAATATCGGGTTCCCAACTATATGTTGAAGGATAAACACATCAACGCCGTCATATTCAGTATGGAGATTTGCAGTGAAGCGCCTAATTATCGTAACGATTGGGAGAGCGATATTACATTCTGGATAAACGGAACAGAGGTGGCGACATATCTATCTCCCGGTGATTTCGGAGGACGGAGAGGACGCCTCAATCCCGATTGGTGGTCGGATTATTCTACTCAATACGGAATTATCAAAACTTTGAGAATCACTCCGAGTTGCGTTTACTTGGACGAAATGGCCGTCAGCACACATACGATCGAAACGCTTGGCTTGCAGGATGGAAACTATATCACTTTCCGTATAGGAGTAAAGGAAAAAGCCCGCCATCAGGGCGGAGTCAATCTTTTCGGAGAAAAATTCGGAGACTTTGCACAAGGTCTCGTTTATATGGTCGATTACAACTGAAATAAAAGGGCGCCGGAAACTTCCGGCGCCCTTTTATTTCAACAAGTTTCATATAACTAAAACAAGAATTTTTGCAATTTTTCAAAAACCTATTGACAGGAAAAAAAAGATGCTATAAAATAAGGGCGAACAGAAATATTCGGGGAAATTGTGAAGTAATTCGAGCGAAAAATCGTAAATAGAAACAGGGACGTCCCTGTTTTCGTAATACAGACGTATTACGAAAAAAAATTTTTACCCGGTAAAAACGCCGGACACAGCGGCGAGAAATAATATTGTTCCAGGAGGAAAAGAAAATGAAAAGATTGGCTGTTTTATTACTAGTCGGCGCAATGACGTTTGGAATGAGTTCCTGCGGCAACAGGACCGACGATGACGACAGCGGAACCGATGGCGGAAATGTTACCATTGAATTTTTCGGCTGGGGAGACGCTGCGGAGCAGGAAAACTATCAAACGCTTGTCAATCTCTTTATGGAAGACAACCCTGATATTACCGTAGTTTACAAGGCGGAGAGTGCTTCCACCTATATGACTACATTGACAAACCGTGCAAACAAATTGCCCGAATTATTCTATATGCCGGATTATGATTTTCTTCAATGGGTGGCGAACGGAAAATTGAAGGATATTTCGTCCTATATTACGGAAGAGGAGCTTTCTCAGCTTTGGCCGCAGGCGGTGGACGAGTATTATTTCAATCCCGATACGATGACGCTCGGGAAGTCGGAGGGGGCGTCTCTTTATGGGCTTCCGAAAGACCTTGGTCCCTTTACGCTCGTATATAATAAAACCTTATTGGACCAACAGATTAAGAAATATAATCTGAACAGCGAAGAAATTTATGCGAAGCTCAGTCCGACGGAGCCTATGACATGGTCGGAATTCCGCGCTCTGCTCAAACAGATCGACCCCGACGGCGGAGCGGATAATATTTACGGTATTTCTCATTATGAAATCGAAGCGGCGGTCTATTCTAACAATGCTGCTTTCTTCAACGAGGACGCAAGCGAGGAGCGTATTTCCGATCCCCGTTTTTATGAATCGATTCAATTTATCGCCGACCTTACGCTGGTCGATAACGTAATGCCGACGGCCTCGGACCAGGTCTCCACCAACGGTTATCAGCGTTTCAAGGGACAAGGCTGCGTATTCAGTTTTATGGGACCTTGGGATTGCGCAGAATTTTGGAAGACGGCAAATTTTGAGTATGATATTCTTCCCGTTCCCTATAACGGAGATAATCCCGAGGCACAAAGCACTGCCTGGGTCGGCTCTATGGGATATTGCATCAGTGCCGACGCAAATAATGCAAAGACGCAGGCCGCGCTGAAACTTGCCAAATATCTTTGCTATAACGAGCAGGCACAGCGCAAGTTCTATGAATTGGGACAACAGGTGCCTAATCTTACCGAAATGGCGAACGACGAATATATCAACGATACGCAGGGGCTTTTGGAAAATAAAAATCCGCCCTCGCGTTCGGTTTGGGTAGATACGATTAACGGCACGAGCGATACGGATAAAATCGGCGGAAAAGTCCGTTCGCGTTATTATACGTATTCTTCCGATTGGTTTGATTCCTTTACGGAATATCTCACTTCGGTGAAGATGTGGGACGGAAACGTGACGGCGGAAACAGCCTGCAAGAATTATGCTTCCACTTTCCAGGCGGCGCTCGATGAAATGCGTGCCAATTTGGGGTGAGCCATGACGAGACAAAAGGCCAGTAAACTTACGCGACGGGAAAATATTATTGCCTTTTTGTTCATTCTCCCGCCAATTATCGGATTTTGTATTTTTACCATCGGCGCCATGGCGTTTTCGTTCGTATACAGCTTTCAAAAATATAATATCCTCACGGGCGAATCGACTTGGCTGGGCTGGCAGAATTATAAGGATTTATTTACGCACATTTTATACTCCAAGAGTTTTTATACTTCCATCGTCAATACCCTAGTCCTTCTTCTCAGTATCCCTCTGAGTATGATTTTGGGTTTGTGCCTTGCGGGACTGCTGCGAATGGGGGATATAAAGGGAGCAAAAGTTTTTCAGGTGCTCTATTATCTTCCCGCAGTATCCAGCGCCGTGGCGATGAATATTGTTTGGAGATATATATTCAATAACGAATTTGGTATTATCAATTTAATTATCGGAAAGAAAATTCCTTGGCTGAGCGACGACACGTTGATCAAGGTGGCGATTATCATAAAAAATTCCCTCAACGGAATGGGAACGGCTATGATTTTATATCTCGCGGGCATGCTGAGCGTCCCCAAGGATTACTATGAAGCCTCCGAGCTGGACGGCGCGGGAAAGGTCAAGCAATTCTTCTCTATCACTTTACCCTTAATTACTCCCATTACCTTTTATCTTTTGATTACGGGTCTGATTGGCGGTTTGCAATCGTACGCGGATTCGCAAATTTTCGGTGCGGGAGTACAGGGCTCTCAAACAATCGTCTACTTTATTTGGGCGAGGGGAATTAATCAGAGCCGTTACGGTTTGGCGTCCGCTGCTTCTGTATTATTGGCGGTGGTAATTATGATTGTGACTCTGATTCAATTCAAACTTTCGGATAAATGGGTTTACGAGGAGTGACGGTTATGGAAAATGTAAAACAAATCAATACAGATGCAGCGCGTAAGGGTTTACATATCGCCTCGAGGGTGCTCATTTATCTGTTGCTCGTTTTAGGCGCGTTCGTTCTCATGTTTCCCTATATCTGGATGTTATTGACCTCCTTCAAGGACGATTATGAGGCAATGAGTCTCACCCTCGTGCTCTTTCCGAAACACTGGATTTTCAGCAATTACAAAGAAATATGGACGGTAGTCCCGCTGCTCAGAGGCGTGGGTAACACTTTAATCGTGGAAGTTTCCGTCATCGCGGTGGGGACATTCGTCTCCTCCATGGCGGCGTTTAGTTTTGCCAAACTGAAATTGCCCCATAAAAATTTTTGGCTGCTCTTTTTGATGAGCGGTATGATGGTGCCGTATGCGGCGCTCATGATGCCGCAATTCAGGGCCTTTATGGCGCTCAATATGTTTGATACGCTGTGGCCGCTGATTTTGCCGGGCTTGTTCGGAAATATCTCGATGATGTTCTTTCTGATTCAGTATATGCGCGGGATTTCCAATGCCTTTTTTGAAGCGGCGAAAATAGACGGCGCGGGCTATATGCGCATGTTCGTTTCCGTCATGATTCCTATGGTCAAGACGGCGCTTGCCGCCCAGATTATCTTTTGGTTTATCGGTATCTGGAACGATTATTTTGCGCCCGCAATTTATTTGAAAAGCTATGAAACCATGACTTTACAACCCATGATGGCACGCATCAACTCGGATAATTCCGGCGGAACTAACCTGCCGCTCATCATGGCCGGAGCAGTACTTTCGAGCATTCCCATGTTCGTCATCTATATTACATGTCAGAAATATTTTATCGAATCTTTGGCGATTTCCGGAGTAAAAGGCTGATTCGACGGAACGCCGTAAAAAATAAAGGATACAGGAGGCAAAAAATGAGAAAAAAGTGGATTCGTACGGTTGCAGTGCTGACGACGGCGTTTTCTCTGCTGGCCGCGGCTTGCGGCGAAAGCGGCGGGATCGGCGGCGGAAACGGAGACTCTTATCAGGATTATAACCCCGATAAGGAGTCGGGCGGCGGACAGTTCGATTTCGACGGGAATTATGCGGCTCCCGAGCTCGTCATCGACGGTAAAGGCGACGATGAGGCTTGGAAAAACACGGAAGTTTTGGCTACTTTCGGCCACGGCGGAGCGGCTACCGTAAAGGCATATCGCGGCGAGGAAGCGCTGTTCTTCTTTTTCGAGGTGGAAGATACGATTCTTCTTACCGAGGGCAACGCCAACGATGATTCCGTCACGCGCAGCGACAGCATAGAATTTTATCTCGATACCTTGGCGGACGGCGGCTTAAAGCCTCAAAACGACGATTATCAAATCAATCTCGGAATCCACGGCAAGACCAGAATCATGCAGGGTTCCGGCAGCGGTTGGGGAAATTGGAACGGACTCATCGACTATGAGGTTGCACTTGACGGAACTCTCAACGACGGCACGGAGGCAAACGACAGGGGATATAGCGTAGAAGTCATGGTTCCGTATTCGCAAATCGGCATAGAGAAGGACGATACGGTAGCCGTATCTTTCGGTCAGGTAGATAAATTCGGTTCAGGCAGTGCTTCGGGTACCGATTGGGATTGGTACGGCTGGGAGTTTGAAGGTAAACTCTGCGAGCCGCAGACGCCCGATAATTATATTTTGCTCGATAAAGACAATAACCTTCTTTCTCGCGACAGCGAAGAAAAACCCGACGCTGATATGGCGGGTTACGTTTTAGACAGCGTTACGGAAGAACCCGTGGAAGGCGCCGCCGTCACGGTTACCGTGGACGGAGAGCTGCTCTCCTATACGAGCGATTCGCAGGGATATTTCATCATCGAAAAGGTTGACTCCGATTATGACTATGTCGTAACGGTGACGAAAGACGGGTATATCGGCAACTCCGTGACGTATCTTCGCAGCGAGCTCCGCGCGAGTGACGGGGGCAGGGTATTGAAGAACATATATATCAAGAACGAAGAATCCATTAAAAAGACCGCGTTGACGGGAACGGTGAAAAACATCGTCAACGGAGCCGTTTCCGGCGCAACGGTGCGCGTGGACGGTACTCTCCTTCAAGCGGAGACGGCGGCGGACGGTTCTTTCCGCATCGAGGGCGTTCCTGCGGAAGACGACGTCGTTTTGACTGTAAGCAAATCCGGTTACGGGGACAGTGAAACGCGGATTTCCAAAGATGACCTCGTGACGGACGGGGACGCGGTTTCCGCCTTGGGAGAGGTCAACCTCAACCTCCCTTACGGAGAAACTGGTTCATTCGGCAATAAATCGGAAAAATTTGCGGACAGCTCCATGAAGATTTCCCGCGCTTTGAACGGTATAGAAATGAATCTTGTCGGCACGAGAGAGCTTTCCGGGCATCTTGAAATTTATTTGGATACGAAAGAATGTGCAGACCATAGAGATAACGACGCAACCTGCTGGCGTTTCGATTTGAACGCCGACGGAACTATCGGAGGCACCCATTTCGCGGGCGGCGCGTTCGTGACGGCGGGGCTGGAATACGATTTGTATTCTAACGGAACAAATGGATATGAGGCACGTTTCTTTATTCCTTATGAATATCTCGACATTGAACCTCTCGAAGTATTCGGAATCTCTTTGGGACAATGGTCTGATTCAGCTAGCGATTGGGACGGCTGGGGCTTTACGGGACAATTCGTGGCTCCCGAAACGCCTAAGACATTTATTCGTTTCAGCGCGGTAAATGAGTTATACCGTCAGGAAAATAACACCGCCATGGTCAATTTATCCGGCAATGCGGGAATGGGCGGCGTCCGCGTTGCGGTGGGCGAATATTCCACGACGACGGGCACGAACGGCGCATGGTCTATGAAAGTTCCCGCGGGCTCGGATAAGATGGAAGTCGTCTATTCCCGTCAAGGGTATCTCACAAAGACGACGGAAATCCCCGCAGGCTATTTCGATACGCATTATTCCTGGTCTGAGAACGTCACACTCGAATCGGAAACGGTGCTCCTTTCGGGAAAGGTGACGGACAGCGTTATAGGAACTGCGATAAAAGGTGTTACCGTCTCCGTCAAGGGAACCGATTTGACGACTGTGACGGACGCAGAGGGAAAATATACGCTTTCCGGCGTCTCTACGGCAGAAGATATAGTCATTCGTTTTGAGAAGGAAGGCTATGCGGCAAGTGAAGTGACAAAGACCGCCGAGGAGCTTTCGGGCGCTTCCTCGCACGCGATTGACGTCAAACTCATTTCCGATTCCTCCATACATTACGTAACGGCGACGGGTACGATAACCAACGTAAACGGCCCCGTATCGGGAGCTTTGGTGACGGTGTCGGGCAATAGCGAGCTGACGGCGACGACGGACGCGGAAGGAAAATTCGTCATCGAAAATTTCCCCGCGGTAGATTGTACAGTTCTCGTTGAAAAGGACGGTTATATTTCCGTCGAACTCACCTTCAAGGCGGGAGATGTCGAAAGCGCGGAAACGGATTTCGATTTCGGCACTGTGGATATGATGCTCGACTATGCGAAGATGAGTGGCTTGATTGCGGATAAGAGCGACGATTTCTCCCATTTCACCGGTTATGTGACTCGTTCTGCGACGGGCTTCGAGTTCAAATTTATCGGGGAAAAGGTATTTACGGGCAGAATTGAATTGTTCGTGGATACGAAGGCGAGCGCCGGGGACAATGCGCGGGATACGAGCGATTATCTTTTCAATCTCAATGCGGACGGTACTTTTACGATTGTCAATTGGGGAGACGGCGCGAAGAACGAGACGGCTCCCGCCGATATGAAATTGACAGTCCTCAATAAAGATACAAAACCGGAAGTTTACTTTACTTTACCGTATGCCTTCTTTGGGCAGAGGAACGCCGAGGAAGGAATAACGCCCACGGAAGTCATCGGTATTTCTTTGGGACAGTGGTCCACGAGCGCGAATAACGGCGCCGGCGATTGGGACGGCTGGGATAATTTTGCGCTTCCCGGCGCGAACGGAGAGGCGTTCGTCAAGCCCGAAATGCCGCAGGATTATGTGCGTATCGGCGCTTATAACGAGATGTACGCAAAAGCGGATAACACCGCGCTGGATTTACACTCCTATGAAATTCATTTCGCCACGGGCGAAAATACAGATACGGCGGCGGGCAGTCGTCCCGTAAATGAAGCGGACGATTTTTACGCAGGAGTATCGAAACGTGACGGAGAAGGCGTAACGTTTGAATTTATCACGACGGGCGATTTCTCGAAAGAGGGAACCGAAAATGAAATGGTGCTCATCTATTTCGATACGGGAGCGACCGAGGATAAATCGGATTGGAACGGCGTGGATTATTTAATTAAAATTTCGTCGGACGGAACGGTATACGGAAAGGCGGGGAGACCGTGGTGGAGCGCGACCGAAGCAGATAAAATCGGTTCAATCGAGATTTCGAGAGAGGGCGGCGTCACGACGTTCAGCCTGACGGTAGAGTATTCGACTCTCGGTATCGGCGCAGAGGACGTGTTCGGGGTAGCCATGAGGGAAGCGTCGCATAATGCCGGCGACCATCATCTGTACGACCCCGCTTACGATTGCTATTTTGGCGGTGAAAGGATAGACGCCGCGATGCCTACGCAGTATGTGCGCGTTGCCGCGGACGGAACTTTGTACAAGGCAGAAAATAATAACAAGGCCTGACGGCGGGAGGAAAAAATCGATGAAAATATTCAAAAAGGTATCGGTGCTGGCTTTATCGGCGGCGTTGCTTCTGAGCGGTGCGGCTTGCGGGGAAAGCGGTTCGGCAAGTTCCGACAGCGGTTCTTCCGGCGGGAATTATACCGACCCGAATACGTTGTTCTCCACTTACGATAATAAGGATTATAACGAATATTTGATGGGAGATAAGGCAACTATCTCCAATCAATGGGAAGGCTACGGCATAGGCGACCCCTTTGTCATGAGGTACAACGGCGTTTATTATCTCTATTGCTCTACACTGGATTCCGAGCTCGGCGTACGCGCGTATAAATCCGCCGACCTCGTCAATTGGACGCCCATAACGGGCGAGGGACTCCGCGAGGGCTATGTTTCCCAGGACCCCGTGACGAAGGCGGCTTATGCGCCCGAGGTATATTACTGGAACGGGACATTCTATATGTATACCTCTCCTGCGGGCAACGGACACTATATTCTCACTTCGGACAAACCGGAAGGTCCCTTTGTCAAAGCGACGAATAATTTCGGCATGTCCATCGACGGCTCCGTCTTAATCGACGACGATGAATCGATGTACTTCACCTATGCCTCCGACGGGGGAATCCGCATGGCGAAGATGGATTCCATGCTCAGCGTAAATCCTTCCTCCACTCCTCAGCTCAACAATACTTCCATCGGCGGCTGGACGGAAGGCTCGTATATTCTCAAACGGGACGGAATCTATTATCTCACTTACACGGGCAACCACGTGGCGTCAGACGGTTATCGTATCGCCTATTCCACGGCGGATTCCCTCACCACCTCTTCGGGCGGTATCGACAGGAATGCCTTCACGCGGGCGGCGAATAATCCCATGATTCTGGAAACGGAAGGCGCTTTGAAAGGCATCGGGCATTCTTCCACGGTAATGGGGCCGGATATGGATTCTTATTATCTCGTGTACCATATGCTCAATTCCTCCGGCGGCCCCAACAGGAGTCTGGGAATAGACCGCTTGTTGTTCAACGGTACTCAGATGACCGCTTCGGCAAACTTGGAGGGCAGCATAGCGCCCACGCTTCCCGAATTTTACGCGACGGGAACAGATACGGAAAAGTTCGATACGCAAGGGGACTTTATTCTCAGCAATACGGCTGCGGAAGCGAATTTTACCGTGGAATATAACCTCTCGGGCGCATCTTCTTCGGAGTATGTGTTCTCTTGGCAAGACGCCGATAATTATGCGAGCGTTACCGTCGATTTGAACGCAAAGACAATCGTCCTTTCCGAATGTAAATCGGGTACGCTTTCGACGGTGGCGACGGGTACGCTCGTCAACGATTTCGACGCTTCCAAGCTGCATACCGTCCGCGTATCTTCGCGCGACGGGAAAGTAGACGTCGTTTTCGATAACATGACGAAAATCGACGACGCCTCGCTGAATACGTCTGCCGGAAAGATCGGCTATAAGGGACTTTCGGAATCCGCGGCGGTGGGATATACCGCTTACAGCAACGTCGCCATGGGCATGAGCGATCAAAGAGAAGCGAAGCAGGCACTGGGTACGATAGGCGCTTCCGACTATCTCTATGAAAATACCTATAACGTCCCCGTAAAACTGGGAGACGAAAGCGGCATTTCCACGATAGAGGACGGCGGTTCTCTCAACGGCGTCAAATCCCTGACGTTAGGCGCGCAAAACGATTATGCTTCCTATCTCGTGAACTTCAAAGAGTCGGGGAGATACGGACTGGAACTCGTCTATCGTGCGGAGGACGGCGGCAAAAAAATCGGCATAAAGCTCGATGACGGGACGGTTATCCGTTGTACGCTTCCCGAGATACAGACGGACGAACTGTACGTTAAAGCGCTCGTCGGAGAGATTGAGGCGGAGAAGGGCATTCGGGTTTTGCGTCTGGAAAACACGGGAAAGGAAGCGATCAATTTTGCTTGTTTCCGCTTTGTGGAAACGAGCGACGTGACTCCTTCCTATGAACAGTCCCTTTCCGAATATGCGGAAAAAGGCGCCGACTATAAAACGATTTGGAAACTGAAAGACGGCGGGCATTACGCCAAAGCAGGTACGCGTCAATTGGTATATTTCGGGGACAATACGATTACCGATTTCACTTTGGAGGTGGAAATCAAGCTGGAAGGCAAGACGGGCACCTCGACGGCGGGAATCGTATTCCATGCCAAAAATTACGCGGCCTCCTCGTATGATAATTATATGAGCTTGCAGGGTTATTATCTGGCGGTCAATAATAATCAAATCGTTCTCGAAAGTCTCAATTATTCGGACGGTTCTCAGACGATAGGGACGATGGTTCAAAATAATCCGTTTGCGACGAGCGACGAATTTATTCCTTTGAAAATACAGGTTCGCGGTAACCATATCGTCGTATGGTCGGGCGAGACAAAACTTATTGACGTAACCGACTCATGGGCGTTTGTCAACGGCAAAATAGGTCTTTATACCAACGGGGCGGCGGCCGTGTTCCGCAATCTGAAAATTTCCGCCTGACGGAGGAAAGGTTCGGGATGAAGGAAACCGCGCGGAAGTGATTCGGCGCGGTTTTCCGAAAAACGGAGAAAAATTATGAAAAGGAGAGACATTGTTTTGGCGATACTTGCCGCGGCACTGATGACGGGTACAGGCTGTTCGGACGGAAAGACGGACAGAGGAGAAGAAATCGAATATCTTCCCGTCGAAACGGAGCGCTATGAAAACCATATAGAGATAGAAGGTCAGTGGGGTTCTTCCGCCGCAACGGGACCGGAGGGCGAATACGGAATCGGAGATCCTTTCGTCATGCGGTATAACGGGAAATACTACCTTTATCCTTCTACCTCCGACCCTTGCGACGGAATCAAAGTGTTTGAATCGGAAGACCTCATCCATTGGACGTACAAAGGGCTGGCGGTAGCGGAGACGGAGGCGACTTCCCACGGAGCCTACGCTCCCGAAGTAATTTACTATAACGGTTGGTTTTATATGTGTCAGTCCCGCGGCGGAAAGGGGCATTATATCTATCGCTCCGAAAGTCCGACGGAAGGCTTTAAGCTGTTCAGCAAATCGGATAACGGAGATCCCGGGGATATCGATTACGGCAATCTCGGAATGGGAATAGACGGATCGTTTTATGTGTCGGACGAGGGGAAATTGTATCTTTTGCATACTTCTACTCCCGCAGGATTAAAATACAACGAAATTACGGATTCGGAAAATATCAGTCCCTCCACGCTGGGAAAGACGGGAGTTCTCGGGGACGCCAATCTCAGGCATTGGATAGAGGGCCCCGGAATTTTTCGGCGCGGCGATTACAGCTATCTTACATATACGGGAAATCATGTCATTTCCAAGGGATACAGGGTGGCATATTCCTATGCGGAAAATCTGACGGATTTATCGGAATTTATACAGCCCGTCGATAATGTTACGCTCATCGATACCGACGACGAACATTACGGCTTGGGTCATAGCAGCAACGTAGTCGGCCCTGACCTCGATTCCGTGTATACGGCGTATCACAGTCTGGTAGGGAACGGCCCCGCGCGCAGATATAACGTGGACAGGTATTTATCGAGCGGGAGCGTCCTCACATCGAACGGTACGACGCACCGTCCCGTGATGGTTCCCGCCTCCCCCACGGCGGAAACAAGGGACGGAAACGGTTTGAAAAGCGAAAACGGCAGATATGTTCTCGGTGAGACGGGGGAATATTTTACCGCAGAATATAACTTTTTTCCCTCGGAAGGGCAGGAATTGTATTTCGGCGCGGCAGACAAAGAATATATTATCCGACTCACGGATTCGGGAATCATTCTTTCAAGGAAATCCGACGGAGTGGAGAGCGTCATCGCGGAAAAAGAGGCCTCTTATCCGAAGTCGAGATTAAACACGGTGCGCGTCGAAAACGGAGACGGAGTCGGATACGTGTACCTTAACGGAATGAGAATCATTTCCTATGCCGCCGAAGCATCGGCGGGTGCAGTCGGGTATAAAACGCAGACGGGCGTGGAGTATACCGCTTTTACAAACGATGTATTCGGAACGTCGGACTTTGAGGCCGTCAAAAACTTTCCGACAAAATTCCCCGCGACGGCATATCTGAAAGGCGAAAATAAGGGCTTTTCCATTGCGGGGGCGGAGAGGGAATCCGGCGGACTTCGCGTCGGGGAAAAACAGAAAATCCGAAAGATAGATTCGGAAGACGCCTATGCGGTCGTCCTCGGAAAAGAGGATTGGGTCAAATACGGAGTCGACGTTCCCTCCGACGGAAAATATTCCGTTGCGGCGCGCGTGAGTACGGAAAGCGGCGGTGCAAAATTAAAAATTACCGTCGGGGATTCCGAGCTTTTGTGTACAATTCCCGATACAGCCTCTAACGGGAGCGAGACGGTCAAAGTTTCCCTGGGCAGACTGGATCTGAAAAAAGGCGTACAGGCCATGCGGGTAGAGGTGATTTCTGGAAAAGCGGAGTTAGTGACGTTTGAAGTCTATGAACACGCGGAAAATAATGTCGAAGAGAACGTAGATTTATCCGAGTTTGAAAAAGTCCGCGGCAACGTGGAATACGACGGAAGCGCTCTCGCGGTGACGGGAGAGGATACGCATAGCGTGGCACTGTGGGGAAATTCCGGGATTTCGGATTTCGAGGCGGAAATTTCTTTCCGCTGTGAGCTTTCGAACTATTCCGACCTAGGAATTATGCTTCGTGCAGAGAACTATTCTTATCATTCCCAGCAACCCGTTCAATCATGGCAGGGGTATTATCTGCAACTGAGTAGGCAGCTCATTACGCTCAATCGTTACGATTACGGAGAGGAGACGTTGCAGGCGGCAAGAATCGGGGATATTTCCGACGGGACTTCGCATACGCTTTCCATTCGCGCCGAGAGCAATCGTTTTATTGTCGTTTTAGACGATAAATATCGTATAGAAGCCGCGGACGATTGCGCTTTCATGAGCGGTCAGCTCGGCATATTCTCGACGTCGGGAAGGATAGAAATTCTGACGCTCCGCTATCGGGCATTATGATTTGAATAAATATTACAGTAATACAGTAAAGGAACGAAAAGAAAAGCTATGAATCATACGAAATGTTATATTGCAGGATATCCCCGCCCTCAGCTTGTTCGCAGGGATTGGAAGGACTTAAACGGCGAATGGAAATTCGGGTTTGGCGAAGAGACGAATGTGGAAGCGGCGCTGGCCGGCAATCTTCCGAGGAAAATACTCGTCCCCTTTTCCTACGAATGTAAGGCAAGCGGAATAGGTGAACATCAGCCGCATTCCGTCGTTTGGTATTCCAGGCGGATAGAGGGAAAAGGGGACAAGAGAGCAATACTTTATTTTGAAGGAGCGGATTACGATACAGAGGTATATATCGACGGACGCCTGATCGGAAAACATCGCGGAGCGTACACCCGTTTTTCCTTTGACGTTACGGAGTATCTTTCCGAGTCCGGAAATATTCTTACCGTGCGCTGCGAGGATAAAAACTTGCCGATACAGGTACGCGGTAAACAGCGCTGGGAAGAGAAAAGTTTCGGCTGTTGGTATGTTCAGACGACGGGTATTTATAAAAGCGTATGGATGGAGTACGTCGGAGAAACATACCTTACGGCATTGAAAATAACGCCTTCGTTGAAGGATAACACCGTACGGTTCGATGCGAGCGTTTCTCAGCCCGGTGAGGATGTAGAAGTGCGGTTTGATATTTCTTTTCGAGGCAAACATGTACAGGCGGTCGGAATATCCGCCGCAGACGTTGAAAACAGCGTCTCCGTAAGGCTGGACAGCCACAGCCTCACTTATCAGGTAGAGCAATGGAGCGTAGAAAATCCGGTACTTTACGATGTGGATATTACTGTCTATAAAAACGGTCGGGAAACAGACCGCGCGGGAAGTTATTTCGGACTCAGAGAATTTGTGGCAAAGGACGGAAAATTGCTTTTGAACAACGTTCCTTTCTATGCCCGCATGATTCTCGACCAGGGCTATTGGCCGGATACGGGAATCACGCCGCCCGACGAGGCGGCTCTTGTCAAGGACATCGAGCTTGCAAAATCCATGGGCTTCAACGGATTCAGAAAACACCAGAAGGTTGAGGACGAGCGCGCTCTTTATTATGCGGACATTATGGGCTTTGTCGTTTGGTGCGAACTTCCCTCCAATCATTGGAGCTCGGATATTGCTTCCGTACAGATTGCGGCGGAATGGCTGGAAATCGTGCGCCAGAACTATAACCATCCCTCTTTGGTGGCGTGGGTTATATTCAACGAGAGCTGGGGAGTGCGTAACATCTATACGAACGAAAGACAAAGCAATTTGGCGACGGGGCTCTATTATCTCACTAAAAGCATAGATTCCATGCGCCCCGTTGTATCCAATGACGGCTGGATGCATGCTGAAAGCGATATTTTAACTCTGCATCATTACGAACAAGACGGAAAAAAGCTGTATTCCTTTTACGACAATTTTGAAAAGCTGGTTAAAGGGGCTTCGGGGAATCCACAATATCAGCCTTTTGCGCAGGGATATGCTTATAGGGGACAGCCGATTATCATGAGCGAATTCGGCGGTACTGCCTATGTTCGAGACGAGGGTTCGGGCTGGGGGTATGGAAACGGCGTAAAGAGCGACGAGGAATTTCTGGAACGCTTTGGCGGACTCATCGAAGCGGTGCAAAAAATGAGCATAAGCGGCTATTGTTATACTCAATTGACGGATGTGGAGCAGGAGGTCAATGGACTTCTTCGAGCGGATAGGACGGCCAAAATTGCACCCGAAAAAATCGCGGAGCATAATCGTTGAGGAAGAGATTTTTTGAAAATCATATGAAGTGGAAAGAAAGAACTTTTTAATGGCTTTTCTTTTTTTTGAAAGAGTCGGAGCAATACCAAACAATCAATAAAAATCCGTGTGAGGAAACTCATACGGATTTTTATTGTATAGGCCCCCTTGCGTTAGACGCGGGGGCAAAAAATGTTAAACATATAATTTTGAAAAAGAAAGCCCCTTTTGATAAAATAAAATTGAGGTCAACAAATCCAATAAAAAATACAGGAGCTTAGTCAATGACTGGCACAAATAGCTTAACACAAGGTAAATAACCTTGGGGATAAAAAAGAAATTAAAATATATCAGAAAAGCAAATTCGTAGTCGGAGAAGAAAAATTTTTTTCGTTTTTTTTGAAGTTTGTATAGTGAAAGCGAAAATTTTGCCGCAAAGAATATTTCGTAAATTACATGTTGTTTTTTAAAACTAATCTTTAGAATTTTTGATTGCAATTATTTTTCGAAGGAAAAAATAAAAACGTTAGAATAAGTGTTTTGACTTGAAGGGACGGTGGCATTATCCGAGAATGATTATTTTTGCAGTTACAGATAAGGATTTCAATGAGTTGTGCAAAATTCAAAAATCATTTGAAAACCGCGCTTCTACACCATTATAAAACTTTACAAAAATAAATTTTTACATTTGTATCAAATAAATAACGAATTTATTACAGTTTTGTTACAAAAAAATGCGGACTTTTTTACAACTATGCGTTATAGTATAGGCACAAAGTTCAAAGGAGACAAAGAGTTTTATGAAATCGAAAAAATTTATGGCAGTTGCTCTTGCGGCGATTACAATGGGTACGATGACGGCGTTTGCTTCCTGTGGAAGCGACGGGGACAGCACGGGGAGCACCGGCGGTTCGGGAACATCGGGAACAGCCGAAAAAGTTACACTCAGTTTCGCTGGTTCCACTTCTGTTCAGCCTTTGATGGGCGCGCTTGCAGACGCGTATATGGAAAAGAATAAAAATGTGGAAATCGAAGTCCAGGGCGGTGGGTCCGCGGTCGGTATTTCTAACGCACAGGAAGGGAAGGGAGATTTCGGAATGGCTTCCAAGCACGTCGACGAAGAGGGCGTCACCTCTGTAAAGATTGCGGATGACGGAATTGTCGTGATCGTTAATAAAGCGAGTGAGTTGACTAACGTTACGGGAGCACAGCTTTACGATTTGTATACAACGGGCACGGCAATTGGAAGCGCGACATTGCCCGTGGCGAGGGAGGAAGGCTCGGGAACGAGAGATGCTTTCGAGGACCTTGTAAAAAGTTCTTCCGGTGAAAAGCTGAAGGATACCGAGACACGTTATGGAAAGACGGAAAGTTTTAACAGTACAGGAGCCGCGATGACAAAGGTTGCAACGACTAAGGCGGCGCTCGGATATATTTCCCTCGGCTCGTTGAACGATACGGTCAAAGCGCTTACGTTCGAAGGCGTGGCGGCGACGGTCGAAAATGTAAAAAATAAGAGCTATACGATGTCCCGTCCTTTTGAACTCTGCTACAATACCGAAAAAGGACTCAGTGAAGAGGCGCAAGCATTCTTAGACTTTATCCTGTCGGAAGAAGGGCAGGAAATCGTCGCAGACGAAGGATATATCACCATTCTTTAATCAAATCGAGAGGATACCGACTCCATGATAAAAACTGAAAGTAAAAGCGAAAAGACTGCAAAGATCATCTTTATGGTCTCTGCTTTCTTTTCCGTTATAGCGGTCGTCGCCATTGTTCTGTATATATTGGTTTCGGCGGTTCCGGCGTTTGCGGAAATTGGTTTTTTCAAATTCCTGTTCGGAACGACTTGGTTTCCGAATAAGGACATGTACGGGATTCTGCCCATGATCGTTTCCACCTTTGCGGTAACGGTCGGGTCGCTTCTCGTCGGAGGAATCATAGGGATTTTTACGGCGATATTCCTCGTCTATTTTTGTCCGAAAAAGCTGAAAGGGTTCTTTAATCAGGTCATCGTGTTATTGGCGGGAATACCGTCGATTATCTACGGCTTTTTCGGAATGATTGTGCTCGTTCCCTTGCTTGCGGAAATCTTTCATCAGGACAGCGGCAGCGGACTGCTGGCGAGCTCTCTTATTCTCGGCTTAATGATTCTTCCCACCGTCACTTCTTTGACCAAAAATGCTTTGGAAAGCGTCCCCGAAAGCTATACCGAAGGCAGCCTTGCCATGGGTGCCACGAAGGAACAGACGATTTTCAAGGTGATTCTTCCCGCAGCAAAGACGGGGATTCTCTCCGCGCTGACTTTGGGGGCGGGGCGCGCGATAGGGGAGACGATGGCGGTACTCATGGTCTGCGGAAGTACCCCCAACTTTCCGAGCGAATTATTTCTTCCGATTCGCACCTTGACCGTCAATATCGTCAGTCAAATGGGCTATGCGCAGGATTTGCATAGGGAAGCGTTATTTGCCACGGGATTTGTCTTGTTGGTATTCATACTCATTTTGAACGGCGTCCTCGCTTTTATCAAACGCACGAGAAAGGTGAAGGGCGGCGCGGATAAACGGGTAAGAGTACTTCGGCAAAATTCGAGCGGCGAAGTGAGATATAAGGTTTGCGGGCTCGTCCCGAAAATTTTGTCTGTCGTTTGCAAGGTCATTGCTGCGCTTGTCGTATCCGTTCTGGTTATCCTGATAGGGTATATTCTCGCCAAAGGCTTGCCGCATCTCTCTTTCGACTTCCTGTTCGGGGAGTCCACTTACAGTAAAGTTACCTTGCAGGGCGCGTTTATATCCACGGGCTGGATTATCCTCATATCCCTGCTCGTTGCAGTCCCGATTGGGACTGCAACGGCGATTTTCCTCGTGGAATATACCAAACCCGGCTCCAAAATCGTAAAGGTCCTGCGCGTCTTTATAGATACGTTATCGGGGATTCCGTCCATTGTATTCGGATTGTTCGGCATGATCATATTTTGCGTGAACGGGGTTTCCCTGTGGGCGGGTGCACTTACGTTGGCTTTAATGATTTTGCCCACGATTATCCGTTCGGTGGAGGAAAGCCTTTTGGCCGTCCCGAGTTCCATGCGAGAGGGGTCTCTGGCGCTCGGCGCTTCTAAGGTAAGGACGATTTTCAAGGTCATTCTTCCTTCTGCGTTGTCAGGCGTCGTCACGGCGATAATTTTATCCATAGGGCGTATCGTCAGCGAGAGTGCGGCGCTCATTTTCACGTCGGGCTCGGTGCCCATGACGCCCGATTCCCCGTTACAGGGCGGGGCGACGTTCGCAGTTTTAATGTATTATTTTACACAAGAAAAAATCGATTTCGACGCGGCGTACGGTACTGCTGCAGTGCTTCTCATTCTCGTGTTCGTCCTTAACCTTCTCGTCATTCTCTGCGAGAAGAAATTAAAGAAAAACAGATAAGACGACGGGAGGAAAACAAATTATGAAAGAATTGGAAAAATTTCATTTTGAAGGCGGAAATGCTGTCGAGGTTCGGAAAATGGACCTTTTCTACGGCGATTTTCAGGCCTTGAAAAACATCAATATGACAATGCCGGAAAAACAAATTACGGCCATGATCGGTCCTTCGGGCTGCGGAAAATCTACGCTTTTGAAATCGCTCAATCGCATGAACGATCTTGTGGAAGGCTGTCGTATCGAAGGTGCGATTCAAATCGGAGGCGTGAACATTTATGAACGGAGCATGAATCTCGCCATGTTGAGAAAAAATGTCGGCATGGTCTTTCAGCGCCCCAATCCCTTCGCCATGAGCGTTTACGACAATATCGCTTACGGCCCTCGTACGTTCGGGATTCGGAAAAAGTCCGATCTCGACGCCATTGTGGAGCGTTCCCTCAAAGGTGCCGCCATGTGGGAAGAACTTAAAGACAGATTGAATAAATCCGCGCTCGGACTTTCGGGCGGCCAGCAGCAAAGACTGTGTATCGCCCGCGCGCTGGCCGTAGAGCCGCAGATTTTGCTTATGGACGAACCGACCTCCGCGCTCGATCCCATTTCTACGGGAAAAATCGAGGAATTGTGTTCGGAACTTAAAAAGGACATTACGATCATCATGGTAACGCATAACATGCAGCAAGCGGCGCGTATTTCGGATAAGACGGCGTTTTTCCTCTTGGGCGAAATGGTCGAAATGGGCGAAACGGAACAAATTTTCTCCGTTCCGAAAGATAAGAGGACGGAAGATTACATTACGGGGAGATTCGGTTAATATTATGATGCGTACATCTTTTTTGAGCGAATTGAAGGAATTGAAAACGGATATGCTCCAAATGGGAGCTTACATCGAAGAGGCAATCAAGAATACCATGGTAGCGTTGAAACGGGACGATCTCATCATGGCTCAGGAAGTCATCAATAAGGATTGCATCATCGACGATGCCGAGAAAACGATAGAAAATCTGTGCTTGAAACTGCTTTTGACTCAACAGCCGGTAGCGACCGATATGCGCATGATCTCTTCGGCGTTGAAAATGATTACCGACATGGAAAGAATCGGCGACTTTGCGGCGGATATTGCGGAAATTATCACCAAGGGCGGTCGCACGGGCACTTCTTACAATATCGATTTTGTGGAAAAAATGGGCGAAGCTGTCATTCGTATGGTCGACAGCGCGATCCTTTCCTTCACAAATTCCGATTTGGAGCTGGCCAAAAAGGTCTGCAAGTCGGACGACGAGGTTGACAGTCTCTTTAACGGCGCGAAAACCGTGCTTCTCGACTGTATCCGCAAGGACGAGAGCCTCGCCGAGCGTGCACTCGACCTCATGCTCGTTTCTAAATATCTGGAACGTATCGGCGACCACGCCACCAATATCGCCGAATGGGTCATTTTCTCTATTACCGGCGTTCACGTCAATACGGAAAGATAAAAACGATATATTTTTATCGATAAAAATTGAAAAAAATTGCTAATTTCAAAAATTTTTCAAAAATTATTGCGACTTTGAGGTGACATTCGCCGCAAGGTATTATATAATGGATAGGGTAGTAAAAGTAAGTTATATAATTACGGGAATGTTCTTACAAGGGAGTAATAAATGGACGTATTTTATGCGGTGATAAAAATCCTTGCCGGTTGCGGTGCCTTTTTGCTGGGCTTCAAACTGTTGAGCGACAATATGGAAAAAATCGCCGGGAACCGTCTTAAAGCGCTTTTCAATAAGACGTCGGAGAAGAAGCTGGTGGGAGTGGGCATGGGTGCGGTCACGACGGCCGTCGTGCAGAGCTCTTCCATTACTACGGTCATGGTCGTCGGGTTTGTGAATGCGGGAATCATGACGCTGAATCAGGCGACGGCCGTCATCATGGGTGCAAATATCGGCACCACGATTACGGCGCAAATCGTCGCGCTGCAATCTTTCGACGTCGAAACGCTGTTCATGTCTCTGATTTTTATCGGCGTCTTTATGGAGATGTTCTCTAAAAGCGATAAGATAAAGAGCTGCGGTCTCGCGTTTGCGGGATTGGGGCTGGTGTTTATGGGACTGAGCGTCATGTCGGACACGATGAAAGTGTATACGGAGGCAAATCCCTCCATTCACGCCATGCTTGAAAAAGTGACGAATCCGTTCCTGCTCCTCGGTATCGGGATCGGGGTGACGGCGCTCGTGCAGTCGTCCAGCGCGGTGACGACTATCGTCATTACAATGGCGGCGCAGGGACTGATTATCGGCGGAGGCGGAAATTCGGCGCTCTATATTATTCTCGGTTCGAATATCGGTACCTGCGTGACGGCGCTCATCTCCTCGGTGGGGGCGAACGCCAATGCGCGTCGGGCGAGCCTCATTCATTTGATGTTCAACGTATTCGGTGCCGTTATCTTTATGGTTTTATTGCTTTGCTGGCCGACCTTCCAGCAGAATACGTTTGAAAAATGGTTTCCGTATCCGAGCACGCAGCTGGCGATGTTCCATACGTTGTTTAATTGCGTGTGTACGATTTTATTCCTGCCCTTCACCAAGGGATTGGTAAAAATCGCTACAATTCTTATTCCCGATAAGAAAAAGAAAGTCGAGAAAGAGGCGACGTTCATGGACAAGCGCTTTCTTTCCACGCCGGCGCTGGCCATCAATCAGTTGACGAAGGAGACCTTCCGGATGGCGGATATGGCCATGGAGACGTTGCGGACGGCTTTTAACGGTTTTATAGAGAGGGATATCACCGCGGTGGAAAAGGTCGTTTCCGAAAACGAAGAGATTTCTCGTTTGAGCGAACAAATCAGCGACTATCTCGTACAGGTTTCGGCGAGCGGAATTTCTCTGAGCGACGAAAAGTTAGTCAGTGCACTGCATAACGACGTAGGGGACATTGTTCGTATCGCGGAGCTTGCGGATAATCTTACGAAGTATACGCGCAAGGAAGTTTCGGACAATTTGGTATTCTCTGCCGGGGTAGGGGAGAATATTTCGTCGATGTACGACCTTTTGCGCAAGCAATATGAACTGGTCAAAAAGATCGCTCTCGAAAAGGATTATTCTTTAATGAGCGAATCGGATAAGCTGGAAGACGATGTGGATAACATGCGCCGCGAGCTCATAGCCGATCATATCGCAAGAATGAGCCGCGGGGAATGTCGTCCTGAAAACAATACCGTATTTATTAATTTAGTATCTAATTTGGAACGTATCGGCGACCATTTGAGCTATATAGCGCACAGTACCGATAATATTTGAGCTGTATAGCGCACATACCGCCGATAATATAATGACGGAAAATTGATTTCCGAGGGAATCGAATGAAAGGGATCGTGTATGTTCTGGAAGATGACGCAAGCATCGGCGGGCTCGTCAAATTTTCGTTGGAAAGAGAACAACTGACTTGTCGCACGTTCGGCAGCATACGGGAATTTGAAGCTGCTCTTCGGGAAAAAGCGCCTGATATTGCTTTGTTGGACGTTATGCTTCCGGACGGAAACGGATTGGAAGTTTTACAATCGGTCAAAGACCGATATCCCAGCGTGTGCTGTATCATGCTCAGCGCCTTGGGACAGGAAGGGGATAAAGTAACGGGCCTGAATCTGGGTGCGGACGATTATATATCCAAGCCTTTCGGCGTTATGGAGCTGGTGGCTCGCGTGAAAGCCGCTTTGAGGCGCAGAGCGGGGAACAATGTAATCAGGATAGGGAAATTAGAGCTCAACAGCGATACGATGACCGTAACTTTGGATTCCCGTCCGCTCGATCTGAACAGAAAGGAATTTGAGCTATTGAAATATTGCATGAAAAATGCGGACATCGTCCTGTCCCGGGATACGCTTCTCACCGAGATTTGGGGCTATGTCGATACGGAGACGAGGACGCTGGATAACCATATCGCGCGGTTGAGGAAGCTGGGCATAGACAATTTCGAGACGGTATTCGGGGTCGGATATCGTTTCCGTAAAAATTGAACAAAAACGGATAGGGCAGGGTTGCATCTATCCGTTTTTTGAAAGAAGGGGTACAAAAATGCGAAGAAAGATATTGTGGATATCGCAGCTTATCATGGCGGTTCTGCTTCTTGTTTATGCGATACTTTCCACACAGGTATTTTATAACAGTCTCGTCAAAAATACGCAGGAAAGCCTTAAAATCTATATGAATCTTTTCGAGGACGGCGGATATTCTTTGGACGAGGAGGGCGCGAAGGAGTATTCCGAAAAGTTATCCGGTCTCCGCGTAACTTTTTTGGATCGTGAAGGAGAAGTCCTCGGAGACAGTAGCGGCGAAAATTTGGACGACCATTCCGACCGCGAGGAGGTGAAAGAGGCGCTCGCTTCGGGAGAGGGTTATTCCGTGCGGCACAGCGCCTCGCTCGGCGAGGATATGGTGTATTACTGTCGCAAAATGACGCCTTTGGAAGGAGATATTTATCTCGTCCGCATTGCTGTTTCGGGGGCGTCGGAATGGCAGGTATTCGGAAATATCCTGCCTACCATCGTTTGGTTTCTCCTTCTCGATTTCCTCGTGTGCCTGCTGTTTACCTATATTGAAACAGAATATATTATCAGCCCCGTGAGAAAACTCGCAAAAGACGCCGCACTCAATCTGAAACTTTCCACAAAGTATCCCGAATTACAGCCGATTGTCGAAATCCTGAATAACCGAAACCGAGAGGTGGCGGAACAATTTAAGGAATTATCGGAGGAAAAAGAGCTCGTCGAGCGTGCTCAGCGTTCCAAAAATGATTTTATTGCCAATATTACCCATGAGATGAATACGCCTCTGACCTCTATCCGCGGCTATTCGGAGCTGCTTGCAAGCGGAGTGCTCAACGGGGAGCAGACAAAAACGGCGGCCGATACTTTGGTCAAACAGAGCGACAGGCTTTCCAATTTGATTGCCTGCATTATCAATTATAACGAAATAGATAACGACGAGCTTCCCGATTATGAAGTGAACATTTCCAAACTTGCCTCGGAGACGCTGGACAGTCTTGCGCCCGACATTGCAAAGCGGAATATTTCATTGACGAAGGATATAGATGCGGACGTCATGATTATGAGCCGTCATGAACGATTGAGCGAGGTGCTCGGAAATCTCATTCGCAACGCGATAAGATACAATAAGGAAAACGGAAGCCTGTTTGTGGGGATAAAGAGAAAGGATACGGGCGGCGTTCGGCTTACGGTGACGGATACGGGAATCGGCATAGCGGAAGAAAATCTGGAACGTATTTTTGAGCGGTTTTTTACGGTGGATAAATCGCATAGCGGAAAGAACGGCGGTTTCGGACTGGGGCTTGCCGTTGTGAAAAAAATCTGCCGCAAAGCCGGCTGGACGCTGCATGTTCAGAGCGTGTTGGGCGAGGGGACGACGTTTACCGTGGATTTTAATAACAAGGATTGATTTAGGGGCGATTAAAGTTTCATTCAAATAATGTCGAGGGACGAAGCGAAAATTACGGCGACGGTTTCGACTGAGACAGAGGGGAAAATCGGGGCGATCGCATAGTTTCGACAGAAACGGAGAACTCCCCTCCGACGATTGTCAATATCGTCGGAGGGGAGTTTTTATAAGTAAAGTGTTTGTGTTTACTTTGTTAAAGACGAAGGAGCTCGTCTAAACAGAGGTATGCCGCGGTGCGGGCAAAACAACGGGAAACTTATGCGTTTTTATTGACGGTTTCCGAATCGGAAAGAATAGGGGCATTTTTGGCAAAACGTTTTACCGATTCAATGGCGTTTTCGCATCTGCGCTTTGTCTTGTAATGTTCGCCGAGACAGAGAAGCTGTCCGTTTCCGTTCAGAAGTTTGTAAATATAATCTCCGCGTTTCGTGAGGGAGATTCGGAAATTACCGCGTTCGATATTTGTCTTATGAGTTCCGATTCCGTTAATTGCGCCGATATAAGTGGTATATTCTTCGCTCGACAGCAATTTTTCTCCGTTGGAGGCGAATAATTCAAAATAGAATACCTGCTCTCCGTCTTCCGCAGTGTGCGCGCGGATAATCCATTTTCCGTTATAGCCGTTGTCGGGAATTTCGGGCAGTTCTTCGTCATCTTCTTCGGGCGGAGGAGTAATGACGATATCCTGAACGTTTTCATCGATAATGGCTGTTTTTGCAAACCGTTTTGCAGAGGCTATCGCGCTCTCGCAGCGCGCTTTGGTCGCATAGTGTTCGCCCATGCAAAGGAGCATATTTTTCCCGCTTAAAAGTTTGAAAATATAATCGCCTTTTTTCGACAGCATGATTTTGAAATTGCCGCGTTCGATATTGGCTTTGTGAGTCTCAATGCCGTTCAAGGCTCCGTTGTAAGTCGTGTACTCCTCGCTGGTCAGGAGCTTTTCTCCATTGGAAGCGCGGAGCTCAAAGAAGAACATTTCATCGCCGTCCTCTTTGATTTCGTCTGAATTTTTCGCTCCCGCCGTCACTACGCGGCAGATTACCCATTTACCGCTGTAACGGGCAATTTTGTCGTTTTCGTCGTCCTCGTCGTAGAACTCGGACTCTTCTTCGGTTGGTGCATTTCTGAGGTCTTCTATATCCATTTTTCCCTCCTTGGATTTATTTTTTCCTTTTTTCTTCTCTTTCTCTGCGGACTTTTCTTTCGCTGCATTCTCTCCCAATTCCTTTTCGGTCTCGGTTGCCGTTTCGTCGTTCTTTTGCACGGCGTCTTCTTTTACCGTGAAAATTTTTTCGGCCCCTTCGGGATTTTTCTCCGTCTCGCCCGCTTCGGATTTCGGAATATCTTTTTCAACATCGGCTTCGTTTACGGTATAGATTTCTTTATTTGTTTCAGAGTCGGCGGGAAGAGCCGTTCTATCAACCGCCTCTGCTGCCGTTTCGGGGAAAGAAACGAATTTTTCTCCGGTCTCCTCCTTTTCAGCTTGTGCAGAAAGGGCAGGGGAGACGTCTGTTTGTCCTTGTTCAGCCGCCGTATCCTCTTCGCCCGTTTTCGATTCGGACGGTTCGGCGGATTCATGCCCCGAACGATTTTTGGCGAGAGCCACGGATTTATCCGTTTCCGAGGACTGCGCTTCGTTTGCTTTCGCGGTACCCGCTATCGAGCGAGCAGCGTTGTTTTCTGTCTCTGCGCGGTTTTTTCGTGCCTTCGAACTCTTAACGCAAAGAGCGATAATGACGATAATGATAATTGCCAAAGCGGCGCATAAAACGGCCGTCAGGACGGGATTTTCTTTCAGATATTCGAAAAACATGTCAACCTCCGCATAAATTTGTAATACTTTTCCTTTTCACCATATATTGTAATATAAATTTGCTGGAAAGTCAATAGGCTGACCGAAAAAAAATTCAATAGTTTTCAAAATAAATTGACTTTATGCAGAAAAAGAGGTACAATGAAAACCATGAAAAAGGCAACAACGGCAATTATCGGCGGCGGAGCTTCGGGACTCTTTTGCGCGGCGTCCCTGCGCGGGGACGTCCTTTTGCTGGAACGCGGGGAGCGGGTGGGCAGAAAACTTTCCGCTACGGGAAACGGACAAGGCAACGTCACGAACATAAACATGTCAAAGTCACATTATTTTTCTTCTGCGCCCGATATTTCCGTCCGACTTTTAGAAGGGCTGTCCGAGCACGGAGAAAAGGACATGCTCGCGTTTTTTCAAGGGTTAGGCGGACTTTTCCTGCCTGACGAGCGCGGGCGGGTCTATCCTGCCGGCCGGCAGGCTTCCTCCGTGACAGACCTTTTGAGATATGCGGTCGCGGCGAAGGGAGTGTCCGTCCGTACGGGCGTTTTTGTAACGTCGATCGAACGGGGAAAAGGAGGCTTTAAGATAACGGCGGAGACGCCGGCCGGAAAAGAAAATTTCTTTTCCGAAAACATCGTCTTGTGCACAGGCGGAAAAGCGGCGAAAAATTTCGGCTCGGACGGAAACGGGTATGCGCTGGCCAAGTCATTCGGACATTCCGTTACGGATTTGTATCCTTCTTTGGTGCAGCTTAAAACGGAGACCGCGCCCATCCGCGGCTTGAAGGGAATCCGTGTCGAAGCGGACGTTTCCGCCTATGAAGGGCGGACGAAGTTGGGCAAAGAGCGCGGAGACGTCATTTTTACGGATTACGGCGTATCGGGCGACGCGATTTTTCGCCTGTCGGCCTTTTTATCCGATCGGGCGGAAAAGGGAGCCGTCGTTCTTTCATTGGCTTTTTTGCCCGAGGTACAGGAGGCGGAACTCGTTCGTATTCTCGAAAATAAACAAAAGTCAGGCGTTTTTCCCGAAGGGGAGCTCCTCTGCGGAATTTTGAATAATCAGCTCGGTCGGGCGGTGATGAGACGCTGTGACCCGAATCCGAAATCCGTTGCGGCGGGAATTAAAAATTTTACGCTGCGCGTGAGCGGCACGCTGGGTTTCGACTATGCACAAGTGACCAAGGGAGGCATTCGCCTTACGGAAACCGATGCGACTTTGCAGAGCCGTTTGGTCAAAGGACTGTATTTTGCGGGCGAGATTTTGGATGTGGACGGGGAATGCGGGGGATATAATCTGCAATGGGCGTATACGTCGGCGAGGCTCGTGGCGGACGCGCTGAACGAAAGAAGGAAGGATAGAGAGGCATGACAAAAAAGACGCTGTCGGACATCAAATTGCGCCCGGAACAGAGCGAACGGGAGCTTCTTCTCATTGCCGAGAAGTCATTGCATAAAAAGCCCGCGTATTTCAAAATTCTAAAAAAGTCTTTGGACGCGCGGGATAAAAACAATATCCGATATATCTATACGATAGAATTTTCTTCGGAAAAGCAATCGGAAAAAATGACTGAAATTCCCCGTTTGCCCGCAAATAAACTTCCCGCCGCGCCCGTGCTCGTCGCGGGAAGCGGTCCCGCGGGATTATTTTGCGCCATAAGGCTGTTGGAGCACGGAATCCGCCCCGTCGTGGCGGAGCGGGGCCCGTGCATAGAGGAACGGGAAAAGAAGATAGAAAAATTTACAAAAACCCGAATTTTGGACGGGGAGGGAAATATTCAATTCGGGGAAGGCGGTGCCGGAACCTTTTCCGACGGCAAGCTCAATACCCAGACGCACGGCGGTTTCAATCGCGAAGTGCTGGAAACGTTCGTCCGTTTCGGCGCTCCCGAGGAAATCCTGTGGCTGAACAAACCGCATATCGGGAGCGATAAACTCAAAATCGTCGTAAAGAATATGCGCTCTTTTATCGAACGATCCGGCGGAACCGTCCTGTTCGATACCCGACTGACGGATATTGTCGTGAGGGACGGAAAAATCGCGGGGGCAAAGCTGTCGCATGCGAAAGGGGCGGCGGAGACGATTGAAGTTTCCGCGCTCGTCCTCGCCGTGGGGCACAGCGCCAGAGATACCTTTGAAATGCTTTTGTCCCGCGGAATTCCCCTGCGGAAAAAGGATTTCGCCGTCGGCGTCCGCATAGAACATCTGCAATCCGAAATCGGGTTCGCTCAATACGGCAAGAGCTTTTCCGTGCTTCCCCCCGCCGACTATAAGTTGGTCTCTCATGCTTCCGACCGCTCGGCCTTTACTTTCTGCATGTGTCCCGGGGGCTTTGTCATGCCCGCGGCGAGCGAGGAGGGCGGCGTCGTGACAAACGGTATGAGCAATTATGCCCGCGACGGACGCAACGCTAACAGCGCTTTGGTCGTGCAGGTCTCCGAACGCGATTTTTCCGGCGATTCTCCACTTTCGGGAATAGAGTTTCAGCGAAGTCTGGAACGCGCGGCTTTTGCGGCCGGAGGAAACGATTATTCGGCGCCCGTGCAGCTGGTCGGGGACTTCCTCTCGGGAAGGGAGAGCAGCGGATTCAAAAGCGTTCTGCCTACCTATCCCGCGGGAACTCGGTTTGCGGATCTCCGTTCCGTTTTTCCCGCCCCCGTTTCGTCTGCCGTTTCCGCGGCTCTTCGGGATATGGACCGCAAGCTCAAAGGTTTTGCATGCCCCGACGCGGTGCTCACGGCGGTGGAATCCCGCACCAGCTCCCCCGTTCGCATCGAACGGGATTTGAATTTTCAATCGCCCGCCGCAGAGGGGCTGTATCCCTGCGGCGAGGGCGCGGGATATGCCGGCGGAATCACCTCCTCCGCCGCCGATGGACTTCGTATCGCCGAGGCAGTTTTTTCTAAATGGAGCATTTGAAGAAAATTTTGATTTTAATTATTTAAAATAATCATACATTTTTTAATTTCTTTTATATTTCTTTTT
>ERZ1106930.28-NODE-28-length-99394-cov-624.596755_pt1 | contig 99394 bp, 89 predicted proteins | sample MGYA00403663_ERZ1106930 | MGnify/ENA primary metagenome ERZ1106930 (study PRJEB35170, sample SAMEA104062438) | human gut metagenome | biome: human gut; feature: human-associated habitat; material: faeces | place: Denmark | collected 2012-06-26 ... | reverse complement strand
GCATACAGAACAGCTTTTTCAATGAGCGGTTCGGCAGAAGCGACTTTTCAAAGGTAAACAATGCTTTTGAGGTCGGCGACAGTATCAAGTATATGCTCGAATATATCAGCAAGAACGATGAAAAGGTAGTCTATTGCCGGGGCTTAAAACTTATATCGTGTCCGATGTTTTGGGTAACGACATCCTTTGCAAGATGGGCGATGAGGAACACGGATTCAAGTACATACTTGCTCGAGACTTTACCTGTATGGTGGACGGTGAGATTATGGGGAAAGTGAGTCCCGAAGTGATTGAAAAAATGCCGAAGGCGAATTAAAATCATTTGTCTTTCGGGCGGAGAGTGTAAACGGAAACGCCCTTTTCGTCAAGGATGAAGTGCATTGCCTTCGGCAATCCCTTGACGGAAAAAAGCAGATAAAACAGATAAGGGGAAGACTATGCGTTTCCGTTTGTTTGGTCTCCGACGAAAAACTGAATAAATTGAAAGGAGGAAAACAGAATAAAAATATATACAGTAGCGTTGAGGAATATGAGAAGAACTGCTATCTCTTTGCTCCGTCTATCAGCAAGCGGAAAACAGTGGGGAAGTAGACCTATTATGTCCGCAGATATTTTCGCGGTGGAAAGGACTTCGAGCGGACAATGGAACGGCTTGCAGTAAATCAAGCCGATAAGATTGCGAGGTGACGTATGAAGCAGAAACATTACATAGCAGGATTGTATTACAGGCTTTCCCAAGAGGACGAACGTCAGGGCGAATCTGTATCAATCGACAACCAACGGACTATGCTTCGCAAGTACGCCGAAGAACGTGGCATTGAAATTCATGACGAATATTTCGACGACGGTGTATCGGGTACGACCTTTGACCGCCCCGAAGTCCAAAGACTTTTAGACGATGCAAAGACAGGCGTGATCAATACGATAATTGTTAAAGACCTTTCGAGATTTGGGAGAAACTATATCGAAGTCGGCCAATATGTCGATTATGTCTTCCCTGCGTTCGGGATACGGTTTATAGCGATACAAGATAACGTAGATACGGAGAACCGTGACAGTAATGATATGGAAATGATGCCGATCATGAACGTGTTCAATGAATGGCACGCCGCAAACACCAGCAAAAAGCTACGAGCAGTATTAAAGGCGAATGCACGGGAAGGAAAGTATCACGCGAGAAAAGCTCCGTATGGATATGTGAAGGGTACGGATGAAAAGAGCTTTGGGATAAAGTGCGGAAAGTAGAGAAGTCCGTCGCGCAAGGGAAAAAGACAAAGAGAGGGGATTCACACCCTTTATCCGGATTTCTGTTCTGTGCTGATTGCGGAGGAAAAATGAAGATGAACTCCAAAATTCGTAAAGGGAAAGTAGAACTTGATTTTAACTGCGGAAATCATATGAGGTTAGGAAAATCATTTTGCTTTTCACATTATATTCAAGGAAAAGATCTTGAAGCGATAGTATTGGAAGATATCCGCGATATGGCAAGAAGAGTTGTTCTGGACGAAGAGAAAGTACGGGAAGAGTTCTTGCAGCATAATGCCGAACTTGCGGAGAGCGCAATTAAAAGCGCAAAAAAAAGCTTAAGTCGAAGTGTCGCCGCAAAGAAGAACTTTCCCGTCTAATGCAAGTCGCCTATGAAGATAGAGTGAAAGGAAAGATTCCCGAAGAGATCTGTATCGGCTTTATAGAAAAATACTCCGTCGAACAGAAAACGCTTAAAGCGGAGATCGAAGCTATAGAAGAAAAAGTCGTGCAAACGGAAACGGCGAAACAGAGCGTGGATGATTTTGTCTCCAATGTCAAGAAATACCTTGACGTACCCGAATTGACGCGCGAGATGTGCTATGAACTGATAGACCGTATCATCATCGGCGGACATCCCAAACACACGGGCAAAGAACGAGAAATCGAAATCGTCTACAAAGTCGATATCGCATCCGTTTTACGCTATAAACTGAATCAATGAAAAGAAGCGCGTGGGTTTTATAAGAACTCACGCGCTTTCCTATCTTATGTTTCTCTCAATTTCATAGTGTACATAATGTTAGGTTACAACAGTGAGATATAAAAAGATATGACAATATTTGGAAATATATTTTATGTGCAAGAGTCATTGCTGGCAACAGAGTATAAATCATACACCAATAAACGTTATATATGTTAAAACCAGCCCGTCGGCATAAATGCCGACGGGCTGATTCAAAAAAAAGATGAGAGATAAATTTTCAAAACGGTTCAGACGATGCCAAGATGAAAAATGCCGAGTGTGACGCCGCAGAAAAGGAGCAAAGACAAGACGTCAGTGATCGTGGTGATAAAGGGATTGGCAAATACGGCGGGGTCAATGTGGATTGCTTTTGCGAAGATAGGAACGCAGCAGCCCACGATTTTTGCAACGATCACGGCGAAAGCGATGGCAAGCCCGACGGCAAGGGAATAAAGCAGGGTATATTGGTACCCGAAAATAAGGCGGTCTACGAGTTGCAGTTTGGCAAAGCAAACAATGCCGACGGAGACGGCCACGAGAACGGAAACGCGGAGTTCTTTCCAGATGACTTTTCCGATATCGCGAGGACGGATCTCGTCGAGCGCCATGCCGCGTATGACAGTAACGGAAGCCTGACTGCCGGCGTTACCGCCGGTTCCCATGACCATCGGTACACAGGCGACGAGCAAAGTGGAGAGCATGGCTTCATAATTGTTTAAAATAAGGCCCGTAAAAGTAGCACTGACCATCAGGATCAAAAGCCAGGGGATTCTGTGCAGGTAGATTTTCAAAACACTGGTTTCAAGGTACGGCTTATCGGACGGCGTGACCGAATTGATATAGGAGATATCTTCGGTTGCCTCATCCGTGATGACGTCCAAAGCATCGTCGACCGTGACAATGCCGACGAGCCTGTTTTCCTGATCCACGACCGGAACAGAGAGGAGGTCGTATTTGGAAAGGAGGTGAGCGACTTCTTCTTTGTCCTGGTGAGTATCGACAAAAATGCAGTTGGTATCCATGAAATTCTCGACTTTTTCCTCGTAGGCATGGAGGAAAAGGTCTTTGACGGTGACGGTGCCGAGCAAGGTTTTCTGGTCGTCTGTGACGTAGCAGGTATAAATGGTTTCCTTGTCGATGGCTTCTTTTCGGATCTTATCGAAGCATTGGCGGACAGTCATGTGGGAGCGGAGCGAAATACATTCCGTTGTCATGATGCTGCCGGCGCTGTCTTTCGGATATTTTAAAATTTCGTTGATCTCTTTGCGGGTTTCGCTGTCGGCCTGCTGCAGGATTCTTTTGACGACGTTGGCAGGCATTTCTTCGATGATATCGACGGTATCATCGACGAACAGGTCGTCGATGATAAGTTTCAGTTCCTTATCGGAAAAGGAGCGTATCAGAAGTTCCTGTTGGGCGCTGTTCATTTCGACGAATGTTTCCGCCGCCAGTTCTTTGGGGAGAAGCCGGAAAATGATAGGGAGATCGGTTTCATCGAGTTCAGAGAAAATTTCAGCCAGGTCGACCGGTTCCAGTTCTGCAAGGAGCGGTTTTAAGAGGGTAAATTTCTTTTCTTCGAGGTAGTCGAGGATTTCCACGATCTTATCGTTTCTGTTTTCCGGGGTAGCCTTGAGCAAGACTTCATGTACAACGTCAGTCGGCATGCTCCCGAGCAATTCTTCTACGTCGTCGTCGATGATTTCATCGGTGACCGATTGAAGTTTGACGTCGCTGAAATCTTTCAGAACGCGTTTTTGTGTTTCGCGGTTTAAGAGCACGAAAACGTCGGCAGCGGTCTCTTTGTCGAGCAAACCGAATAACTTTGTCAGATGGTCGCTTTCGAGTGAATCCAAAAGATCAGCGAGCTCTTCGAGAGTAACGTCTTTGAGTAAGTCGGTCAGTTCGTCCGTTTTTTCGTCGTTCAAAAGCTGGATAATTTTCTCTTTCACGGTATGACCTCCCAAAATACTTTACTGAATTGTAGTATAATTTTTTTTAGTGATTTTGTCAAGCGTTGAAGGTAAAAGTGGCGGGCCGGGACAGATTTTTAAGTAAATTATTTTTATAAATCGGGTCGCCTGTCGGTTGAATACAAATCTGATTTGTGGTATAATAAGAGAAAAGCGAAAAACGAGGTTCGGCTATGAATCAAAGGATGTTTGAACTGGGCAGCAAACGCTCCGTCATACGGGAAATTTTTGAATTCGGGAAAAAGCGCAAGCAGGAAATCGGAGCTGAAAATGTATATGATTTCAGCCTTGGCAATCCGAGTGTGAATCCGCCTGAACAGGTGGAAAATGTTCTGGAAGAGCTGTTAAGAAAGGAAGATCCGACAGCGTTGCACGGATACACGTCTGCACAGGGCGATTTATCGGTCCGGACCGCGATCAGTGATTATATCAAGGCGACGCATCATGTTGCCTGTGATCCCGATTATATTTATATGACGTGCGGTGCGGCGGCGTCGTTGGTTATTTCCCTCTCGGCGCTTTGTGAAGAGGGAGATGAGGTGATCACGTTTGCTCCTTATTTTACGGAATACAAGGTGTTTGCGGAAACTGCAGGAGCAAAGCTGGTGGCTCTCGATTCGGATCCCGATACGTTCCAGATCGATTTTGCTTTGCTGGAAAAATCGGTCACATCGAAAACGCGCGCGGTATTGGTGAATTCGCCGAACAATCCGAGCGGCGTGGTATACAATGAAAACACTGTGTGCAGCCTTTCGGAGTTGCTTACAAAAAAATCGGCGGAGTACGGCAAGACAATTTACCTTGTCACCGATGAACCGTACCGTGAATTGGTGTATGGCGGCGTAAAAGTTCCGTATCTTACAAATTATTATAAGCATACGATCGTTTGTTATTCTTATTCGAAATCACTTTCTTTGCCGGGCGAGCGCATCGGATATATATTTGTAAATCCGGAAGCGGAAAAGGCAAAAGAAATATATCTGGCGGTTTGCGGGGCGGGCAGGGCGCACGGCTATGTGTGCGCGCCGTCTTTGTTCCAGAAAATGATTGCACGTTGTCAGGGAATTACGTCAGATGTGTCGGTATATGAGCGGAATCGCGATTTACTCGTCGGGGCGCTTCAGAAATACGGATATACCTGCGTGCAGCCGGACGGTGCGTTTTATCTGTTTGTGAAATCGCCGGAACCTGACGCGAATGCTTTTTGCGAAAGAGCGAAAAAATACAATCTTCTGCTCGTGCCGGGGGATGATTTCGGGTGCAAAGGATATGTGAGGATTGCGTACTGCGTATCCAATGATATGATCCGCCGTTCTCTGCCGTCCTTTGAAAAACTTGCGAAAGAGTACGGGTTATAAGCGATGAGATTGCTGTTTATCAGACATGGAGACCCTGATTATGTTCATGATTCGCTAACAGAAAAGGGACAAAAGGAAGTAGAATTTTTGGCGGATCGTCTGGAAAAGATCGGGGCGGACGCCTACTATCTTTCCCCGTTGGGCAGAGCACAGCGTACGGGGGAAGCGACGTTGCGAAGGATCGGAAAGACAGGGAAAACGTTGGACTGGCTGCAGGAATTTACGGAAACGTGTATTTTGCCGGAAACGGGAGAAAAACATCTGATCTGGGATTTTATGCCGTCTTTTATGGATCGGTATCCGCAGTTGTATTCCGAGCGTGACTGGCTGAAAGTGCCTTTTATACGGCAAAGCGGCGTACCTGCGGCGTATGACCGCGTATGCAAAGGTATCGATGATTTGCTTGCAGACTACGGTTATGCACGCAAGAGAACGTATTACGAGGTAAAAAAGGCAAATCGTAAAACGCTGGTGTTTTTCTGTCATTTCGGGGCAACTGCGGTGATATTATCGCACTTGTTCAATATGTCGCCGACCGCGATCATGCAGCATTTTTCGGCGGCGCCGTCATCGGTAACGACTGTTTATACGGAAGAGCGGGAATGCGGGATTGCTTCGTTTCGCTGTTCTGCTTACGGAGATATTTCGCATTTGTATGCTGCGGATGAGCCGCCTGCTTTTGCCGGGAGGTTCTGTGAGACTTTTGACGATGAAACGGAACGGCACTGATCGTTCCGACACGGAGGTGAAGAATGGATAAAGTTGTTTGGAGAGCAAAAGTGCGGCCCGGAATGAAAGAAGAGTACAAGCGCCGTCACGCAGAGATCTGGGACGATATGGTTAAGGCTCTGAAAGATGCCGGGATCTCAAATTATACGATCTGGATGGACGGAGACGAGTTGTTCGGATATTATGAATGCGAAAAAGGCGCCGCGTACGCGCTTTCGTTTCAGCAAGAAAATCCAGTCGTGCAAAAGTGGGAGAAATCGATGGAACCCGTAATGCAGAAGTACGAAACGGTGCCGCAAAAAGTATTTGATCTGAAATAATAAATGGTTCAGCCTTTCAAGGGCGAAGACATTGAAATTTCATTTTACGAACGAGAGGCGCGCAAAATTTTGCGCGCCTCTCGTTCGTCTTAAAAATGTGCTGTCTCAAAGAAGGCAAGAACTTAAAGTTCTGCGTTTGACAGAGGGGCAGCGCTTATTTAGAAAGACGCAATGTTGTGGAAGCGGGCCGAAATGTACAGACGGATCCGAAATAAATTATTTCAAGGCGCCCCGACGGCAATGCCGTCGGGGCGCCTTGAAATTTTACGGTCAATGCAACCGTTAAGCGGATGTTTATTTAAAATATTTTTTCAAATGTTCTTGATAACAAAAAGGATGCGCACATTGTGCGCATCCGAAATGATTATTTTTGATCAGGAGTATGCCAGACCCAATCTTTGACTTCGGGAATGTCTTCACCGACTTCGGCAATATAATTTTTGTGTTTGACAAGCAGGTCGTTCATTTTCTGGAAAAGCGAAGCGCCTGTATTGCCGAGCTGAGGAAGGATGGTGATCGCTGTTTTTACGAGGTCGAAGCGGTCGATCTTATTCTGAACGCGCATATCGAACGGGGTCGTGATGGTGCCTTCTTCCGTATACCCGAATACGTGCAGGTTTTTATTGTGCCGCGTGTAAGTCAGCTCGTGGATCAGCGTGGGATAGCCGTGGAAGTTAAAGATGATGGGTTTGTCTTTTGTAAAGATCGCGTCGTAATCCGCGTCGGTCAGACCGTGCGGGTGAACGCCATGCGGCTGTAATTTCATCAGGTCGACCACATTGACAAAGCGGATCTTCAGAGAGGGCAGGTTGTCGCGGAGGATGGTCGTGGCGGCCAACGCTTCCAAGGTAGGAGTATCGCCGCAGCATGCAATGATGATGTCCGGTTCTTCACCTGCGTCGTTGGAAGCCCAATCCCAGATGCTGATGCCCTGCGTGCAATGTTTGACGGCTTGTTCCATGGTCAGCCACTGGAAGCTGGGGTGTTTGGATGCGACGATGACGTTCACATAGTTTTTGCTCTTTACGCAATGATCGAAGCAAGAGAGCAGGCAGTTGGCATCCGGCGGCAGATACATACGCACAACGTCCGCTTTTTTGTTGGCGATATGATCCAAAAATCCGGGATCCTGATGCGTATAACCGTTGTGATCCTGCTGCCAGACGTTGGAGGTGAGGATCAGATTCAAGGATGCAATGTCCTGTCTCCAGGGGAGCTGGTTGCACACTTTCAGCCATTTTGCGTGCTGAGCTGCCATGGAGTCGACAACGCGGATGAAAGCCTCATAGGAAGCGAAGAAACCGTGACGGCCTGTCAGAATGTAACCTTCGAGCCAGCCTTCGCACATATGCTCGGACAAGTAGGAGTCCATGATGCGACCGTCTTTGGCAAGTTTGTCGTCGGTCGGCCATATGTCGGCATTAAAGTCGCGGTTTGTGGCTTCAAAGGCACGGTAGAGACGGTTGGACATACATTCGTCGGGCCCGAAAGCGCGGAAATTTTTGCTTTCCTCGTTGAGCCTGAATACGTCGCGGACATAGCCGCCGAGCTCAAGCATATCCTGCGTTTTTACAGTGCCGGGGGAAGGGACATCCACGGCATAACTTTTGAAATCGGGCAGGCGCAGATCGCGGAGCAGCTTTCCGCCGTTTGCGTGCGGATTCGCGCTGATGCGGCGGTCTCCTTCGGGAGCCAGTGCGCGCAGTTCGGGTTTAAGACGATAATTTTCGTCAAAGAGTTCGTCGGGTTTATAGCTGAGCAGCCAGTCTTTGAGCAGCTGCATATGTTCAGGTTTTTCCATGGTAATGGGAACCTGATGTGCGCGGAAAGAATTTTCGATCTGCATACCGTCCACAAATTTCGGACCAGTCCATCCTTTCGGCGTTCTGAGCACGATCATCGGCCAGAAAGGACGCTGTGTATTTTTACCGTCGCGGGCATCTTTCTGGATCTTTTTAATTTCTTCAATGCACTTATCCAGCGTCTTTGCCATTTTTCTGTGCATTTCCATGGGATCGTCGCCTTCCACAAAATAAGGCTTCCAGCCGCAGCCATGGAAGAAACTTTCCACTTCGTCGTGCGAAATACGCGCAAAAACGGTGGGGTTGTTGATTTTGTAACCGTTCAGATGAAGGATGGGCAGAACAGCTCCGTCGCTTGCAGGGTTGAGGAATTTATTGGAGTGCCATGCGGTGGCGAGAGGGCCCGTTTCCGCTTCGCCGTCGCCGACCGTTACGGCCGCGATGAGGTCGGGGTTATCGAAAACCGCGCCGAAGGCATGCGCGATGGAGTAACCGAGTTCGCCGCCTTCGTTGATGGAACCGGGCGTTTCCGGAGCAACGTGGCTGGAGATGCCTCCCGGGAAAGAAAATTGTTTGCACAATTTTTTCATGCCTTCATAGTCTTGTCCGACGTTCGGATAGACTTCGCTGTACGTTCCTTCGAGGTACGAGTTTGCGACAAAGAAGTTTCCGCCGTGTCCGGGGCCTGATAAAAGGATCATGTCCAGGTCGTATTTTTTGATGACCCTGTTCAGGTGTACGTAGACAAAGTTCTGTCCGGGAACGGTTCCCCAGTGTCCTACGATCTTCTTTTTGACCTGATCACGCGTCAAAGGCTTTCTGAGCAGAGGATTGTCCAGCAAATAGAGCTGTGCGGCGGCAAGATAGTTGGCTGCGCGCCAATACGCATCCATTTTTACGAGATACTCTTCCGTCAGAGGTTGCTTTTCAGGGCAAGTCAGCGTTTTGCTCATATAAAACTTCTCCTTAAATTTACTTTTCAAGGTATATTATAAACATATTTCAGAAAATTTCAACACAAGAAAGTAAAAAAAGATTGGAAAGCGAAAAATTGTAATTTAATTTCATTTTTATCAATGTGCGAATCGTTAACTTAAAAAAATCATTCAAAAATGGCAAAAAAACCACACAATCTCACATATGAATCGATAAAATGACTTGATTATTATTAAAAACACGCTGTTTATTAAGAAAATTGCGAAAAAAATAAAAATATTTGAAAAATTTTAACCAAAAAACAGCGAAACGTTAACAGAATATTTTTAATAAGAATTCGTCGAAACAGTGTGGAAACACTTTACTAATTTAGCGCAATAAAGTATAATATAACAAATCGCCAAACGAGAGGCGTAGAAAAAGGAGTAGCAAAGATGAAAAAGGTACTGTCGTTTTTATTTTCAATCGTCTTGCTTGTATGCGGACTGACAGCGTTTGCCGCTTGTGGAGCGGACAGTTCCAACGATTGGAACGAAATTCAGGCAAAGGGTAAATTTGTTGTCGGTTGTACGATTTTCAAACCGATCACATACCAGGAAGGCAGCGAATGGAAAGGGTTTGACGTTGAACTTGCACAGGCGGTCGGTAAGGTGTTGGATCTGGATGTAGAATTTCAGATCATTGAATGGGATAACAAGATCATTGAGTTGAATTCCAAGAATATAGATTGTATCTGGAACGGGATGACGATCAGCGACCAGCTTCTGAACGCGACGTCGGTGAGCGATGCGTACATGAAGAATCGGCAGGTAGTCATAGTGCGCAAGGACGAGGCTGAACAATATAATTCGCAGGAAAAACTGTCGGGTGCCCGTCTGGTTGCGGAATCGGGCTCTGCCGGCGCGGCATTCGGCGAAGAATTGAGCGATAATTTTGTACCTGTTTCAACGCAGCTTGACATATTCACCAATATCATCAACAATACGGCGGATGCGGGGATTCTTGATTCCGTTCTGGCCGGTTACTATCTTACGGAATCGGCATACCAGGATCTCACGATGGTGGATGTCGGTTTTTCGGAGGAAGAATACGGGATCGCTTTCCGTAAGGGCAGTCCGATGAAAGACAAGGTCAATGAAGCGCTCAAGCAGCTTTGGGAGGACGGAACAATTCAGCAGATCGGCGAAAAGTACGGTTTGACAGATTCTCTGATTGCCATTGAATAAAAAGGAATTGAAATTATGACTTTCGGACAGGTAGCCTTGGAGCTTTTAACGGGGTTCGGAACGACTTGTTTGTTGTTTGCTTTGACGTTGGTGCTGTCTTTGCCTTTGGGATTATTGCTGGCGCTGGCATCTATGGCAAAGTTCCGTCCGTTGAAAGCGGTGGTACGAGTGTTTATCTGGATCATTCGCGGTACGCCGCTTATGCTGCAGATCATCATTATCTTTTTCGGGCCGGGGCTTTTGCATTTATCTTTCAGCTGGCCGTCGCGTGCATTTGCGGCGGTGGTGGCATTTGTGATAAACTATTCATGCTATTTTGCCGTGATCTATCGGGGCGGATTTGAAAGCGTTCCGCGTGGTCAGTATGAAGCGGGGCAGGTTCTCGGCATGAAAAAGCACCAGATTTTTTTCCATGTCGTGCTGTTTCAGGTATTTCGGCATATATTGCCGCCCATGAGCAACGAAGTGATCACTCTTGTGAAAGACACGTCGCTGGCTCAGGTGATATCGGTTGGTGAAATTGTATTTGTGGCGCAAAACATAATGAATACGATCTATGTAATCTATCCGCTTTTTTATGCGGGGGTATTTTACCTTTTGTTTTGCGGCATTCTTACTCTTTTGTTCGGCTGGCTGGAAAAGAAAACAAAATTTTACCGGGTGTAGCGTATGGCATTTCTTGAAATTGAAAATTATACGAAGAAATTCGGTGAAACGGAAGTTTTGAAGGGGATTTCTTTTACGCTGGAAAAAGGACAGGTGCTTGCGATCATCGGTTCATCCGGCGGGGGCAAGACGACTTTGCTCCGATGTCTGAACTTTTTGGAGATTCCCGACACGGGAGTTTTGCGGCTGAACGGCGAAACGTTGTTCGATGCGGAAGAAGCGAAAGGTCATTCGGATTCGCAGATCAGAGAAAAGAGATTGCATTTCGGATTGGTATTCCAGCAGTTCAACTTGTTTCCGCAGTATACGGTGTTTAAAAACATTACGCTGGCGCAGATGTTGCTGGCTAAACAGGAATACAAGAAGATAAAGAAGATCTTGTCCGCCGAACTGAAAATGGCAGCGAAGGAAGAGCGTGTAAAGATGCGGGAAACGCAGAAACGGATTTTGGCGCAAATGAAAGAGAGCCGGAAGAGGGAGATCGAAGCGAAGGCAGAGGATCTGCTTTCGCGTGTAGGGCTTTCGGAAAAGCGGAATTCGTATCCGTTTGAATTGTCCGGAGGACAGCAGCAGCGAGTTGCGATTGCCAGAGCGCTGGCGTTAAGTCCGGATATTCTGTGTTTCGACGAACCTACAAGCGCGCTGGATCCCGAACTTACGGGCGAAGTTCTGAAAGTGATCAAGGGGTTGAAATCTTCGGAAAGCACGATGATCGTGGTCACGCATGAAATGGAGTTTGCCAAAAATGTAGCCGACCATGTAATATTTATGGCGGACGGCGTTATTGAAGAACAGGGTACTCCGGCAGAGGTCTTTGAAAATCCGAAAAGCGAAAAAACGCGTGCTTTTTTGCACAAGTCTTTGGAAGAGAATTTTTGAGGCGAGAAAATGAAAGAAAACAAGTCAATGACGGATGTTTTGTTTCGTACGGTGTTGAATTGCAAAACGATGGAAGATTGTGCTGATTTGTTTGCAGATCTTTGCACATACCAAGAAATTGAACAGATGGCTCAGCGTGCCGCAGCGGCACAATTGATTTCGGAAGGGAAAACGTATGCCGAGATTATCGAACTGACCGGGATATCCTCGGCGACGCTTTCCCGTGTTTCGAAATCCGTGCATCGCGGAAACGGCGGATATGCCAGGTTGTTGCCGGGGCATGAAAGTCATTCGGCGCGTTGATTGCAGTCAACAAATGAAAACCCGGCCGCGATTGCAAATAAAATGCAATCGCGGCCGGGTTTTTGCGGAAATCTGTTCGCACGGCAAGCAAATTTCTTTCCGCTCAGTCGGCTGAGCCGGGACTTCCGACGTGCGCCATGGTCAAACAATGTCAAAGAGTAAAGCGTCGGGCATTCACAAAGAGAAAGCGCGTCAAGGCGCATTTTGTGCAGGCTGTAAGCATTTTATGACAGAATAGGAAGAGTAACGTTAATACGAAAACATTGGGGTTGCTCTTGACAGATTCCGTCAGAACGGATAGACTATATAAAGATATCAGATGAAAAGAGGAAGAAAGTTATGAATATGGATTTTCAGTATTTTGTGCCGGTACATATTGTGAGCGGTGAAAATTGTGTCCGCAAGTACGGTGAAATCATGAAACCGTTCGGCGGTCAGGCGCTGATCGTGACAGGGAAAAGTTCTGCAAAAAACGGAGCATTGGAGGATGCGGTTTTTGCTTTGGTTCAAAACGGCCAGAAATATGCTGTCTATGATTCTGTACCGAACAATCCTACGATAAAGAGTGTAGAGGAGGGGGCGGAGATTGCCCGCAGAATTGATGCCGATTTCATTGTTGCCATCGGCGGAGGTTCACCGATGGATGCCGCCAAGGCGATCGCTATGCTTGCCCGTCAGGAGGCAAAGGAAGGTATTTTTGCGCATAAAATCACGGATGACGTGTTGCCGATGATTCATGTTCCGACCACGGCAGGGACGGGAAGCGAGGTCACGCCTTACTCGATCATAACAAATGATGAGAAGCAAACAAAGACGAGCATTGCCGCGCCGTCGCTTTTTTCGCGTATCGCTTTTTTGGACGGAAGATATATGCTCGGATTGCCGCAAAACACCACGGTGAATACGGCTCTGGACGCGATATCGCACGCAGTAGAGGGAATGTTGTCCGTGCGGGCTGGCGCGATGTCGGATATGTTTGCAAGAGAGAGCCTGCGCATTATTTTTTCGGAATATGAAGCGTTGCGCAGCGGCAAATATACTTTACAGTCACGGCAAAATCTTTTGTACGGAGCGACGCTTGCGGGAATGGTGATCGCGAATACAGGTACGAGTCCTGTGCACGGGATGGGATATTCGCTGACCTATTTTCATGATGTGCCGCACGGCAGGGCGAACGGGTTGCTTTTGCCGGAGTTTTTGAAGCTCTGTCTAAAGAAAAAACCGGAAAGAACAATGGAAATTTACGCGGCGTTGGGTATGGATGCGGATGCATTTGACCGCGCGGTCGGCGCGCTGCTCGGCGAAAGGGAAAAGTATGACGATACGATTTTGCGCGATTACGCACGTCGGGCATCGCTCAATAAGAATATCAGAAATTGTCAGGCGCATTTTACAGAAGAGGATTTGTATACTGTCTTAAAGCATTCTGTCGGCTGATTAAATTTAACATACAGAGCCTGCTTAAATGTCGAATAATTTGGATTCGACGCGAAAACATATATACGTATATTAAAATTTGCGCAAAAACCTTGCTAATCCTTTTGTTTCGTGATATAATATCTGTACGAATTAAGCAAAAGGAGGTTTCGGAAAATGAAATCAGACGTTCATTTATTGCAGGCAGCATCATTTTTTGAGGCTATAAAAAATAGTTTGGATTCGCCTCAGTTTTTAATATTTTGCGCATTGGCGGCTGTTGCGCTGATAGCGATCATCGTATTTATTGTTTTGCTGTCGCTTCGTTTCAAATTGACGTTGCATCTCGGGGACGGGAAAATTTTTAAAAAGTCTTACCCGGGACACAGAATCGTAGAACTTCATGAGCCTGATCATCGGGACGGCTACATATTCGACGGCTGGTATGAGGATGAAGGGTTTACGCGTAAAGCGGAGAAAGTTTTCCGTATGCCGATGCGCGGCGCGTCTCTGTACGCCAAATGGATCCCGGTTGAAAAAGACAAGCATTCCGGGACGGAAGAGGAGAAAGCAAACAAGACGGTTTCGGCGGCAGAGGAAATTGAAACATTAAAATTTTCCGAAGAAGAAACTGAGCATATCGAAGAAAAAACTTTGCAAGAGACTTCTTCGGTTGAAGATGCGGATTCTGCGGAAGAAGAATCTGTGCAAGAAGAAGAATCTGCGCAAGACAGACCTGCGGGAGAAGAATCAGCGCAGCAGAGAGTTGCTGAAGAAGAAACAGCCGAAGAGGAGCCGGAGGATGACGAGTCCGGGGAAGGCGATGAGATCGAGGGAGCTGTTGTGACGACTGTGACGGGAAACAAAGTTTTTGTCCAGTATCGCCGCAGTTTTTCGGCGCGTTTGATTCAGGCTGATTCTGAAATGAAAGATTATTACAATGCATTGCGCAATGAACTTTTATCCTGTGTCGGGGTTAAGGAGCGGGTCAGTTGGAATTATGACAGTTATAACGTCGGGCGCAGGCAGTTTGCAAAGGTCAATGCCAACACGAAAAGTTTGATTTTGTACTTGGCGCTTACCCCTTCTCAAGTGGACGAAAAGTATAATTTCCGCGACGTGTCAGAAAAAAAGAGGTACGCCAATGTTCCTGTGCGCTTCAAAATTAGCGGAAGCCGCAGTTTTAAATATGCGTGTGAATTGCTGGATCGTGCGGCAGAAGAATTTGAACTGGATTTTAAGAGTGTGGATGACACAAAAGTAATTCCCTATGAAACGCGGGAAGCTTTGATCAAGAAAAAACTCATCAAAGTTTATGCGAAGCGCGAAACGGGTGAAACCGTGACGGAAGAGCAATTGGATGAAATGATCGCGGAAGGTGCCACGGTGGAGAAACTGTCTGCTTATACCGTTACGGACAAGGTAAGCGTCAGCGAGGCGGATACGGCGATCAGTGATGCGACGGCGCAGCAAATCATTGCGTTGGCGGAATCCAGGGATGAGTATGCTTCGGTCGGACGTCGTGCCGTGATCAATCTGGATACGATTTCAGCGAATTATCATGAGGGCGAATGCGTCAATTTGCGGACTCTGAAAGAAAAAGGTCTGATCGATAAAAAGGCGGCGTCGTGTAAAGTGCTTGCCCGCGGCGTATTGGATAAATCACTGACGGTTGAAGCAGTTGATTTTTCACTCCCTGCGGTTAAAATGATCGCCTTGACGGGCGGAAAAGTCGTGAAATTGCGCCGCTCGGGAAAAGCATGACCGTACAATAAAATATAGTTTGGTTTGTACTTTAAAACTGTTCTTGTCGTTTTTGTCGGCAGGAACAGTTTTTTATTTGAATATATTTTTGACGCGAGCGGGATGTTGCTTTGTCGGATAGCAGACGTACGTCGTTGAAATTTTTGGTATGCCTTGATGTTGGATCTGCCGCGAAAAAACAGCAAGAACATTTTATCACAAAACACTTGACAAAATTGTATATACTGTATATACTTGATATATACAGTTGAAAAACGGAGATCAAAATGAATATAATCATCAGCAACACAAGTGAAAAGCCCATCTATGAGCAGATATATATGCAGCTAAAAGGGGCGATATTGCGGGGTGACCTGAAAGAGGGGGAGGCGCTGCCGTCGATCCGCGCGCTGGCGAAGGATTTGCGGATCAGTGTAATTACGACGAAGAGGGCGTTTGACGATCTGGAGAGGGACGGGTTTATTTATTCTGTTCAGGGGAAGGGGAGTTTTGTAGCGGCAAAGAATAAGGAAACGGTAAGGGAAGAGTATTTAAAGCAGGCGGAGAGCAAAATGGAAGAAGCGATTGCGTTTGGGCGGACAGGCGGATTGTCGGATGATGAACTGAAAGAAGTTTTTTTATTGATTCTGAAAGGAGATTAAAAGGATGCAGGAATGTATACGGGTGAAGAACCTGAGTAAAAATTTTAAGGGCTTTACATTAAATAATGTCAGTTTTGATGTTCCGTGTGGGAGTGTGGTTGGCTTTATCGGTGAAAACGGGGCGGGAAAGAGTACGACGATCAAGTCCATTTTGGGATTGGTGAACCCGGATGCGGGAGAGATCGAGATTTTCGGAAAGAGGATGGCAGATCTCGGGCGAGAGGAAAAGAACAGGATCGGGGCTGTATTGGGAGAAACCTGTTTGCCGGAAAATTTGAATCTGAAAGATATTGACAGTATCATGAAGCATATTTTTACGAAGTGGGACAGTGATAAATACTATCGGTATGCAAAAAATTTTTCGTTGCCGTTGGATAAGAAAGTCAGGGATTTTTCGCGCGGGATGCGTCAAAAAGTTTCTTTGGCGGTCGCTTTATCGCATGATGCAAAGATCCTGATCCTGGATGAACCGACGTCCGGTCTTGATCCGGTTGCCAGGGATGAAATTGTCGATCTTTTATATGATTTCATGCAGGATGAAACGCATTCCATTTTGATTTCGTCGCATATTTTATCGGATCTGGAAAAATTGTGTGATTACATTTTATTTATACATGAAGGTAGAATCATATTTGAAGAAGAAAAAGACCTGCTTACGGAGAAATACGGAGTATTGAAATGTACATTGGAGCGACTGAAGGAACTGGACGCGGAAGCGATCGTCGGATATCACCAAGGTGAATTCGGGGTGAGTGCGGTGGTCAGGCTTGACAAAATACCGAAAACATTTCAAACGGAAAGAGCAGGGATCGAGGACATCATGCTGTATTTTGTAAGAGGCGAAAGGTTATGAAGGGTTTATTGCTGAAAAATTTCAAAAATATTTTGCCGACGATTGCATATTATACCTTTTTCATGGTTGTCTTTTATGTGGTATGTATTTTGTCGAAGAATATTATATATTTTTCTTCCGTGTGCGTCGTATTGGGAATTTCGGTTCCGACAAGTGCTTATGTTGTGGACGAGAAAGACAATTGGGATAAATTTGTGCTTGCGGCCGGGATAACTAAGAACCAAGTTGTGCGGAGCAGATATTTGTTTACGATCATGTTATTGCTTGCGCTCTGGGTATTGTCGGCAATACTGATTTTTATTCTTCCTGTCGGAGAACGAACGGAAAATGTAATCATTTTCTTGCTTTTTGGCGGGATCGGACTTGTGATGGTTTCTTTTATGCTGCCGTTGGAACATAAATACGGAGCAGATAAATCGAGGATCGTTTTATTGGTTCTTGTGGTTGTGGGCGTGTTTATATGTACGCTGCTCGGTACGGCATTAAGCAGTGGGAACGTCGGGATCGGTTTGACGATACGGGTGGCTGTCGGCATTTTTGTTCTGGGCATGGCTGCGATCGGCGTTTCGTTGTATGTGACACAAAAGATCTATGAGCGGAAGGATTTTTAGTCGGGAGAGAATATGGCGGGGTTATTGATAAAAGATTTGAAAAACATATCCAATCAGTTTGTTTACTATCTTGCGGCGTTTTTTGGACTGATCGTTTTCAGCGTGCTGACTGAAAATATTTACATTTTAGGAGGCATTGTATTTTTAAGTGTTTCGCTGCCTCTTTCAGCTTTGACGGCGGATGAAAAAGTTAACTTTGATGCGTTTGCGTTGGCGGCGGGAATATCACGTAAAAAATTGGTTCTTTACAGATATATGGTTGCGTATTGTGTAGGGATCCCTTTGCTCGGATGCGGATATGCGGTGGCAGCTTTGGCCGGATATCTGGATTTCAGAGCTGTTGCGGCACTGGCAGCTTACGGCGGAATAAGTTTTTTTGTCATCAATGCCATGTTCCCGATTGTGCTCAAGAAGGGACCGGAACATGCACAGGCGGCATATCTGATCATGTTTACAGGGGTGGTCCTGATGAGCGTATTTTTTGCTGTCGCTATAGAATTGTTGGGAACGGTCGCTGTTTGGGTCGTTGCTTTTTTACCGTTTTTTCTGGGGTGTTTCTCCTTTATTCCTTCAGCAATATGTGCGCTGAATGTTTATAAAAATAAAGATTTTTAGTAATTTGCATAGTATTATGTCTGACATATTTACACGGAATAAAAGAATTAAGAGAAAGCGAGCAGAATTTTCTGCTCGTTTTATCTTTACAAGTTACAACATACATGATAAAATAATAGTTACAATCGATAAGGTGATAAATATTATGAAGCTGACATTGATGTATTTCAGTCCCACACACACGACAAAGAAAACAGTCAGTGCGGTCGGTAAAGTTTTTTTTGAAAAAATGCTTTGTGAAACGCGTGTTGCAGATCTGACAAGCCTGGCAGGAAGGATGCGTGAATATTCTTTTGCTGCGGAAGATGTATTGATTATAGGTGTCCCTGTATATGGCGGCCGAATTCCGCAGTTGCTGCATTCTTTTTTGAAGGGAATCAAAGGCAATGGCGCGAGGGCTGTCATTCTGACCGTTTACGGCAACCGTGATTATGATGACGCGCTTTTGGAACTTTACGATTTCATGACGCAGCAAAATTTTGTTGTCTGTGCGGCAGGAGCGTTTATCGGGCAGCATTCCTATTCGGAAAAGGTCGGTGCAGGACGGCCTGATGTGGAAGATTTGTTGGCGGCAGGCACGTTTGGTTTGGCTGCTTATGAAAAAGTTGTCAGCGGTAAACCCGTAGCAAAGAAAATCCGCGGGAAAAGACCCTATAAAGAATATTCTCCGTCAATGTTAAAGCTCAGGCAGGCGCCATCGGAAGATTCTGCAAAATGCATTCGTTGCGGCAAATGCATTGAAGTTTGTCCCGTTTGCAATCTGGATGCAAAGCGGCACGATTCGGGCAGATGTATCGGCTGTGCTGCGTGTGTCAGATTTTGTCCCGTCGGAGCAAGACGCCTGAACGATGAAAATACGGTCAAGGCAAAAAAATGGCTGGAAGAGAATTGTCTTGCGCGCAGGACGCCGGAGTTTTTTATTTAGGAGAAAATGTATGAATGACACGCAGGAAAGGGAAAAACTGTTCCGAGAATTTTTTGGCGGGGATGACGGGGATTTTGTGACAAGGTTTGAATCGTTTCAGGCTTTGATGGTGCAGTACAATTGCGCGGTACGGGAAGTGCGCACAAAGTTTGAAGTTCTCAACGAGGAATTATCTTACCGCACGAGCAGGAATCCCATTGAGAGTATTTCGTCCAGGATCAAAACGCCGATCAGCATAGCGGGAAAATTGCGCAGGTTAGGGATCGAGCCGACGGTAGAAGCGATCTCGGATCATCTGAATGATGTGGCAGGCATACGGGTCATTTGTTCGTTTATCGATGATATTTACAGTGTGGCGGAAATGTTGGCGAAGCAGGATGACATTACAGTTGTTCAGATCAAAGATTACATCCGAAAGCCAAAATTGAACGGATATCGCAGTTATCATATGATTGTGGAAGTTCCGGTATTTTTTTCGGACGGTAAAAAGATGACGAGGGTCGAAATTCAGCTGCGGACGGTGGCAATGGATTTTTGGGCGAGTCTGGAACATCAGATGAAATACAAAAAAGAGAATACAGGCATGCCGGAGATCGCATCCGAACTGAAAAGTTGCGCCGAAACGATTGCGGCTACGGATGCGCGTATGTTGGGGATCCGAAAAAAGATTGAAGCATTGCAGGAACAAGGTAAGTAATTTTAACGAAAATCTTGATTTTGAAGGTATTTTGTATTATAATGTTTTTGCACCGGGAACAGAACCAGCTCCCGGATGCCGGGGGTAGTACATATGGATGGAAAGAAAGATCTGTCGGCGATTCCGGAGTTTGAGTTTGCAAAACAGCAGGAAGTCATGGATGTGGACAAATGGCTTGCAAGCGAAAAAGCCGGGCGCGATCTGTGCGGCTCGATGACGTGGTGTGTGTATTGCGTCAAAGGCGAGACATATCCTTGTGCAAAAGCCAAGTTCCGTGAAAAAATGGAAACGGCGCTGGATGAAATTACGTATGACCTGACGGAGCAGGCTGCGTCTGAAGAAAAAATGACGGAAGAAGCGGCGGGCAACGCTGAGGATAAATGCAGCGAAGAAGACTTGAGGGAAGATGCGGCAGAGAAAGATACCGAAGAGGCTTTGCGGGAAGATACGGAGGAAGAAATTGCATTGACGGACGTTTCAACTTCTGAACCACTGGATACGGTATTGGAGGAAAATGTCCCGGACGGGTATGAGCTTGTGACGAGATATCGGCGTTCTTTCCGGTCGCGCCTCATACAGAATGCCTCGGCGCAGGATGTTTATACGGAGCTGAAAAACGCATTACTGGGATATGGGGGCGTAAAGTCACGGATGTGTCTGAGCGGGGAAAATTTTCGCGCCGACGGGAAAAAGATCGCGAAGTTTGTCATTACAGGTAAAAAACTTTCTGTGTTTTTTGCGTTGGAACCTTCCGAATTTGAAAACAGCGGCTATCGGTTTGAAGATGTTTCGGATAAAAAATCACATAAAGAGACTCCTTTGCGGGTCAAAATCACATCGCGGCGTTCTTTGAAACAAGCGAAAGAGCTTTTGGGAATTCTTGCTTCGAAAAACGGATTGCCGGAAGTGGGATGTATTTATACGGATTTCCATTTCCCGTATAAGACGGACGAGGCATTGATCCGGGCAGGATTGATCAGGCCTTATTTGTCCCTCATAAAGAAAAAACAAAAATAATGATGAATGCGTCGGATCATCCGACGCATTTTTTACTCGGATGCGGATGTGCTTGAGATTTGTAAGGAAAGGAAATACGATTTTTCGGGGAGTATTGACAAGAGTGAAAAACTCATTTATAATGGAATAGGAGGTGTCGGGATGGATAATAAATATAGCGTTATTTTTACGCCGTGGAAAATCGGAAATGTCGAAATCAAAAACCGTATCGTGATGTGTTCTATGGGAGGGACGTGTTTATTCGGGTTTGCGGAGCCGAATCATTGGGATAAGGAAGCCGCCAAACTGATTTTGGAAGTTGCGAAGAACAACTGCGGTCTGATTCTTCCCGGCATTGCGCCGATACGCGATCTGGTGGGCAACAAATGGCTGTATCAGGGGGAAGGCAAATTCAAAAAACTCAAAGAATTTATGGAAGAGATCCATAAAACGGGAGCAAAACTTTTTGTGCAGATTACGGCGGGATTCGGGCGTTCTTTTGCGGTGAGCGGATTGACGGAAACGGTTTATACGAATCCGTTGCTGCGCGGTTTGCTGAAGCCCGTTATCAATGTCGACAGACTGACGATGGCTCCGTCGGCGGCACCGAACAGGTGGTCGGATAAAGTACCCAGCCGTGCGATGAAGCAAAAAGAGATCCGCGATATAGTTGACGGATTTGCGCGCGTGGCGGAAAAATGCAAAAAAGCTGGAGTGGACGGTGTGGAAGTCCATGCGGTGCATGAAGGATATTTGCTGGATCAGTTTACTCTTCCCTATGTCAACAAACGAACGGATGAATATGGCGGCAGTTTTGAAAACAGATATCGCTTTGCGGTGGAGATTGTGCGGGCGATCAAGCAGGCGTGCGGGAAAGATTACCCAGTTTCGCTGCGCTATTCAGTGGTATCCAAGACAAAAGATTTCCGCGCCGGTGCTTTGCCGTGTGAAGGCGATGATTATAAGGAAGTTGGGAGAGATCTGGAAGAGGGTATCAAGGCGGCCAGATATCTGCAGGATGCCGGATATGATATGCTGAACTGCGACAACGGTACATACGATGCGTGGTACTGGTCGCATCCGCCTATGTATATGCCATTGAATTGCAATTACAGGGAAGCGGAAGAGGTGAAAAAATCGGTATCGATCCCGGTTGTGGTTGCTGGGCGAAACGAGCCTGACTATGCGGCAGAAAAAATTCGAGAGGGAAAGATCGACGCGATGGGAGTAGCCCGTCAGTTTTTGGCGGATCCGGAGTGGATAACGAAGCTGATGAACGGGAAGGAAGAAGACATCCGACCGTGCATATGCTGTCATAACGGATGTTTTAATCTGGCAAAATACGAGGGCGTACCGAACACACAGACGTTGGCAGAGACAAAAGCAATGTGTCGGTGTGCCGTAAATCCGATCTCGATGAATTCGGAAAAATACGGAATCCGAAAAGCAAAGACAGTGAAAAAAGTCGCCGTCATCGGCGGCGGCATCGGCGGCATGGAAACGGCCCGGGTAGCGGCTTTGCGCGGACACAAAGTCACGATCTATGAAAAGACGGGCGAGTTGGGCGGCGTATTTATTCCGGCGGCATCGTTTGATTTTAAAGAAAAAGATAGACAGCTGATCGAATGGTACAGAAAGCAGATCCGAGACCTTGGTGTGGAAGTAAAACTGAATACGGAAATTACAGATCCGGATAGTTTGGATGCAGATGAAGTGATTGTGGCGACAGGTGCGAAGGCAAGGAAATTGCGTGTACCGGGAGCGGAACGTGCGTTGGAGGCGTTGACATATCTGAATGATCGTTCCAAGGCCGGCGAAAAGGTTATTATTATCGGAGGGAGCCTGACAGGTTGTGAAATCGCATACGAATTGTACAACCGCGGGAAACATCCCGTTATTGTGGAAATGAAGAACGATCTGATGGCGGTCAGAGGCTTATGCCTTGCCAATTCTTCCTATCTGCGCGATTTCTTCAAACTGAAAAAAGTTCCCGTTTATCTGAACACGACGTTGAAAAGCATTACGGAAAAAGGCGTTGTGGTGACGGACAAAAACAACAAGAATATTTCTTTGGAAGGGGATACTGTGATCCTTTGTGTAGGATATGTGCCGCATCCTTTGGGAACAAAAACGAAGTATTTGGTCGGCGATTGTTACGAAGTCGGGAATGTCATGACGGCAGTTTGGCGCGCCTGGGACGTGGCAATGAAGATCTGATCATCGATTTGCCCAAGGTAAGATAAGCGAATCAAAACGCCGATAAGATTTGTTCAATAAGCCATGCCGCAGGTGAATGCGTCATGGCTTATTGCAAATATCCGGCAAAAATTTGCTGCTGAATAGCAATATATTGTTTACTTAATGCAAAGGGACGGAAAAAATAAGAAAAGGATTGACTTCCGCCTGGAATTGCATTACACTATATTTATAAGTAAATTGTGCGAATCAAGTGTCTGCCGAAGGGCAGGTGAAAAGGGAAACCGGTGAAAATCCGGTGCAACAGCCATTACTGTGAGCGGTTAAAAGAGGCGCTGTGCCATTGAACGGAAGTTTGAGAAGGCGAGCCGAATCCGAAAAGGACCGTAAGTCAGGAGACCTGCTTGAAATTCGATCGGAGAAACATTCTTGGGCAATCGGAGAATGCGGCCGGCAAATCTTTTACCATGGGAGAGGTGCGTCCGCAGGATTCTGCGGGCGTTTTTTGTTGCCATCTTCTTCTCGGTTTACTTATAACAAATACAAGAAAAGAGGTAAGTATGAGAGCAAAGAGAAGTTTGGCATTACTTTTGTGTGCGGTGATTATGCTGGGAAGCATGATGTTCGTTTCGGCGTATGCTGAAAATGAGAAGGGTGAGAAACCGACTGAAATCGTGCAATACAGTGAACTGGTCAGTGAAGGGAAAGAGAGTAATACCTTTGCGGAACTTTTTTCGATTGAACATTTTTCAGACGGACAGGGCCGTGCTTATTCAAGGATTGAGATTTACGATAAAAACAAAGAATTGAATTCCGCGTGGCTTTTGCTGCCGGAAGGCGTCACGACGGTGAGCGGCCTTCCGGAAAAAACGAATCTTATGACGGCGTCAGACCGTGAAAACATTATGGTTTCTTCGGCAAGTACAATGTCGCTCATCAATGCGATGGGGGCGCTGGACAAAGTACCGATGACGACATCGGATACGACCTGGCGGATCGAAGAAATCAAAAACGCGATCGAGAGCGGTCAGGTGCAGGAAGTCGGTAAATACAATGTTCCGGATTATGAGAAAATTCTGATGATCGGAGCGGAAAAGCATGTAACGTTCGCTGTTTTTTCGACAATGATCGATTATGAGCCGGAAGTGGAAGAGATGCTCAGCGAGCAATGCGGATTGCGCATTATGCGGGATCAGTCTTCGTCGGAAGGTCATCCGCTTGCTCGTACGGAGTGGATCAAAATATATGGTGAAATTTTCGGTATGCGTGAGCAATCGGACGCGGTATTCAATGAGCAGGTCGATATTTTGAATGAAACGCTGGAGAAAATAGGAAAAATATCGGATGCAGACAGGAAAAGTGTTCTTGTTTTTTATACGACCTCCAGCAAAGAAACGTATTATGTCCGCAATGCGGCAGATTACGTGACGGAACTTGTAAATCTTGCAGGCGGCAAACAGGTGAGCGAGATCGGGGCAGGCAAATCCGGAAATACGAAGATGGATCAGGAAACGTTTGTGGCGACGTGTTCGCAGGCGGATTATGTTTTGTACAACTGGACGAGCGGAGCGTCGGGTGTTTCGGATGAAACATTGCAGGGCTTGATGGATGCACGTCTTGGGGATTGGTTTAAAGATTTTAAAGCATACAAAGACGAAAATGTGTGGAGAACGTCCAATGATTTTTATCAGAAAATGGATAAAATGGGCGAGATGGTGATGGATATTTACAATATGCTGTATAACGACGACGCTGGTGATTCACTCACTTATGTTAACCGTTTGACAAATGATAAGCCTCCTGTAGAAGAACCGGACGAGCCTTCTGAGATTGAGACGGGATGTGGAGCAAATCTTCACGGCAAATATGGTTTAACTATTATGCTGTTGATGGGTGCGGTTGTATTCGTATTGGTAAAGAGAAAATCGGCGAGATGATGAAGGAAAAAACTCATAAAATTCTGCGCTGGGAAATATGTTTTGCAATTCTGGCAATATTGTTGTTTATCGCGGTAATTGCCAATATCTGGATCGGCAGTGCAAACATTTCAGTGGCGGATGTTTTCAGAATTTTATTTACGGATAGTTTTAAAGGACAGGCTCAGTATACGATCGTCTGGAGTATGCGGATGCCCCGGCTGGTTGCCGCCGCCCTTTTGGGCGGCGCGCTCGGCGTTTCGGGGTATCTGATTCAGACGTATTTCCGCAATCCGATCGCCAGTCCGTTTGTGCTCGGCATATCTTCGGGGGCAAAGATGGTATTGGCATTTTGCGTCGTGATTGCGACAAATTTTCTGGGCGGGCTCAGCGGCATCAGTATGGTTATGGCATCCTTTATCGGTTCATTGATTTCGATGGGTTTTGTATTGCTGTGCGCCGGGAAAACGAAAAATATGGCTATATTGCTTATCATCGGCATCATGATCGGTTATATTTGTTCCGCGATCACCGATCTTATAATAACTTTTGCGAAAGATGAAGAGATCGTCAACCTTACATATTGGTCGATGGGAAGTTTTTCGGGAAAGGATTGGGACGATGTTGCGGTGATTGCCGGTTTTGTACTCAGTGCATTTGCCGGGACACTTCTGCTTATCAAGCCGATTTCTGCGTTTCGGATGGGGGAAGGGTATGCGCAGAGCATGGGCATGAATGTAAAACTGTTCCGCGTGCTGTTGATTCTTCTTTCCGGTATTTTATCTGCGTGCGTTGTCGCATATGCCGGGCCGATCAGTTTTGTAGGGATCGCAGTGCCGCATCTTACGAAAATGATGTTTTCGACGTCCAAACCTTCCGTCATATTGCCCGGAACATTTTTGATGGGAGCGGTATTTTGTCTGGTATGCGATCTGATCGCCCGCACAGTTTTTGCACCGACGGAACTGGCGATCGGAACGGTAACGGCCGTATTCGGTGCGCCTGTTGTCATTGCGATGCTTTTGTCAAAGCGGCGGGGGGAATTGTGATGCAGTATTTATCGACGCAAAAGCTTTGCGTTGGGTATAATAAGAAAATTCTGATCGGCGGCATCGATCTGGAGATCGGAGCAGGGGAAATCATAACGCTGATCGGGCGAAACGGGGCAGGAAAGTCTACGATTTTAAAAAGTCTGACCCGTCATCTGGAGACGTTGGGCGGTGCGGTCTATGTAAACGGATCGGACGTGAAGTCGCTCTCGTATAAAGATTTTGCCACGAAGTTTTCGGTTGTTTTGACGGAGCGTATCAAAACAGATCGGATGACCTGCCGTGAAATTGTGGAAGCAGGCAGATATCCGTACACGAATTTTTTCGGGAAGCTGAAGGAAGAAGACGAGCGGATCGTCGAGGAGAGCATACAGATGGTCGGTGGGGAAAGCCTGTCGGAAAAATTGTTTTCGGATGTTTCGGACGGACAGAAACAGAGGATCCTTCTGGCGCGTGCGATTTGTCAGCAGCCGCAGATCATGGTTTTGGATGAACCCACATCCTTTCTGGATATCCGCTATAAAATAGAACTTTTGGGAATATTGCGCAGGCTTGCGGTTACGCGGAAAATGTCGGTCATCTTGTCATTGCATGAAATCGATCTTGCTGCAAAAATTTCGGATAAAATCATCTGTGTGGACGGGGATAAGATTTCCAAAACGGGTGCGCCGGAAGAAATATTCAGCGGCGATGAGATCAGAAAGCTGTACGGATTGGAAACGGGCTCTTATAATCTTTTGTTCGGAAGCGTTGAGCTTGAGAAACCTTTGGGAGAGAGTAAGGTTTTTGTCCTTGCGGGCGGGGGAACGGGGATCCCCGTTTATCGGGCGTTGCAGCGGAAAGGGATCGCGTTCAGTACAGGGATCCTGAGTGAAAACGACGTTGATTTTCAGGTTGCGGAGCCTCTGGCGGAATCGGTGATTTCGATCCCTGCATTTTCCGTTGTAAGCGACATAGATATTCTGCGGGCAAAAGAGGCTGCGTTGAAAGCCAAACGGATATACATTGCAGCGCATTCGTTCGGTGCGTGCAACGAGAAGTGCGCGGAGCTCATTCGATTTGCGAAGGAGGCGCCGTTGTCGGTCATTACGGACATTTCGGAGATTTGATATGGAAAAGAGATTACCCAGGCTTTTGATCAGCGGTACAAGCAGCGGTTGCGGCAAGACGACGATATTCTGTTCGGTATTGCAGGCGTTGAAGATCCGCCGCCTGAACGTGGCCGCGTTCAAATGCGGGCCGGATTATATTGATCCTATGTTTCATGCGGTGATCATGCAGGCATCGTCTTCCAATCTCGATCCGTATTTTTGTGAGGATTGGCTGCCATACGTTATGGCAGAGAATGCAGGTGAGATCAATCTTGCGGAAGGAGCCATGGGCTATTATGACGGTATGGCGTTTACATCGAAGTACAGCGCGTACGACGTGGCGTGCAGGCTGAATGTTCCTGCAGTGCTTGTCATCGATGCGAAAGGCAGCGCAAACTCTGTTCTTGCGGTCATGCAGGGATTTCTCAATTTTAAAGAAAAGAGCGGGATCTGCGGATTTATTCTGAATCGTGTCACGGAAAGAACGTACAGGGGTATTTGCGCGAACTGGAAAGACGAGCGCGCGAAATTGTACGGATATTTCCCTTCTTTACCGGAGAAATACATTCTGAAGAGCAGGCATTTGGGGCTTGTCACGGCCGGCGAAATTGTTTGTATCCGTGAAATGATGCAGTATCTTGCCGAGCAGGCTGAAAAAACGATTGATCTGGAAGGGTTGCTTGCTTTGTCGCAAAGTGCGGAGCCGCTTCAATTCAAGGTGCCGCAGATTTCCCGACTGGACCCCATCCGCATAGCGGTGGCGAGGGATGAGGCTTTCTGTTTTTACTACAAAGAAAATCTGATGCTTTTGCAAAAAATGGGGGCAGAAATCGTGGATTTTTCGCCATTGCATGATTGTGAATTGCCGAAGGCGGATTGTATTTATCTGGGCGGAGGGTATCCTGAATTATATACGGACGCATTAAGCGGCAATCAAGCGATGAAAGAGGGCCTGCGTAAGGCCGCGCAGGACAAAATCCCGATTTTTGCGGAGTGCGGCGGTTTTATGTATCTGAACCGCATACTGGACGGCAAAGTGATGACGGGTGTGCTGAGCGGTGAATGTACAAATCAAAACAAGCCGGTTCGGTTCGGATATATAGAGTTGGAAGCAAAGCAAGATTGCCTGATCGCAAAAAAGGGCGACAAACTGCGCGCGCACGAATTTCATTATTACGACTGTACGCAAAACGGGAATGCCTTTTCTGCGAAGCGTGGAGATGAGGCATATGATTGCGGAGTGGCGGACGAATATTTATCTGCGGGATTTCCGCATGTTCATTTTTTCAGCAACTTGCACTGTGCAGAGCAATTTTACAGACAGTGTCTGAAAAGGAAGAGGGAACGAAATGCAACCGATGGAAATTGAAAAAAAGAGTTTTCAGATCATCAGCCGTGAACTTGGGAATAAGAAACTGATACCGGGGACGGAAGAGATCGTAAAAAGGGTTATACACTGTACGGCGGATTTTGATTACGCGGACAATCTTGTGTTTTCGGAAAATGTTGTGCCGATTTTACGGAATGCTTTTTTGCACGGCTGTAATATTGTAACGGACACCATGATGGCAAAGTCGGGTATCAATAAGTCCGCGGCTGAGAAGCTCGGGATAAACATACACTGTTTTATCGCCGATAAAGAAGTGGCGCAGGAAGCAAAAGAGCGGGGCGTAACGCGTGCGGCGGCGGCGATGGAACGAGCGGCAGCTTTGACGGGGCCGTGCGTATTTGCGATCGGAAATGCTCCTACTGCAATTTTGTCGCTTTTGCAGTGCGTGCGAGAGGGAAAAACGGATCCGGTTGCCGTGATCGGCGTACCGGTCGGGTTTGTCAATGTGATCGAAAGCAAAGAAATGCTCTGTAACAGTAAGATCCCGCATATCGTGGCAAGAGGCAGAAAGGGCGGTTCGAATGTTGCCGCGGCGATCTGCAATGCGATTTTATATTCGATCGTACAGCGCGGCTGAGGTGGAAAGTATGGCATATCAGGCAAGAGAATATGACGTGGAAAAATACGAAAAGGCGCTTCGGCGTTGGGACTCGCTGGCAAAGCCGTTGCATGGCATGGGTGTGTTTGAAGATATAATCAGCCGCATGGAGGGCATGCCGGGAAAGCGAGACCTTCAAAAGCGCTGTGTACTCGTATTTTGTGCGGACAACGGAGTTGTGGAAGAAGGCGTGACGCAGACGGGCAGCGACGTAACTGTCGTTGTGGCGGAGAATATGTCCAGAGGCGATGCAACGGTCTGCAAAATGTCAAAAATAGCGCATGCAGACGTGATACCCGTAGATATAGGGATGCTGAAAGGCGCAGAGAGCGTGCGGGATTGTCATGTCATGCGCGGGACAAAGAATTTTTACAGGGAAGCGGCCATGACGCGCGGGCAATGCGAACAGGCGATCGATGTCGGAAGAATGCTTGTCCGCGAATATGCCGAGCGCGGGTACGACCTTTTTGCTACGGGTGAAATGGGGATCGGGAATACAACGACGACCAGCGCGGTCGCAAGTGTTCTTCTGGGACTGGAACCAGAGAAACTGACGGGGAAGGGTGCCGGTTTGTCGGACGCAGGCCTGGTGAAAAAAGTGCGGGTGATCCGTGAATCGATCGCCCGATTAAAGCCTGATCCTTACGATGCGATCGATGTTTTGTCTAAGGTTGGCGGATTGGATATCGCGGGCATGTGCGGAGCCTTTATCGGCGGAGCGGAAGTCGGCGTTCCGGTATTGATCGACGGAGTGATTTCATCCGTCGCGGCATTGTGTGCCGTCAGATTGTGCCCGGAAAGCAAAAAATATATGGTAGCGAGTCATTTATCCGGTGAACCTGCGGCACGGTATGTATTTTCGGAACTGGGTTTGACGGCGCCGATTCAGGCAAAAATGGCGCTGGGGGAAGGTACGGGGGCTGTGGCGCTGATGCCTCTTTTAGATATGGCATATGCCGTATTTCATGAAATGCTGTGTTTTTCACAGACAGGAATCGAGGAGTATAAACCTTTATGATCTGTGTTTTCAGCGGCGGAAGCGGCAGCGGGAAATCCGAGCTTGCTGAAAAATATGCCGTACATTTATGGAATAAAAGCGGAAAGAAAAGCGGCGGACTCTATTATTATGCAACGATGCGGGTCTGGGATCGGGAAGGCGAAATGCGCGTGGAAAAGCACAGGAAACAGCGTGCCGGCCGCGGATTTATTACGGAAGAATGCCCGTCGCGGTTAAATACAAAAATTGCAGATTCGGTGATTTTGCTTGAATGTCTTTCCAATCGGCTGGCGAATGCGATGTTTTCGGATAGAGACGAAGATCCTGAAAGGTTGATACTGGATGAAATAGAGGCGCTTTCCGAAAAAAACAGCGTCGTGGTCGTTACGAATGAAATCTTTTCGGACGGTGAGGAATACGACGCGCAAACCGAGCGGTACAGAAGGATGCTTGGAAGATTGAATTGTGAACTGAGCAGGTGTGCAGAACTTGTGGTGGAAAGCGTCTACGGTATTCCCGTGGTGCATAAAGGTAAATGGATATGAGAAGTGTTTGGAACAGTTTTCTGATTGCCGTATCGATGTATTCCCGTATACCTGTTCCGCAGGCAGATTGGAATGAAAAAAATATGCGGTATGCGCTATGTTTTTTCCCGTTGATCGGTGCAGTGATCGCGGCCGCTTGCTTCGGACTCTTTTATTTGTCGGAATATTTGCGTTTGCCCGTATATCTGATCGGAGCCGTGATGACAGTTGTTCCGATTGCATTCACCGGCGGACTTCATATGGATGGTTTTTGCGATACGACGGATGCTCTTTCGTCGCATCAGCCGCGGGAACGAAAACTGGAGATCCTGAAGGATTCACATACGGGTGCCTTTGCAGTGATTTGGTGTGCCGTATATTTTATTTTGTATTTCGGATGCGCGGCGAGCTGTACATTGCAGACATATACCGTTTTTTTGTCTGCATTTGTGTTTGCGAGAGGGCTGAGCGCATTTTCGGTCGCCAATTTTCCGACGGCAAAAGAGGGACTGGTCTCCACGTTCAAGAACGCAGGCGCCCGTGCCGTGGTGACGATCGTTTCACTTTGCTGGATTGCAGGATCTGTTTTGTTTTCCGTCTTGCTTTTTCCCTGGCTCGGGTGCATTGTTTGTATAAGCGGATTGCTGGCGTATTTGTGCTGTGTGGCTGTCATGTGCAGGCAGTTTGGCGGGATCTCGGGAGATCTTGCGGGATGGATGGTACAGATCGTGGAAGTTGTCATGCTGTTGGCGGCGGCAGTCGGAGGATATGTTTTATGATCGTTTTGGTGATCGGGGGAAGAGCGCAGGGTAAAAAGGATTTTATTCAGGATATGTTTGGAATCCGCAATGAGGAATTTGACTGCGGTTTCGGCAAGAATACCGTGATCCTGCATCTGGAGAAGCTGATCCGTAAGCAAGGCAGGGAAAAAGTCTTGCAAAAACTGGAAGAGCGGTTTGCTGCGGGTGATTGTATCGTAAGTTGTGACGAAGTCGGAATGGGAATTGTTCCTGTGGAGCAAAAAGAGCGCGAGTACAGGGACGATGTCGGGAAAGTTCTTTGTGAAATTGCAAAGCGCGCCGATGAGGTATTCCGCGTCTTTGCGGGAATCGGGCAGAGGATAAAATGAATCGAATTTATCTGATCCGGCACGGGCTGACGGCCGGGAATGAGGAAAAGCGTTATATCGGAAGGACGGATCAGCCTTTGTCGCAAAAAGGTATGGCCGCTTTGAAAGGGAAGATTGTTCCGACTGCGGATGAAATCGTGGTATCGCCGATGCTCCGATGCAGGCAGACGGCGGAACTGTTGTTTCCAGGACGGAAATATCAGGTCATAGACGATTTTCGGGAATGTGATTTCGGAAGGTTTGAAGGGAAAAATTATTTGGAATTGTCAGATGATACGGATTATATTGCGTGGATAGCGTCGTACGGCAAAAACATGTTTCCGGGAGGGGAAGATCCGAAAGAATTCAGAAAACGCTGTGCAGGGGCCTTCCGTAAATATATGAGCGAGCTTGCCCCGGACAGGACGGCGGCTTTTGTTGTGCATGGCGGGACGATCATGGCAATTTCAGAGGCGTTTGATCGGGAGCAGAAAGACTTTTATGAGTACGGTATCCCGAACGGACAGGGTATAGAGGCAATCTGGGAAGACGGAATATTGACGATGGGGCGGCTTTTATGGTAGAATTGTTGCGGCTTACGTTTTATTCGATATTGATCGGGTTTCTGATCGATCTTCTGATCGGCGATCCGAGATTTTTGCCGCATCCGATCTGTGCGATCGGTTTTTTGATCTCAAAAACGGAAAAAATATTGCGAAAGATTTTCCCTAAGACGCCGGGCGGGGAATTGGGCGGCGGTGCTTTCCTGGTCGTGATCGTATGCATTGCGGCGGCCGGGATTCCGTTCGGTTTGCTGTTTTTATGTTATTGGTTGCATCCGTATGTGTATCTGGCGCTTTCTTCTGTTTTCTGTTGGCAGATCCTGGCGGCGCACAGTCTGAAGAAAGAAAGCTGCAAAGTTTATAAGAAACTCAAGGATAAAGATACGGAGGGTGCCCGTCTTGCGGTATCCATGATCGTCGGCAGAGACACGAGTGTGCTGGATGAGAACGGCATAGCCCGTGCGGCGGTAGAAACGGTTGCGGAAAATACTTCCGACGGGGTGATCGCCCCCTTGTTTTATTTGTTTTTAGGCGGAGCCGTGGGCGGCTTTTTGTATAAAGCCGTCAATACGATGGATTCTATGGTAGGATATAAAGAAAACGGCTACCTGTATTTCGGGAGAGTTGCGGCGAGGACGGACGACGTTTTCAATTTTATACCGTCCAGACTGAGTGCGGTGTTTATGATCGCGGCGAGTTTTCTTTTACGCTACAGACCGCGCAATGCCGTCAAGATTTATCGAAGAGACAGGCGGAAACACGCGTCTCCGAATTCGGCACAGACGGAATCCGTCTGTGCGGGAGCACTCGGGCTTCGTCTTGCAGGGGATGCGATCTATCACGGCGTATTGCATAAAAAACCGTTTATCGGCGATCCGCTGCAGGAAATTTGTCTGTTCGATATTGTACGGGCAAACCGTCTGATGTATACGACGGCGTTTTTGGCTTTGGCAGTTTTTTCGTTGATTGCAAGCCTGTTGCTTTTTGTTGTCTGAGGAAGAAATATGCGTTTTATACGGGATACGCACGGAGGAGATCTCTGTGCCAAATATGATTTTTCGATCAATGTAAGTCCACTGGGGATGAGCAGAAAAGTTCGTCGTGCGATTGTTTCCTCTCTGAAAGATGCGGATCGTTATCCTGATCCGTATTGCGGGAAATTGCGCAGTGCAATTTCTGCGAAAGAAGGGGTACCGACAGAGTGTATATTGGCAGGAAACGGCGCGGCGGAATTGATTTATGCCTATGCGGCGTATCATGCGGGTGACAAGGCGTATATTTTGTCGCCTACTTTTACGGAATATGCCACCGCCTTTGAAGCATATTACGGTGAAGCGGAGTACGTTTACGAAGACATAGGGGAAACGCGCTTGAAAAGCCGTGACACTGTATTTGTCTGTGTGCCGAACAATCCGGACGGTTTATTGCCTTCCCGAACTCAACTTTTCGGATTAGTCGAAACTTGCAGGGCTGCCGGGGCAACGCTGTTTGTGGACGCATGTTTTTACGATTTTACGGCAGGCGCTCCGTATCTTTTGAAAGAACTTCTTTCTTATGAAAATGTTTTTGTTTTGCAGGCATTTACAAAAAGTTATGCGCTGGCAGGAGTACGGCTTGGTTATCTGATGGGAAAAGCTGAAACTTTGCAAAAAATTTCGGGATTCGTGCAGCCATGGAGTGTATCGGCTTTGGCGCAGGCGGCGGGAATTGCCGCCGCAGGAGATACAAAATATCTGAATCGCCTTCGGATTGTCGTTCAAAAAGAAAGAGAATACCTGATGAACGGCTTAAAAGAATTGGGGTATATGCCGTATCCGTCCTGTGCAAATTTTCTTTTATTTGAAGGAGAGAAAGATCTGGCTGTTTGTTTGCGTAAGCGAGGTATAGCGATACGGGTCTGCGATGATTTTATAGGATTGGTTGCAGGGAACGGCAAAAAATTTTTCAGGATCGCGGTCAGGACGCACAGAGAAAACAGTATTTTGCTGAAAGCATTGCATGAGGTAAAAAGATGAAAGCAAGACCTTTGATGGTACAGGGAACAATGTCCAATGCAGGGAAAAGCCTGACGGTCGCAGCCATATGCCGTTATCTGACCAGGGAAGGATACAAAGTCGCTCCGTTTAAATCACAGAATATGGCGCTGAATTCTTTTGTGACAGCTGACGGGTCGGAAATGGGCAGAGCGCAGGCGGTTCAGGCGGAAGCGTCAGGGAAATTGCCGGACGTACGCATGAATCCTGTGTTATTGAAACCGACAACCGATACGGGCTCGCAAGTTATCGTCATGGGAAAACCGATCGGGAATATGGCGGCAAGGGAATATTTTCGTTATAAAGACGCGCTGCTTCCCGCCATTCTTTCAGCGTATGAAAGTCTTGCCGCGGAAAACGATGTGATCGTGATCGAAGGTGCGGGAAGCCCTGTGGAATTGAATCTGAATGACAACGATATCGTCAATATGGGTCTTGCCGAAAGGCTGAAGGCGCCGGTCTTGCTGGTGGGAGATATCGACAGGGGCGGTATCTTTGCGCAGTTGTGCGGAACGCTGTCACTGTTGGAAAAAAATCAGTTTGAGATGGTCAAAGGATTGATCGTCAATAAATTCCGCGGCGATCTGTCTTTGTTTGAGGAAGGGAAGAAACTTTTGGAGAATCGGTCGGGGAAACCCGTATTGGGGGTCATGCCCTATGCTAAGATCGATATTGATGATGAGGACAGTTTATCCGAACGGTTAGCTTGTAAAAAAACTGCCGAAACGGACATAGCGGTCATCCGCTTGCCGAAAATATCCAATTTTACGGATTTTGCACCGCTTGAAAGAGTTGAACATTGTTCTGTCCGATATATTGAAAAACCGGAAGAATTCGGGGCTCCCGATCTTTTGATCATTCCGGGGACGAAAAGCACGATCAGCGATCTGCGGTATTTAAAGGCGAGCGGCCTTGCCGAACAAATCGTGGCGGCTGCGCATCGCAAGATCCCGGTGTTCGGCATTTGCGGCGGCTTTCAGATTTTGGGTGAGTCCGTCGAAGATCCGGCTGGGATGGAATGCGGAGGATGTGAAACGGGGCTGGGACTTTTACCTGTCCGGACTGTTTTTAAAGAAGAAAAATGCCTGCAGGAAGTCCGGGGCAGAATCGAGGGGCTGACGGGAATTTTTTCTTCCCTCAACGGATTGATGTATGCAGGCTATGAAATTCACATGGGTATTTCCGAAAACAACCAAGCGGTTATTTCGAAAGGAAACGTATACGGGACTTATGTTCATGGTATTTTTGATGAGCGAGGAATCGTTTCGGCAATTGTCAGAGCGCTCACCGGAAAAGATTATACGGAAGATACAGATACGCGGAGCTACAAAGAGAAAAATTACGATTTGCTCGCGGATATTTTTGAAAAGAACATGAATACAGATCTTTTGAAAAAAATTATAAAAGAGGGGATCGGATAACTTGATACACATCTATTGCGGAGACGGGAAAGGCAAGACGACGGCAGCGGTCGGATTGGCCGTGCGTGCGGCAGGCTGTGGTAAAAAGGTTTTGTTTGTTCAGTTTTTTAAAAACGGTGTTTCTTCAGAAATCAATTTTTTGAAAAAATCGGATAATATCACCGTGCTTTTTGAGCCGAAATATTATGGACGGGTGACCAATATGACCGATCGCGAAAAGCAGGAAAGCAGGGTTGCCTATATGAAATTATTCTCTGCAAGTATGCAGCAAGCGGAAGAGAACGGGGCGGATGTTATGATTTTGGACGAAATTATTTCCGCGTACAATCACGGTTTTATAAAGAGAGAAGATTTGCTGGCGTTTTTGGATCGGACAGGAATAGAAGTTGTCATGACAGGCCGAAGGCCGGCAAAAGAGCTGTGCGAACGGGCGGATTATATTACAGAAATGAAGAAGATCAAGCACCCGTTTGATCATGGAATTATGGCACGAAAGGGGATTGAGTACTGATCATTTTTGAAAAAATTTGCCGAAAATATTGCCTTTCTATGCATGAATAAGTTTGCCGCGGCTGATTCGGAAAAGATAAACAAGTTCTTTGCTTGCGAAAATTTAAGAAATAGAATATAATAAACTTGTTTTATTGTAGAATGTTCTATGCCGTTGCGGTATGATAAACTTGAAAAGGTTCACAATATTAGAGAGGTAAACAGGGAATGGAATTGACAGATGAAAAAGTAAGCGTACTTTTAAGAAAACAAAAAGAATATTTTTCCAAAGGAAATACGCTTTCGCTTCCGTCGCGGAAAGCAAATTTATTAAAATTGAAAAGTGCAATTTTAGCGTTTCAGCCGCAATTGGAAAAAGCGTTGGCGGAAGATCTGGGCAAACATAAACAGGAAAGTTACTCTTCTGAAATAGGATTTGTTCTTTCGGAGATCACGCATACGATCGGGCATCTGGCCAGATGGATGAAGCCCGATCCTATAAAATCACCGATGACGGTCTTTTTATCCAAAAGCTATGTCGATAAACAACCGTACGGAAGCGTTCTGATCATCGGACCTTTCAATTATCCGTTTCAGCTTTTGATCGAGCCGCTGGTTGCGGCAATATCTGCAGGTAACTGCGCGGTTTTGAGCCCGTCTGAGCTGACTCCTCATACTGCTAAAGTCATACAGAACATGATAGGGCAAACTTTCCCTTCGGAGTACGTTTTTTGTGCGGAAGGCGGCATTGAAAACAATACAGTATTGCTTCGCAGCCGTTTCGATAAGATATTTTTTACGGGCAGTACCAATGTCGGTAAAATTGTCATGCGTGCCGCGGCAGAAAATCTCGTGCCGGTTACTTTGGAGTTGGGCGGAAAAAGTCCTGTCATTATCGGCGAAAGTGCAAAACTGCAAACCGCCTGTGAACGCATTGTCTGGGGTAAGTTCATGAACGCCGGGCAGACATGCGTTGCTCCGGATTATATGTTTGTTTCTAAAAAGATTTTTGCGGATTTTATCGAAAAGCTGAAAGAGACGATCGTTCGGTTTTACGGAGAAGACATCCGCAACAATTCCGATTACGGAAGAATCGTGAACGCCCGCCATTTTAAAAGACTGTCGGAAATATTGGCACAGGATAAATCTTTTGTGGCTTTCGGCGGAGAAACGGATGAGGAAGTTCGCTATATCGGGCCGACGGTTCTTTGTCCTTCCAATACAGAGGTTGCGGCATGCATGAAAGAGGAAATTTTCGGGCCGCTGCTTCCGGTGTTTTCTTATGAAAGTATGGAAGAAGTATTATCTTTTATCAACGGGCACGAAAAACCGCTTGCAATGTATGTGTTCAGCGAAAACAAGAAAGAAATTTCGTATATTTTGAAACATACTTCCTCCGGTGGGGTTTCGGTCAATGATACGGTTAGTCACATCATCAATCCCAATCTTCCGTTCGGCGGCGTGGGGTACTCGGGAATGGGAAATTATCACGGAGAGTACGGATTTTTAAATTTTACGCATTTACGCAGTGTATTGAAGCGTTCTACCAGATTTCAGCAGCGCGTCGCTTATCCGCCGTTCTCGCAGAAGAAGCTAAACGCTTTAAAAAAATATTTGAAATAACTTTGTATAAATTGCCTGCAGGTGCGCGGCAAGACGAAAGACGACGCAGTTCAAAAGTGTTATACCGATACAGAGCAAAAGATATTTTTTTAAATGAAAGATATTTTTGCATGGCGGTATACTATTTATAAGTATAATTACGCAGAGAAAAGGGAGAGCTATGCTCTCCCTTTTCTCTGCGTAATATTTTGTTAAATTCAATCTTATGAAAAATAATGTTACTGTTTTTATTCGATAAGAATTTTTTTGTGCTTGGTCGAACCTGTAATCAAGTTATAAAGTTGATTTGCTGCAGTTTTACCGATTTTGTAACCGTTTTGCTGAATTGATTCAAAAGGTACATCAACAATTGGAGCAATATCGTCGAAATCATTGTCATATGTCAGTATTTTAACGGAACGTTTTGTTTTTTTATTGATTCCTTGCACGGCTTTTAACAAAGATAAGAAGCTGATTCCGTTAATCGTGATGACGGCATCGACCTCAGGTTTCTCCTCCAAAAAATGCGTATAGTCTGCAGCCCATTTGTCTATTTCGGCACCGTCGAGGGGATAGGTGATAGATTTGATGAAGTCAGTGCGGGTGGAGGATATGTAGCGATCGAGTATGTAATCTTTATTGATCTGCATTCTTTTTTGAATGTGCGCGTCTACGTAACCGCGATAGCGATCTCCTGCCGTTGATATATCTTGTGAAAGGGGCAGGATGATAGCAATTCTTTTATATCCGGCATCGATAAGCTTTGTAACGGCATTAAAAGTAAGATGATAATGATCGCTGGTTACAAAACTAATATTAATTCCGCGGACATCCCGATCCAATGCAACGATCGGGTAATCATCCATGCATAATTTGATCAGATCTTTATTGTAATAATTTCCGTCTGACGGATAAATGATCATTCCGTCATAATTAAGGTCTTTTAAAGTTCTGATCAGTTTTGTTTCTGATTTTAAGTTGTTGTAACTTTGATAACAAAAAAAGTTCATGCCTTTTTCACGGCAGGAATCGCTGATGCCAAGAAGAATCTCCTGAATAAAATGCGAATTGAGAGATATCAAGCAAACAATGATATTGTAGAGAGGAACATCCAATTCGGATTGGGAGATCATAGTATTAATAAACGTTCCTTTCCCTTGGTAGCGGATAACAAGTCCGTCCGCTTCAAGTTTATTCAGTGCGTGTTTGACCGTGATATTGCTTACTCCTAATTTCAGCTCTAATTGTTTTTCGCTGGGTAATTTATAATTGGGCTCAAGCGAATGCTGCTTGATCAAGTCGGTAACATAGCGCATGACTTTTTTATACAAGAATTCTTGCTGCTTCATTATTTCCTCACTTATTTACTTAATATATTTAAGTATAATCAATTAATTACGATTTGTCAATATTGAACAAAAGGTTTGCATTTATAAATAAATAAGAAATTTTAAAAGTTAGCATATTAATATATTTATTATATTAAGTTGTAAATGAAAAGGTATTGACAAGGGGAAGTTCAGGTATTAAACTAAAACCATCTTTAAGGTAGCTGACGGGAGAAAATGGATGGAACTTGAAAGAAATTATATTTATACATACCAGCCGGGCGGAAATTATCATAACTCGGTATTGCGCTTTTATGCCCCTGAATATTTTGCGGAAATTTCGTCGGAAGACAAGATGGGGTTAACCCGTTTCGGCTTTGTAAAAAACGAACAATTTGACATTTACAAGGATCACGGTTTGTTTTCGGATTCGTTATCTTGTGAATTTCAATTGACAAAGAACGGGAAAAATTATAAATGTATCGGCAGTCGCTATCCGTATACGTCAAAGTTCTGGTACTGGTGTGCACCTTCAAAGTTCAGGATCATCGAAGCGGGTCGGTTTTATAACAAGGTCGACATCATGTACATGACGTTTGAGGATCATGCTTTGCTGGGGCGCTTTGAGATGAGTGCGATGCCGGATTGCTTTCTTTTAAAATTCGACGGTTACAATGATGAACAAGTAATGGGCGGTGTGAGGTTTTCTGTTACGTTTCCGAATGATTGGGAAATAAAAAGAACCAAAACAGGAGTCCGTTTGATCAAAGATAAAAATTTTCTTGGGGTTGAGAGTTTAAACGCATCCTTATCGATACAAGGCAATACGGTAGTATTTTCGAATGATCGGATCGCTTTAAGTGACTCCTTTAAAGGGATCGCGGCAAGATTTAATATTAATCGCGATACCGCATCGGAATGTAATGTAAAAATTTTAAAACACAACCAGGACAGATTGAATATTCAGCGTCAGGCAGATGACGGGGTATATCGAATAGATATGAGCTATAGAAACCTCGACTTTAATATTGCCGAGGATCGCAATCAGTATGACAGGGTTGCTGTTTCGATCGAGAATACAACAGATCAGGATCAGGGATGCATGTTATGTTTTGCAAAGGAAGGAGATAAATTCCCGATTACGGGGATGTCGCCGATTTGGCGTGATATGCAGACCGGTGAACCGAACGGAATGCCCATTCAGATTACCAAGGACTGGCATATACATCCTGATCCTGAGGAATGTAATGAGTGGTTTGCAATTCCGAAAAATTCACCGCGCCGATATCTTGAAGGAAAGTGGTCGCATTTATATTCGTACATACGTTTGAAGCCGCATACAAAATATGAGGGGGAGTTTGTGTGTGCGTATGAAAATTGGGGAACTGCACCGGCAGTCTCGCATGCGCAACTTTCATTGGTAGGTTGGGGAGGATATGATATTTGGGAGCAACTGGCTGTAGGGAGCCATGGGGAAAATATTTGTTTTCAGGCAGATACCTCTTCGCAGGGAGTTTCTTTTATCAACGACATACGTCCTTTGTATACGCGCGGCCGTCATGGCGGATTTCGTTCTTATGATTGGTCAGATAATGTTGGCGGCGGCGAGTTGCTGGTATATTATGATAAGGACGGAAATCGGGTCGAGTTTACCGATATATTGAGAGATTTTAAAGAACAGTGTCCGGTACTTTCAGAAGCTGATTACAAGCTGAAAACGAAAGACGGAAAGATCGCTGCTTCGCTGATCATCAATAATGTTCGGACAGACGATGTTTTAAAAATATATTTTAACGTCGAATATTACTTTTTGGAAGATACCGAATATAAGCGTCTGGCCCTTTTTCAGTATGATACAGAGCGTTACCAGGCAAATTTATTCCGCAAATTAGCGCATGGGGAAGGGGGCAGGATTTTAGAAGAGATAAATTTTAAAGAGGACGAAACACAGAAGAACGGTTATAATTCCAATTATGAGAGTTGTCGGACAGCGGGAAAGGAATCATGGTTTTATTTTTATGATCTGCCGGAGAAGCGCAAAGGGGGGTGGGATCAGCTTCCTGAAAATAAGCGGGCATTGGCTGAAGGTAAAAATGCGACGGTGCTGTTTATTTTACGCGAATATGAAGCAAAGGTAAACGGGAAAGAAAGCGAAGCTCGTTATTCGATACGCCAATGTTATTCTTCGGACATTCTTCATCAATCGGTTGAAATTAATCCATGGTCGGCTGAAGGAAAAATTATGGCGGGAAGCAGTATTGCCATGTGCCTGGAATTGATCTGTATACCTGCCGATATTCAACAATATTATGGCAGCTGTTCTTATCTTCTTAAAGACGGTGAGAAACTGGATACTCCGGAATGTGCCATGTATCAGGTTGAAGGAGACCGTTTGCGGGTTTTGCCGAAACACGGCAAACTAAAGCGGGTTTACCCTCTCGTATTTGAATGTGAAGAGAATGCATGTTCTTTTATTTTGCAAGGAGGCTTGGGATATGTTCCCATGCGATTTGAAAATTTGCAGGGGTATAGCGGATATTCACTATACCGAAACGGAAAGAAAGTAGATCAAAGCGTCTGCGGAAATGATTTTTGGCAGACATACAGAGATGAAAACGGAACATATGCCTTGTCATTTTCAGTACCGAACGAAGGCGAGGGCTATTTTGAATTAAAGAAAACGAACCTATAAATAAGACAATGAAAATACATCTGATAGCAAATTCGCATATTGATCCCATGTGGTTATGGGAGTGGGAAGACGGCTGTGCGGCAGCCATTTCAACTTTTCGGACAGCCGCTGATTTTTGTGAAAAATACAATGCCCTGGTTTTTAATCACAATGAAGCACTTTTATATGAATGGGTACGAAGTTATGCGCCTGATCTTTTTGAGCGTATACAGAAATTGGAAGCGCAAAAAAAGTGGATCATTGCAGGAGGTTGGTATCTGCAGCCGGACTGCAACATGCCGTCGGGAGAAAGCATCATTCGGCAAATAATTCAGGGAAATGAATTTTTTCATAAATATTTCAAACATTATCCTGACACGGCAATGAATCTTGATTCGTTCGGACATTCACGGGGGCTTGTCCCGATTCTGCGGGATGCGGGATATATTGCGTATTATATATGCCGACCGCGCGATGAATATTGCGATATGTCTGTTCCCGATCGTTTTATCTGGAAAGGCCGGGACGGCAGTGAAATTCCGGTAATACGGGATCCGGAAGGATACAGTACCGGTGCGGAAGGCACTTCCGCAAAAATAGTCCGCGTTCTGAAATCAGGGAAGCAGAAAAACTTTGAAAATATTCTGATTTTTTGGGGGATCGGTGATCACGGCGGCGGTATCAGCAAAAAAGATTATGAGGAACTTGAACGGTTTATTGCCGATTCGGAACTTGAAATTATTCAGTCGGATTTCGATCTCTATGCCAAGGATTTTTTAGCAGAGGAAAAAAATCTCCCTGTGATTGAGAGTACGTTGGGCAACAGCATGACCGGATGTTATACATCCCAGATACGTATAAAGCAGAAGCACCGGGAACTTGAGAGCCTGTTTTACGCGGTTGAACAAATGGCAACGACCTGTTATGCGCAAAACCTCATGGAATATCCTCAGGAACAGCTGAATCGTGCATTAAAAGATCTGCTGCTGATTGAATTTCATGATGCGATCCCCGGTTCTTCGATTCGCAATGTGGAGGAAAGCGCCCTGCGGATTGCCGATCATGCGATAGAAGAGTTGATTCGGTTGCGGCTTCAATGCTTTTTTAAGTTAGCGCAAGGGCAGGAAAAGGCGGAACATCGAGTATATCCGATTCTTGTTTACAATCCGCATCCTTATGATATAGAGGAAATTGTAACTTGCGAATATACGATGGCCGAACAAAATTGGGAGCCGCATTGGACAGAAGGCAGAATGACTTCGGGAGGACATGAAGTTGAATGCCAATGGGAGCAGCAGGCGAGCGGCATGATGATTGATTGGCAAAAGCGCGTAACTTTTTTAGCAAAATTGAAAGCGGGGCAAATAACTCGTTTTGACATAACGGAAAAAATAATCCCGCACAGGAAAGAGTTATACCCGATGAATTCGGGAGATTATTTTGAATTTCACGGCGACGGATTTGACGTGAAGCTCGGCAAAGAGACCGGTTATCTGGAGACTCTTGTCGTGAACGGTCAGACCTATGTCAATGTTCCGTTTGCTACTTTTGAAACGGTTCAGACAAGCAAAGATCCGTGGGGGACTTTTGAAAAGGAATATCCGGCTGAAAGCTGTCGTTTTTGTCTTGCGGATAAAAATTATGTAAATAACATGATTCGTTCTTCGTTTGATAACGAAAATGTCCGAGTCATCGAAGACGGCTCGGTAAGGACAGTTGTCGAAGTGATTTATGTATGCGGCAATTCGCGCATAGTTACGCATTATTCATTTCCGAAAAAAGGCAAATATATTGACGTATCAATGGATGTGTTCTGGATGGAATCGGATACGTTACTGAAAATGGTACTGCCTTTTGGCATCGGTGAGCTGTCGGGACATACCATGTTTTCGTCGGAAATCATACCGAATGACGGCAAAGAAACCGCATTTCAAAAATACTTGCTTTGGCGAAGAGACGATAAATATTTTGCTGTTATCAATAATTGTGTTCACGGGGTAGACTGGAAAGACGGTATTGCCCGTATGAGTCTGATCCGTTCTGCTTGCTATTCGAGTTCCAAAGTGTACGATCTGCCCTTGACAAGAGAGGATGCCTATGTTGATCGTATCGATAACGGTGTCCGTTCCTACAAATTCCGTTTTTTGTTTGGAGGCAGTGAGGTAGCACAGGAAGTTGCGCAAAAGGCTGAAATTTTTCATAAGGCACCGTTTGCTCTCTGTTATTTCCCTTCCGGGGACGGCAAAAAGCCTATGCCGTTAGTCAGACTTACGGGTCATGCAGCATGTTCGGCGATCAAGCGAGCACAAAACGGCGAAGAGATTGTGATCCGATTGTATAACCCTACAGAAAAAACTGTTTTGGGAGAGCTTTTTGTTTTGGAGAGAATCCGGGCTTCTTACGAAATAGATCCTTTTTCTTTTGTCACATACAAAGTTGACGTAAAGGCAGGGAAAGTACAAACTGTTAATTGTCTGGAAAAATCACATTTATAATTTGGTCGTCAATGTTTGGGAACAGACATTGCAAATAAAAAATAATTTTTTAGGGGGGGCATATGTCAGTTAAAACGAAAAATGTTTGGATATGCATTCTGTCGGTTTTACTTATAGTTTCGAGTTTTGTTATGGTGATGACATCATTTAGTAAAGTCGCGGCAGTCGTTAATGATTCTGTTTATTACAATTATATAGAAAACGGTGATTTTGAGGAAGAATACAGTGCATGGGGTGTAAACGGAACAACGCCCGAGAGAGTCGCCGAAGGGGCGGACAATCATGTCGGTAAATTGACATCTGTAGGTTGGGTGCAGGCGCGTATCTGGAACGCATCATTTATGTATGATCAACTTTATAAAATATCTTTTAAGTTGAAATTTGTTTCCGGCGATGCGAATGCCACAACCTCGTCGGCGCAGTTTTTGGCGCGTCTGACGGCGAACGACAACAGCTTTTTGAAAGAGCAATATGTTGAAATCGGTTGTAACGTTGAGGATTCCATTTCGCTCAATGAATGGCATACTTTTACATATTATCTGAAAGTGACAGACAACAGGGACGAAACCTATAGTGTTTTTGCCGGTAAGAACCTGTCTGCCCTGAATTCACTGGGGACTGCAGACATTGAGCTTACCCATTTTGATTTGGCTGTCGGATGCGGGAATTCCGGGAATTTGTCGGAATGGTATGTCGATGATTATACTATGATTCCGTATGGTGAATATGTTGGGAATCTTGCCGAAAACGGAAATTTTGAAGTCGAATATGATTCTTCGGTGGTAGGAGGCTGGGGATATTCTGTTCAGCCGGAACGTGTCGAAGATGAAGACGGCAACCATGTCGGAAAAATCAGCGTTACGGGAGGTTTTTGGACCGGTCCTAGAGTTTGGAATGCTTCATCAATGTACGGTAAAACATATCGGATCAGTTTCAATATGAAACTTGTCTCCGGCGATGACAGCACGGTATTGGGTAACGGAGGTCAGTTCCTGGCGGCATTGAGCAGCAATGATAATGCGCACATGCCGGACAATACATATATCGAGATCGGCGCGAATAGCGGAAGCACGATCGGAGAGTGGAAAGCATATTCCTATTATGTCCGAATCGAAAAAGGTTCGTCCGTCGACGTGCTGTATACGGGAACGTCTCTGGAAAACCTGACAAAAAAGATGGATTGTCTGAGCACAGATTTGTCTTTTATAAACTTTTTGGTAGGATGCGGAGCCCCTGGGAATGTCGTTGAATTTTATCTTGACGATTTTGCCGTAACGGAAGTTGACGGAAATCTGGTTGAAAACGGCGGCATGACCGATGTGTTTGCAACGGAAAATCAGATTGAAAAATGGGGAACAGGTTCTTATGCTTCGGAATCTATGGAGCGCTATTGGGATGCCGATAAAAATTCATACGTTATAAAGAATGTCGGCAAGGGATGGATGAGCGCGAGAATGCTGTCGAGCGATCTTGAATTTGGTAAAATTTACCGAATGTCGGCAGAGATTCGGGTCGATTCCGAAACATCGGCTATGTTGCCTGCCAATATGCATTTCCAGTTCAAATTATCTGACAGAGAGAGTGCGCTTTACATTGCAGACATCGGCATGATGTCCGGAAGTTTACCGGTAAATGTTTATCATACGGCGGTCGGATATTTCCGCCTGGATAAACAGGATGACGGCTCTTTGTTGTTTTCCTATGGAAAGACGAAAGATACAATAGCGGCGACGAATGTTGTGTTTGCGGATGCGGCCGCTTTCACACATTTGGATTGTCAGATCGGTCCAGGCCATGACGGTACCTGGTATGTTGACAATGTGGCTGTTTACAATGTATCTCCCAAGATCTATGATGCTTCGATCGAAGTTTTCGGCGAAAATGATGAGCCTTTGAGTGATTTTTCTTATGAGATCAGCGGAATTTATGAAAATGCGTCCGCGGAAGGCAATTTGCTTCAGGTCACGGGCATTGAGGGGGAAGTTTCGGTTCTGATCACGAAAGACGGATATGTCGGGAAAACGGTGGTTCTTTCTGAAAGCAAAAGCCTGCGTGTTGAATTGGTATCTGCGGAACAGGCTTATACGGCGCAATTGACAATAAAAGACAGCCAGGGGAATCCTGTTACCGATTTTACTTACGATATAAGCGGAACAGGCATTTATGAGTTTGCGGCGGTGAACGAAAATATTCTTACGATTGACAAAGTTTTGGGTGAAATCGATGTTACGATCGAGAAAAATCTTTATGTTACCGTAACGGTTTCGGTTACGGAGACGACAGCTGCTCAGGATGTTGTGTTTGACAAAAGAGCAATTACGGAAGATCCGAGCGATTACACGGATGAATTGTATTCATTTAACAGTTTTGAAAGTATAGAAGTCAGCGAACCTGCATTTTCCTTAAATCAATTTAAGCTTTCAACGTTTATCAACGGGCCTTCGGCATCCATTTCCGTTACTGATACCGATTCTCATTTCGGGACCCAGTCTTTGCGAATAAATTCTGTGGGAGACCGTCTTGTTTTCCGTATGAGCCGCTTGCAAAACGAAAGCAATTTTGATCTGGATAAGACGTACCATGCAATATTCTGGATGAAGGGGATCACGGAGAATTTAACGATTACTCCCAGTGTTTATATTTCTTATTTTGTGGAAGGCGATATTATGACTGTTGCCGCAAATCAGTTTGTGGACGGATTGATTCCTCTGGGGGACGATATAACACTTTCCACGACGGAATGGACAAAATTGGAAATCGAGTTCTCTGTTTCTGTCGCAGACGGGAAATTGTATTTGTCTTCGCCTTATTTTGAAGAAACAAAGGTGTTTGAAAGTTCTGTGGCGGGAAAACCGATCGTGGATGTCGGTTGGTTTGACTTGTCATTGGGCGCCAGAGGGGAATATTATCTGGATGATGTAACCTTTTTCAATACGTACACGGCAACTGTTCAGGTCCTCAATGCCGATAACGAATACATGACGGAAGATATTACGATAACGGCTACAGACTTTACGGGGAATACGATTGCTATCCGTCCTTCCGTAGACAGCGAGAACAAGCAATTTGTTTATCAGAATATTTACGGAGTGGTCAGTTACACGGTCGAGTTGGACGGAAATATATACAAAGGCAGTACTTCGGCATCGAATACTTCACTTCTTCTGGCTAAACCATATACAGCAACCGTAGCGGTGTTAGACGGTGAAGGGCGAGAGATCAATACGGAACTAATCTATGACATATATGCGCTGGACGGCGCTACGCGCATCGGCGGTACATGGGATGATACGCTTAAAGCGTATACTTTTGAGGGCGCAATGGGTGATCTCAAAGTATATGTATACGCACAGGGCTATGAACAGCACGCCTTTTTAACGGTTGAACGTACGAATCCGCAAGCCGAATTTAGACTTAATCGCGTACCTTCTACCGCAGACGGCCTTCGCGGCAATACGGCATTGAATGGTGATGTTGAATCTTTGTCGCAATTGGAAATGTATGAGAGCCGTGAATATGCATATCCGGAAGTTTTAAATACAGGAGCGAACGATAAATGGGCTTCGTTCCTGCCGGTTCTCACCTTATCCGATGAATCTGCGGTTGGTGAAAAATCTTTACGGATTTCTTCCTCAACAGCGCAGTTGGCGCAAGACGATCCGGAATATGCTGCATTTATGGCGGAAAACGGTCTGGAAGATAAGACGTTCGGAAACAGGGTCGCTTACCGTGCCGGAAACGGCTATTTATTGGACGGAAGCACATATTGCTTTACAGTTTACGCGAAAGCACCTGCAACGCAGGCCGCTGAAACGAAATTCACATTGGTACTCCTCGCTACGATCAATTTGTGCAACGGCGGACAGTTTTTCTTCTGGGTGCCTGTTGATGTAACGGTAACCAATGCTTATTGGTCAAAAATCGAAATATATTTTTCGTTTGAACTCAGCGACGATGAAGCGGCTGCCGCGGCAGGGATATATGAATTCGGTCGCAGCAAATTTACGGGTACGGTCAAAACATATTTGAATGATTCTCTGATATTGGACAGAACCGGTGTATATGATTACAACGTTTATAAGGACGGAACATATATGTTCTATGCTCCGGACGAAAACGGTGTTATGGAAGGCTGGGGCGATTTTGATACGGAAAGGCATGACGGGATCAAAGGGCAGGAAGGCGGCCGCTCGTTTGGCTCGCTTTCGATGGTTGAGCCCTCTTTCCAGATCTTGAGCGGAAACTCATTGCTGCTGGATGGCGGAACGATCACGAGTAAATACACAGGGGAAGTCAGTGTACTTCGGAAAGACTTGACGCCTGACAGTTCCGTTGCTTATTTGCGGCTGACGGATAAGTACACAGGTGAAGTAATTTACCTGAACGCATCGGATTATTACGATGAAATCGATCAGAAATATTATATCCCTGATCTTTACCATGCTTATGATGTTAATGTGTGTGACGCGGACAGGAACCCTGTTACGGGACTTGCGGCACAGATGATTTCATCTGAAGTATCTGCTGTTGTTATCGAATACGATTATGATATCGTTCTTACCGTAAAAGATCAGAACGGACAGGTCGTAACAGATGTTATCGTACGTATCTTGTTGGCAAACGGTTCTTATGCGGAAGCAGAGAATAATGGTGACGGCACATATTCATACAGCGGATTGTCTGGGGTACGTCAAATCAGTTTCCGTAAGGTAAGCGGTTCTCAAAACTCATACACATTCCCGTCCGGGATAACGGTGTCTTCCGCGAACAATGTGTTTGAAGTTCAGGTTACGCTGAAAACGGATGAAACACCTGATCCTGAAACGGACGGAAATAAAGATCAAGAGAAAACAGGCTGCAGTTCCTCCATCATGACAACTCTTGTCATGCCGGCGGCTGCCGCACTTTTAGCCGGCTGTATTTTTGTAATTCGTAAAAAGAAGGATTAAAAGACCTTGGAGGAAGCCGGGATGCAGGATCTGCGCCTCGGCTTCCCATGAAGGAGTATTTAAAAAATGAAAGATATAACTGCATCTTCTAAAAACATGCTTCGACTTTCCCGAAAGAGATATTTTAGCAAGAATAAAGGAACTCTTTCCAGAAAGTATAACAGAGATTTGTTCTTGATTACGCTGCCTTTGCTTATTAAGACGTTTATATTTTCGGTTGTACCGTTGCTTTGGCTTTTGATGGCGTTTGAATTTTATATTCCGAGCGGCGGAATATTCGGCAGTGAATGGGTCGGATTTGCCAATTTCGAATTTCTGGTTTCGAGTGCGTCGTTTTTTAAGATGATACGCAACGCGTTTGTGCTGAATGTGCTTGACATTATTTTCGGCACGGTAGTCGGCATTGTGTTGGGGCTATTGTTGTTTGAGATTATCGGCAAAAAGAGACTCAAAGTGATCCAGACGATATTTTTCTTCCCTTATTTTATTACATGGGCAGTAACCGGTACATTGTTGGATTCTTTTATCGGAAATAACGGCATGATAACGGAATGGGTTACTGCCATGACGGGGAAATCGGTTGATTTTTACAATATGCCCTGGATTTGGTGGGGAATTATTGTCATGATGGGGATATGGAAGGGCGCAGGCGTTTCAGCGGTTGTCAATTATGCAGTGCTGATGGGGACGGACATCGAAATGTATGAAGCTGCCAATATTGACGGAGCCAATCGTGTGCAGAAAATGTGGTATCTTTCGTTGCCGTATCTGAAGAACATGATAATTGTAAACATAATTATGAATTGTTCGAATCTGCTTCGCTATGATTTTTCGAGAATTTATTTTCTCACGGGAGACCGCTCGACGCTATATGAAACGACCGATGTAATTGAAACATATATGTATCGTGCGCTGCGGAGCAACGGTCTGTTTGAGGCCAGCACGGCGGCAGGGCTTTTGCAAAGTATAGTCGGACTTTTTCTTTGTATCGGAGCAAATTATGTTACGCGCAAAATTTCAAAGGAAAGTTCATTGTTTTAAGGGGGCATAGATGGAACAGGTTCTTGCAGCAAAGAAAAGAAAGAATAAGCTGAATCATATGTCTGCTGTTGCAGCCATATGTGTTTATGTACCCGTAGTTGTTTTTTTGTTGGCATGCCTTCTGCCGTTTATAATGGTTTTGTCAACTTCGTTCAGTGAATCCAAACAGATTGAAGAGTTCGGCGTAAGCCTGTTTCCGCGCGGGCTGTCTTTGGATGCTTATAAAACGATCTTTATTTATCCGGATGAAATTTTGCTCGGCTACAAAAATTCGATTATCATTACTCTGATCGGAACGTTGTGCAACGTCGCGCTCTGTATTATGGCAGCATATCCGTTATCCAAACTTGATTTTAAATTCCGCGGGATGCTTTCATTATCTTTGTTTTTATCGACGGCGTTCAGTGCAGGTATTGTGCCTCAATATATGCTTTATAAAAATATACTACATATTTATAACACTTGGTGGGTGCTGATATTACCGCAAATCGGAAATGTCGGGCATGTCATATTTTTGCGGGTATTTTTCCAGGCGATAGACAACACCTATTATGAAGCCGCACGCATAGAAGGGGCAAACGAATTCGGGATCATGTGGAAAATAGCAGTTCCTCTGATTGCTCCCGGAATTGCGACGGTTACCTTTTACAGTGTGCTGATGTATTGGAACGATGCCAGCAGCGCTCTGTATTTTTTGGATCCTGCATCCACGGAATATATGCCTATTTCGGTGTATATAACACGAATGAGTCAACTGATTATTTTCTTACAGGATGTTCAAAAGGGAATGTATCCCGGAATCAGTCTGGGGGATATGGATATTCCGGAATATACGCTTCAGACAGCCATTGTAGTCATTACGGTTGCACCGATGCTCTGTGTGTTTACGTTTTTCCAGAAATATTTCGTACGCGGACTTACCACGGGCGGTATTAAATAAAAAGCAAGAATTTAACATTAAGGAGGTTTTTATGAAAAAATTTCTGATGATTTTGATGAGCATGATTATCTGTATAAGTGTTCTCTTGTCCGGCACAGCCTGCAAACCGAAAGAATTGCAGGAAGTATGGACGGATAATGATGAAGATTATACCATTACGTGGTTTATGCCCATTACCACAGATGGAATTTCTTTGGCATTCCCCGATATGAAAGAGGTCGAGAATGCGATCAATGAAATCATCTATCCGAAAATCAAAGCGAAAGTAAATATCGTGCAAGTACTTTGGTTCACATATAATGAGCAGATGACGACTCGAATCAATTCAAATGAAAAATTTGATTTATGTTTTACTTCTCCTTCCGTTAATTACTATTGGACTTATATTAAACGGCTGGCGTTTTTACCGTTGAACAGTTTGCTGGAAATGTATGCACCGCATGTCATGGAGCAAGTCCCTGAATTTGCGTGGGAGCAGGCAACTGCTTCGGACGGAAAAATCTATGGGGTTGTAAATCAGCAGATCACACCGCGTACGGATGCGGTTCTGATTCGCGATTATGATCTGTTTGACCGTTTTTGTGAATTGAACGGATACAGCGAATACGATCATACCAATATTTATCAATATATTCTCGAGCAAGAGATTCATCCTTATGATCTTCTTGAAGAATATATTTTATGGCTGAAAAACAATAATAAAGGGTTAGGAGGAAAGATGGGCGCTCTGGACATGGGCGAAAGTCTTCAGACGCGTTATCACTGGGATGATTTGGGAACGGGCATGCAGGTTCCGGGCGTGGTATCCTGTGAAGATACCGCAGACGGCGGGATCAAAGTGATCAACCAGTTCGAGACGGAAGAGTTTAAGAACGATATTGTCAGAAAAGCCGGACATTACACGAACGGCATGTCACCGAATACGATCAATATGAACGATTACGGCGCATCGATGGAAAAATATGATGTAGCCTCCCTGACCACATGGAAGCCGAACGATATTCGCGAAAACACGGACGGCGGTATAGGCGGGGCTATGCGTTTGGGGGATCCGTATTATTATATCACGTTTATTCTCGGATCAATGACGGCAATTTCATCGACCTCGGAAAATCCCGCGCGCGTAATGAAATTTATTGATTTGATGTGGACGAATGCAGATATCTTGAATTTGCTTTGCTTTGGTATCGAGGGAGAACATTATGAATATACCGATAAGGGGAATTCCTATCAGGTCAAGCAGATCCTGAATTCGGGTTATGATAATGCGTCCATGACATGGGCTTACAGTTCCGAATTTATCGAAGGAGTCAACTATCTGGATAGATACGATACAAATCCTTATGTCGAATCTGAACAGATCAATAAAACAGCCTATAAGAGCGATGTGATCGGCTTTACTTTCGACGAAAGTAATGTTTCTTCTTACATATCCCAGTGCAAAGCCACGGCGTCTACCTATTTGCGTGAATTTTCTGTCGGTATCCACGGAAATGATGTCATGGCGAAATACGATGAATTCATACAAAAAATGGAACAGGCGGGAATGAACAAAATTATTGAAGAAAAACAACGTCAGCTTGACGAGTGGCTGGCATCAAAATCATAAGGAGAGGAGAAGAAAAGTGGAAAGATACAAGAAAATAGCTGCTTGTATAATTGCCGGTGTGTTTCTTAGTTTTGCGGGATGCAATACAACGCCGACTCCTTCTGATTCAGAAAAACCTGATCCGATTACAGTAAATTCGGAATTTGATAATCTGGAAAAAAATCAGATTTACATGTATGAAATGAACGACGACGCGCAGACACTTCGTTTTCAGGGGATGAATTATTATTTGCAATTAACGGCATCCGAGGGCAATATTTCGGGAGTCGGAGTGATGGATTATCCCGAGAAGAATTACGTGGCACAGGATTTTTCAAAAATACCAACCAGTAAAATAAGTCTGTCGTACAAGAAAGATGATGTAGTTTCAAAGGCGACGGGAGTGCAAACGGTACAGAATTCGAGCGGAAACTCCAGCGGCCGTTATTGGCGTATGATTGAGGGCGGCAGGTACGCGCAAAAGATCGATGTGCTGAAAATGGTATATGATCGAGAACAGGACATTTTCGGACGATTGGAAGTTAAAGCAATGCGTGAAAGTTTTGCGCTTACGTATGAAGTCTGGGCTCCCTCAGTCGTCAATGGTGCAGATTTATATTTCGATTTTGAATCAACGGTCTATACTGAATTTGCATCGGAATTTGAGGGAAGGGCCGCCGTTTTAACGGATGAGGAAAACAACGGATTGGCATTTATTCTTCCGTCGGATCATTCTGTATCGGTACAGCAAAACGGTAACGGCGTTCGGGTTGCTTGTGAAAGCGTTTCGATTCCTGCAAAAAATTATACGGGGTTCGGTATTTTATGTGTACCGTTTAATAACGGGGATCTTTCCGGCGTAGAACAGGCGATCATGCGCGAACAGGTAACCGTCTCCGCACAAATTTTATCGCCTGAAGAAGGAAATGCGGACACGATCTATAATGCTTCCACAGGCGAATTCCTGATAGACGGCAACATCATTACGAATGTAAATTATTACGATTATCAGGTAGAAGCAAACAGAAATAAATATGATGTATTTCATCTTACATTTACCAACCCGACCGAAAAGGAGATAAAAATACCTTTTGCGGTTCTGAAAAATACAAATGCGCTGCGTGAGACCGATAGGGTATTTGCTACCGCAGCCAATGCCGGATTGTCCGGAATGACCCCTGTTTTATGTGATCAAAGCGGAATACCTGTCGGGATTCCTGTGCAAATCAGTAAAAACTGGCATTCATACGCGTCGTCCAACATTGAGGACGTAACAAATCTTTATACAGGCCAATGGTTTTCCGGAACAACTGAAATCACTGTGCCGGCTGGCTCGTCGGTCACGTACGATTATAAGATCGCATATGAAAATTGGGGGGAGGCTGCAAATGTTTCGCATTCACAACTCTCTTTGATCGGCTGGGATATGTATACGCTTTGGGAACAACTGGCGGTCGGCAGTCATGGGGAAAATATCTGTTTTTATAACTATGGAAACGGTGAATCCTCGTGGATGCAGGATATCCGCCCTTTTATGGTAACCAATCAGCACGGCAATGATCAGCAATATAATTGGTCGGGAAATACGGGAGGCGCTGAATTGTTGCGTTACAATGATAACCTTTATCAGCAGCAAGCCGTGAGAAATATCCTGACGGATTATATTTCACAGGGGCCGAATCTGACAGATTTAGTCTATGGCGGTATCACTGCCGACGGAAAAATAAAAGCAGATATCCGGGTAAATTTAGTGCGGACCGATGACGTAACGCGTGTCTTGTTCAATTTTACATACACGTTTTTGGAAGATACCGAATTTTCCCGCCTTACATTTTTCCAATACGGTACAGAACGTTACCAATCAAATTATTTCAGGAAGTGTGCATACGGGAACAGTGAAGGTATCATCATGGACGGAAACATTCCCGAAGGCAATAACGAATTTTTGGATGATTTTACCGAACAGAAAATAGAGGTCCCCGGGAAGGATGCATGGTTCATGTTGTATGATTACGATTCCATAGTCAGAACGGAAACCAACGGCCTTATGTATATCGTTCGTAACTATGAAGCGGATCTGAATAACAAGACGTATACCCAGCCTACGATCAATCTTCGAAAAGTCGGAAACTATAATGAAAAACAGCTCTCGTTTGAATTGACTTCTCCTTCCGGTGTGGGCAGAAAAATTGAAAAAGGCGGCACGGTAAATCTTACGATTGAACTCGTCGCGTTGCCGCAAACGACCAATACATGGTACGGGACCAGTGATTATATGACGGCAACAACTTCTCTGTTTAATACAGCGCAACAGGGATTGCAGCAGGCTCAAAATGGGCATGTTTCGGTACAGGCAGCAACAGGAAACATTAAATCGTCTTATCCCGTGGTCATTGAGACGGAAAGCAGCAGCGGAGAAACGGTAGCTCAGTTTTCTCTCACCGGCGGTTTGGGATACGTTCCCGTGCGCTTTACCCGTTTAAACGATTACAGGGGATATGAATTGCAGGTTCAGAAAAACGGAACGTGGCAGAAAGTGGACCAAAGCGTGAACGGGAACGATTTTTGGCAGTGTGATTATAACTACGCCGATAATTCTTACACGCTGACATACAATGTAAAAAATACAGAAGGTATCAATTTTAACGCGACAAATGTTTACAGACTTGTAAAAATAGCGTGATATGAAAGAATTGGATTTGAAATTGCTATGAAGAAACTTTTTATGATATGCAACGCACATATCGATCCGGTATGGTTATGGAAAAGGCAAGACGGCATAGCCGCCGTCTTGTCTACGTTCCGATCGGCAGCCGCGTTATTGGAGAAATATGATTTTATTTTCTGTCATAACGAGTCGTTTACTTACGAAATGACAGAAAAATACGATCCGGCCCTTTTTAAGAAAATTCAGGATTTGCATCGCAGGGGAAAGTGGCAAATTATAGGCGGATGGGATATTCAACCGGATTGCAATATGCCCAGCGGCGAATCTGTTCTGCGGCATATAGAAAAAGGAAGAAAATATTTTTGGGATAAATTTCAGGCTATTCCGCGTGTAGCAACTAATTTTGATTCGTTCGGACATTCTGACGGATTGATCCAGATTTTACAGCAATGCGGATACGAGGGATATATTATTTGCCGTCCGTCTCCCGAAGGCAGTAATATTCCGGAAAATTTCATCTGGAAAAAGAATGGCAGAGAGATCAAAGTTGCGCGTCCCAACGATCATTACAACAGTTTGCGAGGACAAGCACGCAATAAGGCGGAAAAATTAATTAAAGATAATTCCCAAGAATTAAAATTAATGTTATGGGGAGTCGGAAATCATGGAGGCGGCCCGTCGGAAAAAGATTTAAAGGAGCTGAAAGTTCTTTCCGAAAGTTCTGTCGTGGATATTTTCTACGCTGTGCCGGAAGATTATTTTCTTGAAAATATTTTCAGCAAAGAAGTTACCGGCTCACTCAATCCGTGTATGCCCGGTTGCTATACAGTGCAATCGGCGGTAAAAAAGAAACATCGGCAACTAGAAAATGAGTACTATTTCACTGAAAAAATTTGTTCGCAGGCAAACATGGTTTCCGGAGCCGATTATCCTGCGCAAAATCTTAAAAAAGCATTGGATGAATTGTTGTTTTCCCAATTTCATGATGCTTTGCCCGGCAGTGCGGTAAAGGCGGTTGAAGATCAGATCATATGCGGGATGGATTACGCTTTGCATATACTTGAAGCTGAAAAATATGATGCTTTTTGTGCGCTCGCTTCATCCGCTAAAAAAGCCGATAAGGGCGAATACCCCTTCTTTGTCTATAATCCGATGCCTTATGAGGTAAAAACGACAGTCGGTTTGGATTTTATTCTTGAAAATCAAAACTATGGAGATCAGTATATTGACCTGGATGTATTTGTCAACGGAAACAGGGTACAAAGTCAGATCGTAAAAGAGAAATCGAATATCAATCTGGATTGGGCCAAGCGGGTAATGGTTGAATGTACTTTGCCTCCGATGAGCTTATCGCGGATCAGTGTATACGAGAGGCCTGTTGACCATAAGCCTGTTATCAGACAAAATTTTGGAAATTCTTATGTGTTTGATAACGGTATAGTACGAGCGGAATTGAATGCTTTGACGGGATTGCTGACAGGAGTCTGGTATCGCGGAGAACTGGTTCTCACAAAAAATTCCGGTCGCATTGACGTGATCGGAGACAACGCTGATCCATGGGCTATGGGTGATTCACAAAGATATCAGCTGGGAGAAAGTATAGGAAGTTTTGCATTGATTGAGAAGTCGTCTATTGGCGATTATATTCAATGGAAAAGTTCCAGCGGACGGAATGTACGGATCGTAGAAGATGGGGATGTGCTGACTCGAATCGAAGCTATTTTTTCTTATAAAAAGGCAGATGCCATCGTTTACTATACTTTTTATAAACATTTTAATTACTTTGATGTCGACGTGCGGATGAATAACAATAATTTTGACGTAACTTATAAACTTACTTTAGGATTTGCGGAAGAATGTAGGTTATTCGGGGAAAGTATGTTTGGGCAAGAGGAACTCAGTCAAAGCGGGTGTGAATTGGTTTCACATCGTTGGGTACGGTGCGAAGGTAAGAAAAACGCCGTAAATGTTTACAACAGCGGTACGTATGGATTTAGTTTTAAACGCGGCGTTTTAAGCATGAATTTACTGAGGTCTGCCGCTTATTCTGCACATCCGCTGACGGGCAGAGATCTGCTCTTTGAAGATCGTGTGATCGAACGCATCGATTGCGGCGTACGCAATTTTAATTTTCGTATTGAATTTTGTGAAGCCGATAATTCTCTGGCAAAGTCTTTGAACGGTGCTGAATTGTTTAATTCACCGCCTTATGCAGAAAATTTTTGGCCTGACGGTACGCGGGATAATATTTCAGATTCTTTATTGGAATTGGATAATAAAAACGTAGAACTTTGCTCTTTCCGTAAGACGGATAACGGATATTGTATGCGTCTGTACAACGGCAGTGATGCGGAAGTATCAGTGAAAGTAATGTGTAAAGTTTTGAAAATCGAAGAGTCGATTCATTTGCAGCCTTTTACGTTTGGAACATATATTCTGCGTGAAAATAAAATAGAGGTAACGGATCCCGTAAATCCATAAAAAGGCTGGAGTAAAAAGATATTTTTATTGTTTCTCAAAGGCTTGGACACAGCGATGTAACACAAACACTGAATACTTACAGCCATTTAATGCCCAATGTTCAAAAGCAAATTATCAATGCTTTGGATTTTGAAATGTAAAAAGAGGGGAGTTTAAAAACTCTCCTCTTTTGTTTTATCCTAAACAAATTGAATGAATATTAAAAAGCGAATAGCAACGTTTGACATTATTCTTTGTTTTCGCTAAAATATAGTATAGTATAATTAATCAGAAAAAGCACGTGAAAAAAACTTTTTAGGGCCACTTTTAGGGCCACTTTTGGGGCCACTTTGGGGCATCTGTCAATATATTGTGGTAAAACAAAGTCCCAACCACAATATATTGTGGTTGGGACACCGTGGCAGGGGAGACGCGATTCGAACACGCAACCTACGGTTTTGGAGACCGCTACTCTACCGTTGAGCCACTCCCCTAAGCACTTATTTATTATATAGTAAAATTGTTTTTAAGTCAACAGTTTTGGGCTGTTCTTGTCAAAAAAAGGAGTGAAAAACATGAAAAAACAGTACAAACTCGGAGTTATCGGCGGCGGATTCATGGCGCAGGCAATCATCAAAGGAATTGATTTCATCAAGCCGAAGAAAATTATTGTTTCGGATCCGTCGGAAGCTGCACAAAGGAACTTGGAGGATCTCGGGGTCAATGTTACGGCAAACAACCGCGACGTTGCAGATAACTGCGAATATTTGCTGCTTGCCGTAAAACCGCAGACATTTCCGGCGGTTGCGGAGAGCCTGAGGGGGGTACCGGTCGAAAAAGTTATCTCCATTATGGCCGGGATGAAAAAACAAAAAATCAAGGATGCTCTTTTCGGCAAAAATGTCAAAGTGGCAAGAGTTATGCCCAATCTGCCGTGCTCGATCAATTTCGGTATGGCGGCACTGGATCTTTCCGATTTTGAAGATGATGTCGACGATTGCGCCTTTGTTCAGGAAATATTCAACAGTGTCGGGAACACGTTGATTGTACCGGAAGAGAAATTAAATGCCGTAACGGGAATCAGCGGAAGCGGGCCGGCATATGTTTATATGTTTATCGACGGTTTGATTCGTGCGGGTGTTAAACAGGGACTTTCGGAAGATGAAGCAAAGACGCTTGCCGTGAATACGGTCGTCGGCGGCGCAGAGATGGTCGTTCATACGGAAGATAAGACCATTGATGAAATGATCGCTGCTGTATGCAGCAAAGGCGGTACGACGATTCAAGCTGTGGAATCTTTCAAAAAAGATGATATGGAAGGAATGATCGATCGTGCTGTGTCAGCGTGTGTAAAAAGAGCGGAAGAACTGTCCGAGTAAAAATGAAACAGGTCATATTATATACCGACGGGGCTTGTTCGGGAAATCCGGGCGCCGGAGGGTATGGAGCGATCCTTATTTTTAAGGGAATCGAGAAGGAAATCAGCGGCGGAGAACTTTCAACGACAAACAACCGTATGGAGATTTATGCGGTTATAGCCGGCTTGGAAAAACTGAAAGAAAGCTGCGATGTTACCGTATACAGTGATTCCGCGTACACTGTCAATGCATTCAATGAAGGGTGGATTTACGGTTGGATGAAAAACGGATGGAAGAAGTCGGACGGAAAAGCTGTTCAGAATGCTGAACTATGGAAAAGGCTGTATTCGCTGACACAGGAACATCGGGTGCGCTTTGTAAAAGTGAAGGGGCATGCGGACAACGAGTACAATAATCGGTGCGATACGTTGGCTCGTGAAGCAATCAAACAGCTGAAGGATAACCATTAATTTTTCAGTATAAGCATTTTTTTATTCTGAATGGATATATTATACAAAGAACAAAATTTTGTATAGCGGCTATTTATGAAAGTATTCAAAAAAATTATCTCACTTCTTATCCCGGCACTGGCAGCGATTGCGGTGGTTGTTTTTACCGTATTCTGCATGGCAAATTTCCGCAGCGGATTTCTTTATAAGCATAAAGATATAATAACGTCCATATCTGTCAGCGTGGAGATCCTGTACATTGCGGCAATGGTGATTTTTTGCATCCGAAAGACAGAAGTGGTTTATAAATTTTTACTGACGGGCCTTGTGCTCGCGGCAATTATTCTGATCGGACTTTTTATTCTGCAGGAAACCGGTGTGGTGGATAAAATCGACTCGCAGGAATCTTTGCAGGCTCTGATCGAATCAACGGGAGTTTGGGGACCGCTGGTATTTATTATTTTGCAGGCATTACAGGTATTTCTTTTACCGATACCGGGTGTTTTGACGGTAGGAGCGGGGGTATTTCTGTTTGGTCCGCTCAAGACATGCCTGTACAGCTATATCGGTATTGTCGGCGGCTCCTTGATCGCATTCTGGATCGGAAGAGTCGTCGGGTATAAGGCGGCTGCCTGGTTGGTGGGGCGCGAAGCGCTTGATTCCTGGCTGCAAAAAGTAAAAGGCAAAGACCGTCGGATCCTGACGGCAATGTTTATCTTGCCGATTTTTCCGGATGATATACTCTGCTTTGTCGCGGGGCTTTCTACGATGACTTGGAGATACTTTATCATCATGCAATTGATATCCAGAGCAATTTCGGTTGCTCTGACCAGTTTCTCTGTAGGCGGCATGATCATTCCATACAATACATGGTGGGGACTTTTGTGCTGGGGAGTGATCGGAATCGCGATCATTCTGCTCTTTATTTTTATTTATAAAAAAGGTGATGCGATCGAAGCATGGTTTTTCAATTTGTTCGGGAGAAAGAAAAAAAAGAAAGAACAGGGAGAAGAGCAGATGCATGCGGAGCAGAAAGAGGCGGGTAATGAAACGCCGACGGATACATTCAATTCTGTAAAAAAATAAACAATTCGGAATTTAAATTTTCAGTAAATTATCAAAGCAGTCGGCAATTTTTGCCGACTGCTTATTTTTATTAAACCTTTATAAAAAGGAATAACATCCCAAAATCTGAACGTAAAAAACGACGCGATGAAATGATCGCGTCGTTTTGAATAATGTTTTTGCCAAAAAGTTCATGTCGGAGATAGGTCAGACGATGAGATTGATCAGTCTGCCTTTTACCACAATGAATTTGCGGATGACTTTTCCTTCAACGAGAGGGCGAATCGTATCGTCGGCAAGAACGAGAGATTTGATCTCATCCTCGGATGCATTCTGAGGGATCATCATCTTTGTTTTGATCTTGCTGTTGACCTGTACGGCGTACTCAAGCTCGTCTTTGACGAGAGCTTCTTCGTTGCATACCGGATATTTCTGATCGAAAATCGAATATTTATATCCGAGGATTTCCCAGAGCTCTTCGCTGAAATGAGGTGCACAGGGGGCGAGAAGAAGCAAAAGATCGCGCGTGCATTCACGCAGGAACGATACGTTTTTGACAGGCAGCCCGTCGTATTTATATAAAGCGTTGACGTATTCCATCAGTCTGGCTACCGCCGTATTGAAAGAGAAGTTTTCCATGTCGCGCGAAATCTGACGGATCGCGTAATTGCGTGCATAGTCAAGTTCCTTTTCATCGTGGCCGTATGTTTCGTCGGACGAACCTTTAAGATCTTTGTTTTTGAGAACAAAGCGCTCGATTCTGTCCAGGAATTTTGCGACGGATTTAATTCCGTCATCGCTCCAGGGTCCGCCTTCTGTATAAGAGAATCCGAACATCAGATACATACGGAATACGTCCGCTCCGTATGTGGAAACATATTCGTCGGGGGAAACGATATTTCCCTTGGATTTGGACATACGGTTGCCGTCCGGCCCGAGGATGACGCCTTGGTGTACCAGTGATTTGAAAGGTTCGTCAAAGTTCAAATATCCCATATCGCGAAGGGCTTTGGTGAAGAAACGTGCGTACAGCAAGTGCATGCAAGCGTGTTCCGCGCCGCCGACGTACTTGTCGACAGGGAGCATTTTGTTCACGATTTCAGGATCGAAGGGCGCTTTGGAGTTGTGAGCGTCCGGATAGCGCAGATAATACCAGCTGGAGCAGACGAAAGTGTCGAGCGTATCGGGATCGCGAAGCGCGTCGCCGCCGCAGTGCGGGCATTTTACGTGCATGAACTCATCGCATTTGGCAAGCGGTGATTTTCCGTCCGGTTCAAACTGTACGTTGTAGGGCAGTTTGACGGGCAAGTCTTTGTATGGAACGGGTACAATGCCGCATTTCGGACAATGAATTACGGGAATAGGCGCGCCCCAATATCTCTGACGGGAAACAAGCCAGTCGCGCAGGCGATAATTGACTTTTCTCTCACCTTTTCCCATCTTGGCAAGATAATTGGAAATTTCCGTGCGGGCTTCTTCGCCGCAACGGCCGTCAAATTGCAGGCTGTTTACGCAGATACCGTCTTCGCAGAAAGGCAAAACGGTTTCTCCGTTTTTATTTTCGATAACTTTTTGTACGGGGAGATTGTATTTTGCGGCAAACGCAAAATCGCGTTCATCGTGAGCGGGAACACCCATGACGGCGCCCGTTCCGTATGAGTAGAGGACATAATCGGCTGCATAGATCGGAACTTTTTTGCCGTTGATCGGGTTGATCGCATAATGACCGATAAATACGCCGGTCTTTTCGCGCGCGGAAGAAAGCCTTTCGATTTCATTGGATTTTGCGGTTTCTGCAATGTAATTTTCCACGGCTTCGCGCTGTTCGTCCGAAACCAGTTTTTTTACAAGCGGATGTTCGGGGGCGAGTACGACATAAGAAACACCGAAAATGGTATCCACGCGGGTCGTAAACACCTTGAATTTGTCGCCGCTTTCGCATTCGAATTCAACTTCGCATCCGACGGATTTTCCGATCCAGTTGCGCTGCATCAGCTTTGTTTTTTCGGGCCAGTCGATCTTGTCGAGTCCCTGTAAAAGCTCTTCGGCATACTGTGTGATTTTGAAGAACCATTGGGTAAGATCCTTTCTGATAACGGGCGTACCGCAGCGTTCACAGCAGCCGTCAACGACCTGTTCGTTTGCCAGAACCGTATTGCAGCTGGGACACCAGTTCACGGGCGCCTCTTTGCGGTACGCAAGGCCGTTTTCATAGAGTTTCAGGAACATCCATTGCGTCCATTTGTAATAGTCTTCTTCGCAGGTTTTGACTTCCGCCGACCAGTCGAACATGGCGCCCATGGCTTTGAGCTGATGCTCCATGGTAGCGATATTCTTTTCGGTGGAATCCTTCGGGTGGATCTTCGTTTTAATGGCATAGTTTTCCGCGGGTAAACCGAAAGCGTCAAATCCCATCGGCTGGAAAACTTCGTAGCCCTGCATTTTCTTGAACCGTGCATAGCTGTCGGTTGGGCCGTAGTTGTACCAATGCCCGATATGCAGTTTTGCGCCGGAAGGATAGGAGAACATTTCGAGAACATAGAATTTTTTATCTATGTTCTTTTTGTTGAAATTGTTCTCTTTGGTCTTTTCCCAGCGTTGCTGCCATTTGCTTTCAACGGATTTCATATCCATAACCCAAAAACCTCCGCGGCCCGGAACGAGCCTCATTTTTTCTTTGCAAATTGTCTGTATACGAGATATGAGAGCGGTCCTATGATCGGAATCAACAGAATTACGATGTTCCATATGATCAAAGATGCTTTGACTGCCTGCCCGACGGACAGCTTGTCTTTTAAAAGAATGTAGATCGTTGCGATCGCCAGCACATAGTGAACGGCAAGCACGGCAATGAGTGCGATCAGAACAGGAGTCGGCATACTGCAATACCTCGCGTTTATTCATCTAATTATATGATTTTTTGGCGTGTTAGTCAAGTTATGAGACATATCGCGCCGAAAAATTTTATTTTTCGCGCATTTTGCGGCTGAAATCGTAAATAATCGGAATGAAAGCGCATACACTGAAAATATGGAACAATTCACAGTCTCCGATCGGGAGGAACATTGCAGGTATATTGCTTATATAGCTGGCGCGCTCACGGCGGTCAAGGAGAGAACGGCGCATATCGAATTTGAAGACGGGCGCGTTATTTTTACGCTTCGGGCGGAGCCGACGGAACCGGAATTTCGGAAACTTGCAGAGGACAGAATCGCCGATGTGATCTGCATCGGCTATAAATACTCGATCCTCAGCGGGCAGATCGCTCCGGCAGGTCTGAATTTGCAGGATCGCGAGATTCTCCTGACGGCGGTCATTGCGGCAGATTTTGCGGAAGATAAAAAATACGTGTTGTCCAGGCTTGCGCAGCAGCGCACACACACGATCGACGGTTTTTTCAATTTCAGGCTGAAAGAATTGCGGGAAAAGTGGCTGGGGGTGGCTGCGTGCGTTCCGCCCGTGTTTACGCGCGGTCAGCTTACGGAATTCATGCGGTTTCTTCTGAACACGAACCGCGGAAAAGTTTTTTTGAAAAGGGGAGAAGTTTATGATGTACGGTGCAGGCGCTTGCGCCGTTCGGCGCTCATCGGCGACGCCAGCGCCGAGATGAATACGCTCCGTGAGATCGTTTTAAGCGGCGCGGGGAAAGTGGAGTGCCTGGGTTCTCCGACGGCTCTGCAGGAAAAATTCCTTAAAAGATTTTACGAAGGGCGCGTTTCGTTCGGATGATCAAAAATGATCAAAAAAATTTTTTTCGCCCGATCAAATAGGTTGACAAAATACTGCAAAGATATTAAAATAATGATAATCGATTTAACCAATTCAATCTGCTTAACGGGAAAGACAAGTAGGGCGGATGCGTGCATTTCAGAGAGCGGGACATATGCTGGAAGTTCCGTATTGCCGTTTCGTTTGAAACCGCTTTTTTTCGCAGCGGATGCCGTTCCGTAAAACGGTGAGAGAGGCCGTAAATGGCAATTAAGGTGGAACCGCGCAAGAGTTTGCGTCCTTAAACGAACAGTTTAAGGACGTTTTTTGTTGTTTGCGCATTTACGGGAAATCGGCCATGTTTCGAGCAAAAACAGTTTATCTGAAAGATGTATCGGCCGGCGAGAATTTTTTAAGATTGAATCGGAACCAGAAAGGACGGAGGATAAAGATATGATCATTACTTTGAAAGGCGACAAAAAGGAATATGCCGCACCGGTTTCCTGCAAGCAGATCGCACAGGATATCAGTGAAGGACTTGCCCGCGCTGCGGTGGCGGCGAAGGTGGACGGAAAACTGGTAGACCTGGCGCATATCGTCGATAAGGATTGCGATGTGGAAATCATAACATTAAAGGACAGGGAAGGTTTGGACATTTACCGTCATACTACGGCCCATGTGCTTGCGCAGGCGGTCAAGGCGATCTATCCGACCAGTAAACTTGCGATCGGCCCTACGATCGACAACGGGTTCTACTATGATATCGATTTCAAAACTCCCATTACGCAGGAAGACCTCGGCAAGATCGAGGCGGAAATGAAAAATATTATAAAGAGCAATCTTCCCGTGGAGAGGTTCACGCTTTCGCGCGAAGACGCCATCAAACTGATGACGAAATACTCTGAAAAATACAAAGTCGAGCTGATCAAAGATCTCCCGGAAGGGGAAGAGATCTCTTTCTATAAGCAAGGCGGATTCACGGATCTTTGCCGCGGGCCTCATCTGCCTTCGACGGGCAAGATCAAGGCGTTCAAGCTGACCAGCATTGCGGGGGCATATTGGCGCGGCAATGAAAAGAACAAAATGCTGACGCGTATTTACGGCACTGCGTTTGCGAAAAAAGACGAAATGGACGCGTATTTTACGATGCTGGAAGAGGCGAAGAAACGCGACCATATCAAATTGGGCAAAGAGCTCGGGTTGTTTGCTTTCCTTAACGAGGGGAAAGGTTTCCCGTTCTTTTTGCCGAAGGGCATGGTCCTGAAAAATGTTCTGATCGATTATTGGCGCCAGATCCATACCAGAGAAGGGTATGTGGAAGTCCAGACCCCGATCATACTCAATCGCAGCCTTTGGGAAACATCCGGGCACTGGGATCATTATAAAGAAAATATGTACACGACGAAGATCGACGGGGAAGATTGCGCGATCAAGCCGATGAACTGCCCGGGCGGAATGCTGGTTTATAAATTGAATCCGCACAGTTACAAAGATCTTCCGATCCGCATGGGCGAACTTGGAATCGTCCACCGCCATGAAAAGAGCGGACAGCTCCACGGACTGATGCGCGTCCGCTGCTTTACGCAGGATGATGCTCATATCTTTATGCTGCCCGAACAGATCACTTCGGAGATCAAAGGCGTCGTAAAGATTATCGACGAAGTATACACCTTGTTCGGATTCAAATACCATGTCGAACTTTCGACCCGTCCCGACAACAGCATCGGCAGTGATGAGGATTGGGAGAATGCAACCAATGCTTTGCGGCTTGCATTGGACGAGTTGAATTTGCCGTATGTGGTCAACGAAGGGGACGGAGCTTTTTACGGGCCGAAGATCGACTTCCACCTGACCGATTCGATCGGCAGAACGTGGCAGTGCGGAACGATTCAGCTTGACTTCCAGTTGCCGCAGCGTTTTGAAGCGGAATACACGGGCGAAGACGGTCAGAAGCATCGCCCGATCATGATCCACCGAGTTGTGTTCGGATCGATCGAGCGTTTTATCGGGATTCTGATCGAGCATTATGCAGGGAAATTCCCTGTTTGGCTTGCGCCCGTTCAGGTGAAAGTTCTGCCTGTTTCGGATAAATCCATGGATTATGCAAAAGAAGTGGAAAATGCATTCAAAGCAGCCGGACTTCGCGTGGAGACAGATGCGCGGAATGAAAAGATCGGATATAAGATCCGAGAAGCGCAGCTGGAGAAAGTTCCGTATATGCTGGTCGTCGGCGATAAGGAAAAAGAAGAAAAAACGGTTGCGGTGCGTATGCGCGAAAAGGGCGATATCGGTTCTATGAAATTGGATGAGTTTATCGCAAAAGTGAAAAAAGAAAACGACGAAAAGACAGTATTTTAAGAAAATCGGCGTAAAAACAGTTGACAAGGCGGGTAATTTCTGGTATTATTATGCGGTAAAGCAGAAGTTACTTCTCGCCTTGCGGCAAGTGCGTCGGCAAGAGCCTAAAAATCATAAAGGAAGAACGCAGATTTTCTGCGCTGTTTGTGATCGTTTGGAGCGGGTTGTAACATATGCAACCCGCTTTTGTATTTGTCCCGGAAGGGAAATATTGATTAAAGGACGGTATAAAACCATTAAAGACCAGCATCAGGTGAACGGAGAGATCCGCGATCAGGAAGTGAGAGTGATCGGCTCGGACGGTCAGCAGTTAGGTATCATGAGCGCGAGGGAAGCGCTGAATCTTGCCGAAGAGAGTGATTTGGATCTGGTGAAGATCTCGCCGACGGCGAATCCTCCCGTATGCAAAATCATGGATTACGGCAAATTTAAGTTCGAGCAAGGGAAGAAAGAAAAAGAATCCAGAAAGAATCAGAAAGTTGTGGAAGTGAAAGAAGTACGGCTTTCCATGACGATCGATACGGGCGATATGAACGTGAAATCGCGTCAGGCGCAGAAATTTCTGGAAGCAGGAAACAAGGTAATGGTATCCATTCGTATGCGCGGGCGTCAGAATGCGCATGCGTCGATGGGAGTTGACGTCATGAACGAGTTTTTTGACCTTTTGGGCGGAAAGGCGGTCATGGATAAAAAACCCGCAAACGAAGGCAGAAATATTACGATGCTGCTTTCGCCTGCAAAATAACAAGATCAATTCTGCAAGGCGTGTTTTGAAGGACAAGCCCTGCATTTGAATGAAAATAATTTCGGAGGACAGAAGTATGCCTAAACAGAAATCGCATAGCGGCTCGAAAAAACGTTTCGACATTACGGGAAGCGGCAGAGTAAAAAGAGCGCAATCCGGTAAAAACCACAAGACGGGAGATAAACCCAGAAAGAGAAAGAGAAATCTTCGTCAGACGGCTTTCGTGAATGAAACGCAGGAGTTGACGGTAAAGAATCAGCTCATCCCGTACAAGAAATAAGGTATAAGGAGAAAGAGTCATGCGTATTAAAAGAGGAGTTAACGCGGTAAAGAAACGCAGAAAGATATTCAAACTGTCGAAAGGTTATTTCGGTTCCAAGAGCAGGTCTTACAGGATCGCCCGCGAAGCCGTTATGAAATCGCTGATGTACGCTTACGTCGGCAGAAAGAACAGGAAAAGAGATTTCCGTCAGCTGTGGATCGCCAGGATCAATGCGGCGGCAAGAATCAACGGACTTTCTTACAGCAAATTTATGCACGGTCTGAAGGTTGCTGGCATCAATCTGAACAGGAAAGCACTTGCTGACATCGCGGTCAATGATGCGGCGGCATTTGCGGCGCTTGCTGAGAAAGCAAAAGCAGCAATCGCTTAAAGTAAATGTTAAAAAACCTTCTTTTTTCAAGAAGGTTTTTTATGTTTTATTGTTATGGTGATCACCTCAAGAAATAATCCGTTCATCAAGCGGATTTTATCGTTGCGTGAGAAAAAATACCGCCGCGAATACGGCGAATACATTATTGAAGGCGTCAAACAGATACGAGAGGCGGTGAACGGCGGCTGCGAGTTTGTAAGTATCCTGTGTTCGGAAAATTATAAAGGCGAGCATTTTCTTTTGGAAAAAGAGCAGCTCGTTTCGGAAAGTGTATTCGAAAAACTTACCGAGGAATCATCTCCGCAAGGGATTTTGGCTGTATTGAAGATGCCGGATTGTTCAATTAAGGCTCCAAGCGGCAATGCGCTTTTATTGGATACTTTATCGGATCCAGGGAATCTCGGGACGATCATCCGGACAGCGAATGCGGCAGGTTATACGGATATTTATTTGCGAAATTGTACAGATCCGTTTTCGTCAAAGAGCGTGCGCGCATCGATGAGCGGTATATTTTTTGTGCGTTTGCATAGCGGATCATTGGATGAGATATCCGAAGTTCTCGGCGATATTCCCAAAATCTGTGCGGACATGAACGGAGAAAATGTTTTTCGGTTTGAGGTTCCGCAACGGTTCTGCCTGGTGATCGGAAATGAGGCAAACGGTGTCAGTGAGGAAGTGCGGTCCCTTTGCAGATATACTGTCAGAATCCCCATGCGCGAAAGCTGTGAGAGTCTGAATGCCGGTATTTCGGCGGCCGTACTCATGTATCAGTTGGGTGCTGAAAAATTCAGAAAATTATAGATATTCAATCATATAGAGGAGAGTTTGTATGTCAGGACATAGCAAATGGCATAATATTCAGGCGAAAAAGGGCAAGGCGGATGCGGCGCGCGGCCGTATTTTTACAAAACTCGGAAGAGAAATCGCCGTAGCGGCAAAAGGCAATCCGAACCCGGATACAAACAGCAAACTTGCCGATGTAATTGCAAAAGCAAAGGCAAACAATATGCCGAACGATAACATTCAGCGTTGTATCAAAAAAGCGGCGGGAGAACTCGGTAACGCCAATTTCGAAACGCTGATTTACGAAGGATATGGCGTAGGCGGCAGCGCGCTGATCATCAATACGTTGACGGACAATAAAAACCGTACGGCGGGCGATGTGCGCAGCACTCTTTCGAAATGCGGCGGCGAGCTTGGCAATACCGGCTGCGTGTCGTATATGTTCAGCAACAAAGGTCTGTTGGTCGTAGAGCGTACGTTGGATCTGGATGAGGACACGATAACGGAGTATGCTATCGATGCAGGGGCGGATGATGTCGTTGTATTGGATGACGCATATGAAATTTATACGGATCCGGCCGCATTTTCGCAGGTGCGCAAGTATCTTGAAGAGAAGGGCGTTTCATTCCTGGAAGCGGATGTTCGTATGATCCCTCAGAACAAGATCACGTTGAGCCCCGAACACACCGAAACATTCCGCAAATTGCTGGATAAACTGGAAGAATTGGATGACGTTCAGGACGTTTATCACAATGTCGATTTGCCGGATGATGAGGAAGAAGAGTAAAATTTTATTGGTTTGCGAAGTACTCTGTCTGATATAATTAAATATAAAAGGAGTTCCTGAAATGACGACGCGTGAGACTTGTTTGAAAGCGAAAGAAAATCTTTCGGCGATCTCGCTGGCAAGCGAACAGGATATGAATAAAATGCTTTCCGCGTCTGCGAATGCATTGCGAGCACAGGCTCAGTATATTATCGCGGAAAATAAAAAAGATATCACAAATTGTACGCGCGGCGAACAGTTTGTGGATCGGCTCATGCTGAATGAAAAGCGAATCGACGGAATAGCTGTCGGACTGGAAAAGTTGATAGAACTCAAATGTCCGGTCGGGGAAGTTTTGGAAGAGCGTACACTCTATAACGGCCTGCTTTTAAGGCGTGTGCGCGTGCCCCTCGGAGTACTTGGTATTATCTATGAAGCGCGTCCCAATGTAACGGCGGATGCGATCGGGCTTGCTGTTAAAAGCGGAAACGCTGTCGTGCTCCGCGGGAGCAAAGATGCGATTTGTTCCAACAAAGCGATCACTTCCGTCATTAAAGAAGCGATCCGAAAGGCGGGATACAATCCGGAATTTATTCAATTAATCGAAGACACGACCCATGAAGGCGCAACCGAATTTATGAGAATGAACGGCGTAGTGGATGTTCTGATTCCTCGCGGCGGAGCCGGGCTTATACGGAATGCGGTCGAAAATGCAACGGTACCGGTCATTGAGACGGGGACAGGAAACTGCCATGTGTATTTTGAAAAATCAGCCGATCTTTCAAGAGCAATCCCGATTCTGATCAATGCCAAGACGCAGCGTACTTCTGTTTGCAACGCTTGTGAAAGTTTGCTGATCGATGCTTCTTTGGCGGAAAAATCTTTAAAACGTATTGCAGAAGCTCTGCGTGAAAAGAATGTAGAAATTGTTGCCTGTGAAAAGTGCAGGGCAATTCTTCCGGAGTTGGAAGCGGCAACGGAGGAAGATTTTTACACGGAATTCCTTGCCTTAAAAATTTCCGTTAAAATTGTAGACGGAGTTGAAGAAGCGATCAGGCACATCAATAAATACGGAACGCATCACAGCGAAAGTATTATTACGGAAGATGCGGCGGCAGCCGAAAAATTTTTGAATGAAGTGGACAGCGCGGCGGTGTATGTCAATGCCAGTACCCGTTTTACGGATGGCTTCGAATTCGGGCTGGGTGCGGAAATGGGCATTTCAACGCAAAAACTTCATGCGCGCGGACCGATGGGGCTGCGGGAACTGACTTCTTACAAATATCAGATCCGAGGTAACGGTCAGATCCGCGGCTGAACGGAAGTAAGCAGGATGATCTGTCCTCCGGGATTTTTTGCCTGGTTCTTTGAATTCTATATTGTAAAAATTACCATCAAAAAGGCAGGGATTATTCCTGCTTTTTTTATTGTTTCGCTGAATAAATCGTAGGATTGCGCAGATAATAAGAATGTCAGCAATGGTTGAGCAAACGCAGATAGACTGAAAGAAGTTTCTTATGGAAGCAGAAAAGAATGTTTGCCGAAAAACTGTTGCTTTCATATAAATCTCGCTTTGAATGCGGCAAAAATTCTTATACACAAAAAGAAACCGAGCAGATGCAGTCTGCGTTTGAGGAATTATTTTTTACTGTATAAAAAATGCACCCGCAGGAGAAAGCGGGCCATTTTATAAGAGGAAACGAGCAAGGAATTGTTTGTTTTCTCTTATTTTTTTCAAAAAAGCGAAACACTTGATAAAGTACATTGCTTTGCAAAATTAAATTTTTTTCCTTTATCCTGTTTACAATTTTTGAAATCTATGGTAAAATGACCGAAACTTAACAGGAGGTATTTATGGCAAGAAGGAAAAGTGAAGTGCAAAAAGCCGCAGAAAAAGCGGTCAAGAAGACGCATACCGCAACGGTTGTACTTGCAGTTTTGTTTTTTGTGATCGGCTGCATCGGCGGAGTCATTGCCTCTATGCAACTGACTAAAAACGATAAATTTGAACTGAACGGAGAGAAAACCGTATATCTGAATATCGGGGAAAAGTATGTCGAGCCGGGTGTGACGGTTATATCATTCGGAAAAGATGTCTCGGATAAAATCACGGCAGGCGGCGATTTTGCGGCGATGGATACAAATGTCGAAGGCGTTTACCAGATCGTTTATAAAATCGATGATCTTCGCTGGGGGGATTATCAACGGGTACGCACTGTGATTGTTGGAAATCCTGAAAAAGGTGAACAGGAAATTTCTGACGTCACGCATACGGAAGACGGGGGTATGGAGGAATAACGGATGGCAAGGAAGAAATTTAATCCGATACTTACGTTTTTTTGCTGTGTGCTGGCGTTGATAATCGGTTTTATTGCGGCGTTCGCGGTCTATACATATCTCAAAAAACCGCATGGCGGAGATGTATATGTCAGCGGCGATCTGCAGATACATTTTCTGGAACTTGGGAACAAATATACGGGCGATTGTGTTTATATAAAAGCGGGCGAAACGGATATACTGATCGATGCGGGATCCAGAACAAACAGCGTAGACACAATCGACAATTATCTGCAGGAACAGATGAACGGAGACAGGACGTTGGAATATGTCATTGTTACACATTCGGATCGCGACCATATCGCATGTTTTGCCGGAGATAACTCCAACGACAGTCTGTTTGATCTTTATGAATGCAAAACGATCATCGATTTCCCGCGTACAAATCAGTATTCAAAACCCGGAGGTCCTTCTGCGACTTTTGAACGCTATATTGAAAAGCGCGATGCGGAAAAGGAAGCAGGCGCAAACCATTATACGGCTTTGGAGTGCTGGAATCAGACAGACGGCGCGCAAAAGGTATATGAAATATCTGACGGCATCGAAATGGAAATTTTATACAATTATTATTACGAGTATGACAGCAAGGATGAAAATAATTATTCTGTCTGCATCATGCTGAACCAGGGAGATAAACATTTCTTGCTGACAGGCGATCTGGAAGAGGACGGGGAAGAAAAGCTGGTCGAATACAATGACCTGCCCGAGGTTGAACTGTTCAAGGCGGGGCATCATGGTTCCAAAACGTCATCCAATGACTGTCTTTTGAGTGTAATAAAACCGAAGATCGTTTGTGTGTGCTGTTGTGCAGGGACAGATGAATACACGGATATTCCCGAGAATCAATTCCCGACGCAGGCGATGATAGATCGTGTTTCCGCGTATACGCGAAATGTGTACGTAACGTCTTTGGGAGACAATTCGGCTCCGAACGGGTATGTCCCCATGAATGGCAATATTGTGGTTACATCCAACAGGGACGGGGTCGGTGTCGAGTGTTCCAACAACAACACCTTATTGAAAGATACGGAATGGTTTAAAGAAAACAGAACTTGTCCGGATGGCTGGAAGTGACTTCAGTCCCCGTCGCAAAGATTCTTTGCGACGGGGATTAGTTTTTATTCGAAGAAAATTCGTCACGCAGAAGATAGGATGGCGCGATATACAGGATCATCAGCAAAGAGAGCACGGCGTATTCAAAGACTTACGCTGTTTTGAATGCAAAATAAAATTAGATTTGCGGCACGGCATTTAAAACGGCGGGGATATAAGCAATAATAATGATTGTATCGGCATTTTTTACATCAAAATATTTGCGAAATTATGCAAAAAGTATTAGAATATATGGGATAAGATTTTGAGATTCAGGAGAAAGAAGAATTTGATTCGGAATGATTTGAGGAACGTGGCAATTATTGCGCACGTAGACCACGGCAAGACGACGCTTGTGGATCAGATGCTGAAACAAAGCGGTACATTCAGGGAAAACCAGGTTGTGGAAGAGCGCGTGATGGACAGTAATGCGATCGAAAGAGAGCGCGGAATAACGATTCTGGCAAAAAACACATCGGTTCATTATCACGGAGTAAAAATCAACATCATCGACACGCCGGGACATGCGGATTTCGGCGGAGAAGTCGAGCGGGTGTTGAAAATGGTAAACGGGGTTTTGTTGCTTGTAGATGCGGCAGAAGGCCCTATGCCGCAGACGCGTTTCGTCATGCAGAAAGCGTTGGAATTGAATCATAAGCTGATCATTGTTGTCAACAAAGTAGACCGTCCTGATGCGAGGATCGCGGAGGTCGAGAATGAGATTCTGGAACTGCTGATCGATCTGAACGCTTCGGATGATCAGTTGGATAGCCCGATTTTGTTCTGTTCGGGCAGGGCGGGTACTGCATCCCGTTATGCGGATAAGGAAGGGAAAGATCTGACGCCGCTCTTTGATACGATTCTGAACCATATTCCGCCGATGAATGTGGATGAAAATGCCCCGATGCAGCTGCTTGTGTCGTCTATAGATTACAATGATTATGTGGGGCGAATCGGTATCGGAAGAATTGAACGCGGTACGGTGAAAGCCAATCAGGAAGTTGTGATCTGCAATCATAATATTCCTTCTTTGAATAAGCGCGGCAAACTTGTGAATCTGTATCAGATCGAAGGTCTATCAAGGGTTGCGACAGACAGCGCAAAAGCGGGAGATATTGTTTGTTTTTCCGGTCTGGAGGGGATCAATATCGGTGATACGGTATGTTCTCCCGATAAGGTGGAAGCGGTTCCTTTTGTCAAAATCAGCGAACCGACCGTGGAAATGACCTTTTCTGTCAACGACAGTCCTTTTGCCGGAAAAGAGGGTAAATTTGTTACGTCGCGCCATTTGCGTGAGCGCCTGTACCGTGAACTTTTGAAAGACGTATCTTTGAAGGTCGAGGATACGGATACAGCGGAGGCATTCAAAGTCAGCGGCCGCGGCGAAATGCATCTTTCCATTCTCATTGAGAATATGCGCAGGGAAGGGTATGAATTTCAGGTAAGCACGCCCAAGGTTTTGTATAAGACCATCGATGATAAGCTGTATGAGCCGGTTGAGCGTCTGATCGTAGACGTTCCGGAAGACGGCACGGGCGCAGTCTTTCAGAGCATGGGCGAACGGAAAGGTGAGCTTGTACACATGAGCGCGGTCGGATCTCGTATGCGCCTTGAGTTTTTGATCCCTGCCCGCGGGCTGTTCGGTTACAAAAGTGAGTTTTTGACGCAAACCAAAGGCGAAGGCGTCATGAATTCCATTTTCTTTGAATATCAGCCGTATAAAGGGGATCTGAAAAGGCGCGATACAGGGTCTTTGGTAGCGTTTGAAACGGGCGAAGCCGTGACATACGGATTGTTTAACGCGCAGGATCGCGGCGTACTGTTTATTGAACCGGGCACGCAAGTTTATGAAGGCATGGTCGTCGGTGTTTCACCCAAGTCGGAAGACATCAATGTCAATGTATGCAAAAAGAAGCACATGACCAATACGCGTGCGGCAGGAAGCGATGATGCGATGCGTTTGAATTCTCCGAAAAAAATGAGTTTGGAAGAATGTCTTGAATTTTTGAACGACGACGAGTTGTTGGAAGTAACGCCCGTATCGCTTCGGATCCGCAAGAGGATTCTGGACAGCGAATTGCGCGCGAAAGCGAGAGCCAAAGAAAAGAAAGCATAAAACTGAAAACCCAGGCATAAAATATTCCCGACGACAGATATTCGGAGGGAATATTTTTTATGGAAGAAAACGCAGCGCAGAATGTGACCATAGAGCAACAGAAAAAAATAACGATGACCGCAGTGGAGAGCGTCGACGGTTTCACGGCGCAGCAAATCACGCTTACATTGTCGGGAGGCGGACGCGCGATCATCACCGGCGATGGGTTGAAAATCATTCATTTTTCCAAATCGAACGGAAATTTCGGGGCTGCCGGAAAAATCAGCGGTGTGCGTTTTGCCGATAAAAAGTTAAAAATTACAAAAAGGCTCTTTGGATAAATGGTACAAATCTGGGAAGTTTTTGCTTGTTTGCTTGCGGGAATTCTGTCTGGGATCGTCTGTGAGCCGTTTTTTGCGGTCAATTATTGCGTTAACGGCAAAATCGTTCGGGTCATAACGGACATTTTGTGTGCAATTGCATCCGCTGCAATATTTTTATTGATCTGCATTTGTTTTCGCATTTCAGATTTCCGTGCATATATGGCATTGTCGATGATTGTCGGATTTGTACTCTATAAAATTAGTATCCACAGAATACTTGCGTTTTTCGGGAAAAGGCTGTATAATAAAATCAGGAGCAGCTGTAAAAGAATTTTATCACGGCTGTCGGTTTTACCATGCAGGAAGAAAAATTCAAAAAAATCGTCATCGCTTCAACGGTTGCGGCGGTAATCTTGTTTGTTTTTCTTATAATTTTTTTGGTCGGACAGCTTATCTCAATTTCTGCACAGAAAAAACGTGATAAAGAATTACAGCAGCTGATCGAGCAATACAATCAATTAATCAATTCACAGGAAAATGATATCAGCATTTACGAGGGCAGAGTTTGGTTGGAAATCGCCGCACGTGAATTGGGTATGAAATTTCCGGACGATATTGACTGGGATAAAATATTCGGCAGCAACTGAAATTTCTGAAAATTGTCTGAATGAAACGGAGATCGTAAAATGAAATATGCCGTTATCGATATTGGCTCCAATTCCGTCCGCCTGCTGTTGTGGGCGGACGGTTGTTCTTTATGTAAAACAGTTCTTACAACGCGTCTGGGAGAAGGAATCAGCTTTTCGCCCAGACTTTTGCCGCAAGCGATGGAACGCACTGTCGCTGCAATTTCTGAGTTACTGCAAAAAGCGCAGGAATTTGGCGCGGTAAAGATATACGCTTTTGCGACGGCAGCCGTTCGCAGTGCGGAAAATGGTCAGGATTTTATACATACGGTATATGAAAATTGCGGAATCAAGCCAGAGGTTCTGAGCGGAGAAGAGGAAGCTGAAGTCGGCTATCTGGGCGCTTTGGAAGGACGTGACGGCGGAATCGTCGACGTAGGCGGTGCCAGTTCCGAGATCACGATCGGTAAAAGCGGAAAAATAATTTATGCGGTCAGCGCCGATGTGGGGGCGGTACGCCTGAAGGATGTCTGCGGAGAGGACAAGCAGAAACTTAAAAATTATATCGATGAAAAAATTTCGGTTTACGGAACGGTGCCGCGTTGTCCTATGACGCTGATCGGCGGCACGGCGACTTCGCTTGCCGCATTGGAATACGGCGTTGAGCCTTATGACCCGAAGGTGATCCATCACAGTACGCTCACGGCGGAACGGATCGGGTTCTGGGCGGAAAAGCTTTTATCAATGAAACAGAGCGAGAGGTTGCTTTTAAAAGGGATGGATCGAAAACGTGCGGATATTCTCGGCGGCGGGGCAATGCTGCTGTATGAGATCCTGAAAAAAATACGAGCGGAAAAAGTGAGTGTGAGTGAGACGGACAATACGGAAGGCTATCTAATGAAAAAACTGCGTGGAGAATCAAAATGAATCGCGTAATTAAAAAAGGGATAAGAATCGTCGATATCCTGCTGACATTTGCTTTGGCGATAACGGTTGTCATATTGGGCTACTATCGTTTCTGGCAGACGATTGACGCGGTGCTTCTGGCTTTGCTGTTGATATTGGGCGGGCTTTTATCGCTTTTGATATGCACCGCTTTGCATGAATTGGGACATGTCATTTTCGGTTTGTGTTGCGGGTTTCGGTTCAATTCCATGCGGATTGGTTTTATGAATATACACCGCAAAGACGGAAAATTGCGGATCACGTTCAGCCGTTTGCCCGAGTCACTTGCAGGTTCGACGGAAATGCTTCCAAAAAATGCGGAGAAATTATATTCACGTTTTCTGATCACTATTTCCGGCGGATTGATTTTTTCTTTTATCGTGCTGGCCGCTTCTTGCGTCGTATTGTTTTTGTATCCGATCGTTCCGTTTGCCGCTTATATTTTTGTCGGTACGGCGTTGCCGTTTGCCTTCCACATCTTCTTTTACAATGTTTTGCCGTTCAATGATGATAATCTGGATACAGACGGCGGCATGTTGCGCGGCTTGCTTAAAAAAGAACCTTCGTATCTGACTGCGGTAAATATCCTGGCAATCGAAGGCTACTTGTATCAGGGGAAAACACCTGCCGAAATTGACAAAGCGTTGTACTTCGGACTGCCGCAGCTTCCGGAAGACGACCTGAATTTTATCGTACTGACGAGTTACCGGTTTATGTACTATCTGGATTCCGGGGATTTGGAATCGGCGATCAAGGCGAGCGACAGGCTGGCAGGCCTTTTGGAGTACGTGCCGCGTTTATATTACAACGACATTTCTGCGGAGATTCTTTTTTGCGAATGTTGCATGAAAGGGGATTTGGAATCCGCCCGGAAACGATATGAATCTATCCGACAGTATTTGCAGGGAGAAAAGAGCCTGCAGACATATCGGGTCTGCGCCGCATACGAGTTGTATGCGAACAAGGATAAAATTGCGGCATTGCGCGCGTTGAGTGCGGCGCAACAGAAAGCGGATGAATGCGTGATCGAAGGTGTACAGCGCTATGAACGGAAATTGATCTCGTGTATCCGTGCAGATATTGATGCTGCATAAACTTTGTCAGTTGATTGTGAATTGGAATCGGATAAACAAAAAACGCAGTGCAAATTTGCACTGCGTTTTTTGTTACGTGTTATTGTTTGATTGACTTGCCGCAAAAGCAGAGACGTCTATTCGGGCAGCGAGCTTAATTACCCTGTTTTGAACCGTTTTTGAATCGTTTGGTTGTCAGGATTTGAAAGGATCAGCTGAGCATATCCAGCCATCCAAAGCAATCGGGACAAAGGCCGTTGTTTTTCGTGCCGCAATCGCCGCACAGAAACGCACCGCAATCGCTGCAGATCCGTATTTCAGAAGCGTCACATTCTTTTCCGCATTTTCCGCAAAGCAATTTCATAAAATTACCTCCAGTCTTTTTCTAAGTATTGCACATTTTCAGAAATATTATGCGGGTAAAATTTCGGAATACAGCCAACTGAAAAGCAGTATTATTTGCTGAGAGGGTTCGCTTTCGTGTCATAGAAGGGCAAATAAGCGCATTATACGCGATTTTTAAATTTCTTCGCGCGCGCGCGCGAAAACGCTTTGATTTCAGGCTTTTTTATGGTATAATATGAATGAGAATAATGTTGCGGCTATGCGGCAGAATCAGGAGTTAAAAATCATGACGGACAAAGTTCAAGGCGAATACGGGGAAGAGCAAATACAGGTTCTGGAAGGACTGGAACCGGTCAGAAAACGCCCGGGAATGTATATCGGCTCGACGGATGAACGCGGTCTTCATCACCTTGTGCAGGAGATCGTGGACAATTCGATTGACGAAGCATTGGCGGGATATTGCAATACGATCCGCGTAACGATCAATAAAGACGGATCGTGTTCTGTGGAGGACAACGGCCGCGGCATACCCACGGGTATTCATCATAAAGAAGGGATTTCTTCGGTCGAGCTCGTTTTGACCAAACTGCACGCAGGCGGTAAGTTCGGGGGCGGCGGCTATAAAATTTCGGGCGGGCTGCATGGGGTCGGCCTTTCTGTCGTGAATGCATTGTCAGAATGGCTGGAAGTGGAAGTCAGTCAGAACGGACACCTGTACAAACAGGTTTATAACCGAGGCGTACCGCAGCGTCCGCTGGCGATCGTCGGTGACACGGATAAGACGGGAACAAAGGTGACTTTTTATCCGGACGACGAAATTTTTGAGACGATCGTTTTCAATTACGATAATCTGAAAGTGCGCCTGCGTGAGCTTGCGTATCTGAACAAAGGCCTGACGATTTCGATCCGCGATGAGCGTGAGGAAAAGCCGAAATACGATGAATTCTGCTATGAGGGCGGTATCCTTCATTTTGTGGAGGATTTAAATAAAAACAAGGAAACGCTCTTTACGCAGCCTGTTTACTTTGAGGAACAGCAAGATGACTGTTCGATCGAAGTTGCCATTCAATACAATGACGGCTATAACGAAACGATATTCAGTTATGCGAACAACATTCATACCGAGGAAGGCGGCACGCATCTGGACGGCTTTAAAGCGGCATTGACGAAGGTCATCAACGATGCGGGACACAGACTGAATATTCTGAAAGAGAACGATAAGCTGAGCGGAGAAGACGTCCGCGAAGGGATCACGGCTGTTGTTTCTGTCAAACTGACAGAACCGCAATTCGAAGGTCAGACCAAGACTAAACTCGGAAACAGTCAGATGCGTGCCTTTGTGCAGAAAGCGACGGTTGAACATCTTGGAACGTATCTGGAAGAGAATCCGTCACAGGCGAGGGAACTGATCCTTCGGTGCGTTACGGCGCAGAAAGCGCGTGATGCGGCGCGCAATGCCAGGGAGCTGACGCGCCGTAAAGGAATTCTGGAGAGCACGACTTTGCCCGGGAAACTTGCGGATTGCAGCGAAAAGCGGTCGGAATTGTGCGAGATCTATATCGTTGAGGGTGATTCGGCAGGCGGTACTGCAAAGCAGGGCAGGGACAGGCGCTTTCAGGCGATTTTGCCGCTGCGCGGGAAGATCCTGAATGTTGAAAAAGCGCGTCTGAACCGTGTGCTTGAGAATGAAGAAATCAAGAGCATGATCACGGCGTTCGGGTGCGGTATTTCGGATGATTTTGATGAGAGCAAACTGCGTTATGACCGCATCATCTGCATGACGGATGCCGATGTCGACGGCAGCCATATCCGAATTTTACTTCTGACCTTCTTTTTCCGGTTTATGAAGCCGCTGGTACAGAACGGGCACGTGTATATTGCGCAGCCTCCTTTGTACAAGGCAACGCGCGGAAAGGAGGAAAAATACATGTATTCGGATGCCGAGTTGGAAGAATACAGAAATTCAAATCCCGGGAAATTTGAATTGCAACGTTATAAGGGCTTGGGCGAAATGAACAAGGAACAGCTTTGGGAAACGACCATGAATCCTGCGACGCGCACATTAAAACGTGTTAACATGAAAGATGCCGTAGAAGCTGATGAGCTGTTCTCATTGCTGATGGGTGAAAAGCCTGAACTGAGAAGGCAGTTTATCGAAGAAAACGCAAAACTGGTTGCAGAACTGGATATTTAAAGGGAGAGAATCATGGCGAAGAAAGAGACAAGTCCCGAACTGACAGAGGAGTTTAAGAAGACCCTCGCAATGACAAATATGATCGACATTGAAGTGGATGAGGAATTGAAAAAATCCTTTATCGCTTATGCAATGGCGGTCAATGTCAGCCGTGCCATACCGGACGTGCGAGACGGATTAAAACCGGTACATCGGCGTATTTTGTATTCCATGCACGAAATGGGGCTTTACAATGACAAAGCTTACAGAAAGTGCGCGCGTATTGTCGGTGATGTTCTCGGTAAATATCATCCGCACGGGGATTCCGCGGTTTATGATGCGCTGGTGCGCCTGGCACAGGATTTTTCCATCAATTTTCCGCTTGTGGACGGGCACGGCAACTTTGGTTCCGTAGACGGCGATCCTCCGGCGGCTATGCGTTATACGGAAGCCAGGATGTCAAAACTTGCGGCAGAAATGCTTCGGGATCTGGATAAAGAAACTGTGGATTATTATCCGACTTTTGATGATACCGGTATGCAGCCTTGCGTATTGCCGGCAAGATTCCCGAATCTGTTGGTCAACGGCAGCGACGGTATTGCAGTCGGCATGGCGACAAACATTCCGCCTCATAACCTTGCGGAAGTGATCAGCGGCGTGATTGCACAGATCGATAATCCGGATATAACCATTGATGAACTGATGAATTATATCCCTGCTCCGGATTTTCCTACGGGCGCTATTCTGATGGGAAGGGCAGGCATCAAGCGGGCATATCGGACGGGGAAAGGAAATTATATTTTACGTGCAAAATGTGAAATAGAGGATTTTAATTCCGGCAATACCACCCGCACGCGGATCATCGTCAGCGAAATCCCTTATCAGGTCAATAAGGCAAAACTGATCGAAAATATTGCTGATCTTGTCAAGGATAAGCGTGTGGAAGGCATTTCCGATATCCGCGAAGAGTCGGATAGGGACGGCATGCGCATCGTGATCGAGCTTCGTAAGGATGCGAACGCGCAAGTGGTGTTAAATACTTTGTATAAGCACACGCAGCTGCAGACCTCCAACGGAATTATTTTATTGGCATTGGTCGACGGCGAACCGAAAGTTCTCAATCTGAAAGAGTGCATCCATTATTATATCGAGCATCAGAAAGACGTTATTGTGCGGCGTACGCGGTTTGACCTGAACAAAGCAGAGGAACGCGCGCATATCGTGGCGGGACTTGTTTTGGCGCTGGCGAACATCGATGAAGTGATTGCGATCATCAAGCAGTCTGCCGATAAGAATGTTGCCGCTCAGAAATTGACGGAAGCGTTTGAACTGTCTGACAAGCAGGCAAATGCGATTCTTGAAATGCGGTTGCAGAGATTGACATCTTTGGAAGTCGAAAAATTACAGGAAGAATTGGCGGAATTGGAACGCACGATCGCGGATTTGAAAGATATTTTGGCAAATGAACAGCGCGTACTGGACATAATCAAAGCTGATCTTACGGCGATACACGATAATTATCCGAGCGAGAGAAAGACGGAACTTTCTTACGATTACGGTGAGATTGATATTGAAGATCTGATCGAGGAAGAGGACATTGTTATTTCCATGACGCACAGCGGCTACATTAAGCGCCAGCCGGTTGCAGAATATAAGGCACAACGGCGCGGCGGTATGGGTGTGACGGCTCATAAGCCGAAGGATGAAGATTTTGTTGAAAAATTATTTATCTCGTCCACGCATGACAATATTCTTTTCTTCTCCAGCTATGGTAAAGTCTATTCGATCAAAGGGTATGAGATTCCTGAAGCGCAGCGTCAAGCGCGCGGCAGGGCAATCGTAAATCTTTTGCAGATCGAGCAGGATGAAAAAATTACGGCAATTATTCCGTTGGCAAAAGACACGACAGGATATATTGCGATGGCGACGCGCAAGGGTCTGATCAAGAAGACTGCGCTCGAAGAATTTGAAAACATCCGCAAAGTCGGGAAGATCGCGATCAAGATCAACGAGGGCGACGAACTTATTTCTGTTCAGTTCACTACGGGCGACGACGAAATGATCATTGCTTCAAAGGAAGGCAAGTGCATCCGCTTCAGTGAAAAAGATGTGCGTCCGATGGGCAGGGATACGCAGGGCGTGAAAGCTATGAATCTGAGCGCGGACGACTATCTGGTCGATATGCTCGTAATCAAACCGGATTGCCAGATTTTGACGATCACGTCAAACGGATACGGGAAACGCTCCGACGTCGAGGATTATCGTCTGCAGGGAAGAGCAGGTAAAGGCATCAAAGCGGGTGTGTTCAACGAGAAAACAGGTTGGCTCGTGAATCTGAAGATCGTCAACGAAAACGAAGATATCATGGTCATTTCCAATAACGGCACGATTATACGCATGCATGTTGCGGATATTTCGATGATCGGAAGGAACACGCAAGGTGTTCGTATCATGCGCCTGAAAGATTCGGAGGTCGCAACTGTTGCCGTAGCGCCTCGTGAGGAAGAGGAAGATGATAGCACGGAAAATGTGACCGACTCTGAAGATCAGCCGCTCGCAAACAATTCGCAGGAATCTGAGGCGGAATCCGACGGCGCAGATGCTGCGGATGCCCCTATGAATGAATCGGACGAAAATTAATATAATTAAAGAACGCTCATCATGATTTTGGGCGTTCTTTCTGTTTGCGAAGTACTATGTCAGGCATATATTGTAATAAAATCTGATTATTTATTGGGTTGACGTATTTGGAAGAATTTGTTATAATGGACAGACAAATTCTACGGGAGAAGAAAATGAGCGATAAAAAAGAAGAATTTTTGCAGTTATTTGATACGTACATCAAGCGAGACGGGGCGGCTGAATTGAGGAAGTTTTTATTGAAATCTGATTTTTTTACGGCACCTGCAAGCAGTCGTTATCATTGCGCGCGTGAAGGCGGACTCTGCGAGCACAGTGTCAATACTTATCGTCGGCTCTTAAAAAATATCCAAATGGAATACGGCGACGAATGGGAAAAGGTCGTTTCGCATGAAAGTATAGCGATTTGCGGGCTGTTGCATGATCTCTGCAAAATCGATTTTTATAAGTTGGATTACCGCAACGTAAAAGAGAACGGCGAATGGATCAAAAAGCCGTGGTATACAAGGGAAGAAACTTTGCCTTTCGGGCACGGTGAAAAGTCCGTATATATCATCAACGGATTTATGCGTTTGAAACGTGACGAGGCCATGGCGATCAACTGGCATATGGGCGGCTTTGATATGCGGGCACGCGGCGGCGACGGTTCCGTGAGTGAAGCCTATGCAATTTTTCCGCTGGCTGTTTTTATGCATGTGTCCGATCTGGAAGCAACCTATATCGACGAAAAGCGCGGCATCTGAAAGAATATGAATACACAACAGGAAGTACAAAGCGCACTGAAACGCGGACGAGCTATTTTGTTTACCAAAAACAGTGAGTGTTTGCAACCGCTGTCGATTTTGTTGTCTGTCAGCAAACGTAAATCCATTGTATTATGGGCTTTGGATCTGGCAAAGGATGCAGCTGATTTGATTGCCGATCCGCAGTTTTCGTACACAGCCAAGCGGGCTGTCGATGAGTGCAGTTTGTGGGCACAAGGAAAAATCAAATTGCTCCAGGCGCGAAAAGCGATCCTTGCTTGCCATGGCGCAGCAAAAAAAGCGTCCGATCCGGTAACCGCAGCTTTTTTGCATGCAATCGGGCAGGCATGCAGTACCGTGCATACGGTAAAACACGCATTAGGCTTTCCGGTGTATGACCTTACGGCCTGCGTGTTTCGTTCCGGCGCTGAAAATTGCACGGAGAGGATCTCCGAACGCATAGCGCAATACATGGATCGCTTGTTGTTCAGACGCGATCACTTTGACGATTTCAACGAATGGGCTGATTTTATTGAGTAAAAACGGGCGTTATACCGATGGCTTCCCGCACAATATTTTGTGTGGGAAGACGTCGGTTTTTTGTTATGGAAGAAAACTGATAGTGCCGCATGAAACGAAAGAACATCTGACAAAAAAATATTTTCGCGGTACCTTTTGGATTCACAAATATAAATATAATATATCAAAGGATATGAACGCATCGGCATCAGAATATGGCAAAGCCGCCCGGCACAATGCTTGTGCCGGGCGGCTTCTTTACTGTAATGCAAAACCCAACGCCGCAATATAAAATTTACTGCGGCGGCTTTCAGTATACAGAATGATTTAATTTTGAAAATATCCGGTGACATCCGATTGACAACCGAGTTACTGCGGCAGATCCGGATTCATTCTTTTCCGTTCATCATTGATCTGTATGCGTAAGGAGTTATATTTTCAACATTTTTAAAGGTTTTTATAAAAGAATTGATTTCGGCATAACCTGTTTTCAAGGCGATTTCACTGATCGGGAGGTCAGTCGTCCGCAATAATTCTTTTGCATATTCGATACGCTTGGTTATTATGTATTTCAAAGGGGATACGCCGCTGTAATCTTTAAAAAGATGGGTAAGGTAATAACGGCTGATATACATACTGCGGCAAACGTCGTCTATGGTTTTGATATTTGCATAATTCTCATCGATAAAACTTTTTGCCTGCAGATACGATTCATTGGTTTTAAAATAGCTGTTGTCGCCGTAAGACAGGATGCGCAGAATATGGCTTAAAATAATTTTGACTAAGCTCACAGATATCTCATCATAATAATTTAATTCACGCTCGGCTTCGATGACGAGCTGTGCAAAATAATTTTCAAGAACAGGGGCCGTATTTCCTGTATGAATCAACGGTGAGACGCCTTCCTCAATCAAATAGTTTTCAGGAAGGTTTTCAAGTTTGATTTTACAAACGCCGAAAAAATAAAAGGAAAGTTCGTTGCCGACTTCATAATGCAGTGTGTGTGGATTAAAAACCAAAATGTCGCCTGCCGAGATATTAACTTGGCTGTTTTTGAAATAGACAGTCCCTTGTCCGGTGCGGACATAGAGTATTTCGCAAAAACGATGCTCATGGGGTTGTTCGACCCAGTTTTTTGATCGTTTTAATTCACCTGCGTATAAAACTTTTGGTTTCAGATTCTGCGCACTGCTTTTGTGAAAAGTTAGATGGTTTCTGATTTCGCTGTTTTTGCGATGAATTGGCTTATTCATATTGTCATTATAACACATGTTGGAAAAAAATGCCATATCTTTTGCAAAAAAACATACTTTTTTGCGACGAAAAATGAGCAAGAAAGAGTGTTGAAAAGGAACAAAATATGTGATAAACTGAAATTACTTCAAGAAGAGGTGGAAACGAAATGGAACAGGAATTTCTTTTGGAAATGCAGGGAATCGATAAACGTTTCCTCGGAGTACACGCTTTAAAAGGCGTAAATCTGAATCTGAAAAGAGGAGAAGTTGTAGCGCTTGTCGGTGAAAACGGGGCAGGAAAATCCACGCTGATGAAAATTCTGACGGGAATACACCAGCCGGACAGCGGGTCGATACTCTATGAAGGCAAACCTTATTCGGTGCGCAATATCCGTGAGTCACAGGCGTTGGGAATCGGTATGATCCATCAGGAATTGAATATGATGAATCATCTGACGGTTGCGCAAAATATTTTTATCGGCCGGGAAAGTTTAAATTGCAATGTATGGATCAACGACGGTGAAATGATCAAAAAGACCAGAGAATTGTTTCAATACATTGGAATAAACATTGATCCGACCATAAAACTCGGATCTCTTACGGTCGGAAAGCAGCAAATGGTGGAAATAGCAAAAGCCGTTTCGCACAACACGAAACTTTTGATTTTGGACGAGCCCACGGCCGCTCTGACGCAGACGGAAATAGAAGAGCTGTTTAAAATCATGGGGGATCTGAAAGCGAAAGGGATCGGAATGATTTACATATCGCACCGTATGGATGAAATCAAAAGAATATCGGACAGAGTTACGGTCATGAGGGACGGCGAGTATGTCGGTACGGTAGATACGGACAAGACTACAAAAGACGAAATCATTCAGATGATGATCGGGCGGGTCGTGTATGAAGATCCGAAACAGAAAAGCAATGTGCCGAAAGACGCGGAAGTCGTACTCGAAGTAAAAAATTTATGCAGCGGCAATGCAGTCAAGAACGTCAGTTTTCAGTTGCGGAAAGGAGAAATATTGGGCTTTTCCGGATTGATGGGAGCGGGACGGACGGAAGTTGCCCGTGCCATTTTCGGGGCGGATCCCTATGACTGCGGCGAGATTTTCATTAAAGGCAAGCAGGTCGATATCAAAACGCCCGCCGACGCAGTTGCTCACGGGATCGGGTATCTGTCGGAAGACAGAAAACGTTACGGATTGATGCTGATCAAATCGGTAACGGAAAATACGGCCATTGCGTCTTTGGACAGATATATCCGGTTCGGGTTTATCAATGATCGGAAAATGAAGGACGAAGCGCAGGAGTACAATGCCAAATTGCGTACAAAGACGCCGTCCATGGATCAGTTGCTGAAAAATTTATCGGGCGGAAATCAACAGAAGGTGATCATTGCGAGGTGGCTGATCAAAAACAGTGACATCCTGATTTTTGACGAACCGACAAGAGGTATCGATGTAGGAGCAAAGAGTGAAATTTATACATTGATCAACGAACTTGCGGCGCAAGGCAAATCGATCATCATGATTTCTTCCGAGCTGGTGGAAGTTCTGAGGTTGTCCGACAGGATCCTCGTGATGTGTGAAGGCAGGAAGACCGGCGAATTGGATATTTCGGAAGCGACACAGGAAAATATTATGCATTTATCAACTATGAGGGAGGAATCTGATTATGGCAAAATCGGCGAATCAGTATGAAGTAGCTTTGAATTTGCGCGGCAGGGCGCGTCAGTTCGGAAAAAAATCTCTGAATACAATGAAATCCAGCGGCAAACAGAGTTTTATGATCATTCTGGTAACTTTGGTATTGTTTGCTCTGTTTTCAGTCATCAATTCAAGTTTTGCAAGTACGGACAATTTGTTGGCAATGATAAAATCACTGGTGCCTTACGCTATTCTCGGTCTGGGCGTGACATTTGTCATTGCAACGGGTGGCATAGATCTGTCGATCGGAACAGTATGTATCGCGTGCGGGATCATGGCCGGAACAATATGCCGCACGACCACTTCCGTTACTTCGACTCTCTGGCTGACCATTCCCTTGATGCTGATATTCGGATTATTGTTCGGATTATTGAACGGCTTCTTGGTCGCAAAACTCAAGTTGCCGCCGTTTATTGCGACACTCGGCACAATGATGCTGTCAAGAGGCATATCTTCCGTTTTGGCCAATATCGTTAATTCCACATCATCAGCGATAAAGTATCCTTCCACAGGATGGTTTCAAAAAGTATTTACAAATCTCAACGGATTCCCGATCGGAATTGTGTGGCTGATTATTCTGACTGTTGCCTGTATGTATTTTATGTATAAGAGCAAGGTCGGCAGATACATTCTTGCGATCGGTAGCAACGAAGAGGCAACAAGATTATCGGGTATCAATGTAGACAAATATAAAATTATTGCATATGCCATCGCCGGCTTGTTTGCCGGAATCGCAGCTTTGTTCCAGGTAGCGACGAACCCTTCGCTTGCTCTGGCGAGTGGCAACGGTATGGAATTGGATGCCATTGCAGGCGTCTATATCGGCGGTACGAGTACCACGGGCGGTATCGCATCCATCGTCGGAACTATATTCGGTGCCATGATCCTTGTCGTTATCCGCCAGGGGCTGAACTTTACCTTGGCATTGTTTGACAGCGGGATCAGTTCTACATTCATTACTTACGCTGTTACGGGAATCATCGTCGTTATTGCCGTATTGATGGATATCATGAAGAGCAAAGCGGCAAACAAGGTGAAATTAAATGATTCAGCTATAAAATGCAAGGCGCGTTACCATGAAGTCGTGGAAGAGATCCGCGTCAAGCAAGATTATATCCTGTCCGATAAAAAACTGACCAAGGAAGAAAAGAATAAGAGATATTCGGAATTGGAAGAACAGATTTCTGAATTGAAACTTGTCTTTGCGGATGAATACGCAAAATGCAAGGCTGCAGACGCCGAGGCGAACCGCATGATCAAAGAAAAGAAACGTCAGGCGAAAGCAGGCAATAAATCAAAAGAATGAATCAAACGCAATCTGCGTTAAAAAAAATTTTTTAGGAGGAATTTATGAAAAAACTTCTCAAGCGAATACTGTGCGCAGTATTTGCAGTGTCACTGGCGGGCGCTCTGGCAATCGGGATGGTGGGATGCGATAACCGTCCGACCATTGCGGTGATCGCAAAAGGTGAAACGCATGCTTTCTGGCAGAGCGTCAAAAAAGGTGCCGTAGAAGCAGGGGATCAGTACGGATACAAAGTAACATTCCGTGGCCCGACGGCTGAATCCGAAGAGTATGTTCCCAATCAGCGCGAAATGCTGACGCAGGCTATCAACAATGCGAATACCAAAGCAATCGTCCTCGCTACCATCGGGACGGGTTTCGCGGATGATCTGGTCAATGCTTACGAAAAAAATATTCCGATCGTTGAGTTCGACAGCGGATTGTATAACAACCGTGCGGATGTTACCGAAGGGAAAGATCCTACCGTTTCGTCAGTCGCTTCCGATAATCGCGCGGCGGCGGAAGTAGCGGCTGAAAAATTCTATGAAAATCAGAAATCCAGAATCGAAGCTGCTACCACCGAAAATCCTTATGTGATTTGTATCATTCAGCACGACAGTTCCCAGACCGGTATCGACAGGGCAAACGGCTTTAAAGATAAAATCGATGCTCTGGCCAGTGTCCAGAAAGAAGCAAAAACGTTTGAATCATATATCGAGGTCAAGACGAACAAAGAAGGCGATTACAGAGGTGCTTTGCAGGCTTCCCAGACAAAAGGGAATAAAAACGCGGACGCGGTTTTCATGTGCAATGAAGGCGTCGTAAATGAATGCCAGCCGGAAGTATTCAACTCAAACGGAAAATATAAAGACATCGTTTTCTGCGGTTTTGACGCGGGAACCCATCAGATCAACTGGATCAAAAGCACTGATCCGAATGTCGGCAAACTGATCGGATCGGTAGCGCAGGACTCGTACAGTATAGGGTTTAAAGCAGTGGAACAGGCCGCTTTTGCGGTGGAAGGAAAAACCGTCACGAAAAAGGTCGGTATCGCCGGCACATGGTATGACAGTTCCAATATTGATAAAATGATTGAAAGCAACATCGTTTATGAGGGTTAATTATTTTCCCGTTGGTTAAAAAACAAGGGGGGGGATTCTTTAAGGATCCTCCCCCTTATTTTTTGATAGAAAGAAAACCACCCGACAGGGTGGTTTTCTTTGGAGCTGATAGCGGGATTTGAACCCGCGACCTCGTCCTTACCAAGGACGTGCTCTACCTACTGAGCCATATCAGCAAATGAAGTTTTTGGCCGAAAAGAAAGGGGAATCGGCGCCCGGTATTTCGTTCCGATATTCGTTAAAGAAATAGGTTCAACCGCCTGAAAAACAGCACTTTAAGCTAAACAGGACGCCGCGAACTTTGTCGTTTTTTTCCGAGATTATGGGGGGAAATGACAGCTTATCAGCAAATGACATATCCCTTCGGATATGTCATTTGCTCTGTTTGGTGCCGCTGGTCGGACTCGAACCGACACGGTATCGCTACCACTGGATTTTGAGTCCAGCGCGTCTGCCAATTTCACCACAGCGGCGAACATTAACATTATAATATAAAAGAAACATTTTTGCAACTAAAATGAAGCGTAATTTTAAAAATGCGGGCAAATAAATTTTTTAATCGGACGTTAAAATTTTAGAAAAACACTTGACTTTGAGTTAACTTTAAGTAATATGATATACATATAAGAAAGTTTGGAGGCAACCATGGTAAAAATTTTATCTGAAAAGTCCGGAGTTTTATTGAAATTTATGACGGCCATAGCATTGACCGCTGCGGCTGTACTGTTTCCGCAGCTCGTTCATCTTGTCGGAACGTGGAGCCATACCGGGAACGCACTTGGAACAATTATACTCCCCATGCATTTTGCGGTTCTTCTTTCAGGCTTGATCCTCGGTCCGGTTGCAGGCGGAATGATCGGGGCGGCCAGTCCACTAATAAGTTACCTGTTGACCGGAATGCCGTCCGCCGATCAAGTATTTTTGATGTGTGTTGAACTTGCCGTTTACGGGATAAGCAGCGGACTGATTTCACAAAAGAAAATCCCTGTTTCGCTGAAGATATTGATTGCGCAGATTTTGGGAAGAGCGGTCAAACTTTTTGTTGCGGCTGTACTTTCACTCGTATTAACGGATATCGCGTTTTCAGTCGGAAGCTTTGCCATGACTTTCCTGAAGGGGATACCGGGAATGATTCTGCAACTTTGCCTGATCCCTGTTCTGTTTTATAATATGAAAGGATTTGCAAAGTATTATGAATGACATAGAACGGGCTAAATTTATTTTGGAAGCCAGAAAAGCGAGTGTCGTATTTTGTAGCGCAGAGCAAGAAATTATTCTCGACGGCAAAGGGATCAGACCCTTGCTGGAAGTCATGAAAACAAGGACAGCGTTTTCTGAATTTTCTGTGGCAGATAAAATCGTCGGTAAAGCAGCGGCATTCTTATTTGTCAAAATGAAAGTCGCATTCGTTTACGGTTCGGTGATGAGTGAGAAAGCGAAAGAAATATTTTTGCGCTGCAATATTCCGTTTTCTTACCAAACACTTACAAAAGTGATCATCAATCGCAAAGGTGATGGCGTGTGTCCGATGGAAAAAGCGGTTGAAAACGTATCTGATCCGGAAGAAGCGTATCAGATTTTAAAAAATACAGTATATCGAATGCAGTGAGGTGTTTTATGAAAAAACTTGGATTCGGTTTGATGCGTCTGCCCCTTGAAAATGCTGATGACGCGAGTTCCGTTCAGCTCGAACAGACAAACCAGATGGCGGATTATTTTATTGCAAACGGTTTTACATATTTTGATACAGCCTATATGTATCATAACGGTGCAAGCGAGAGGGCAGTCAGGTCTGTGCTGGTCGAAAGGCATGATCGTTCTGCCTTTACGATTGCAAGCAAGCTACCTACAATGCTGCTGAAGAAAAAAGAGGATCCGCAAAGAATTTTTTCCGAACAGTTAAGCAGGACGGGTGCAGGGTATTTTGATTATTATTTGCTTCACGCGCTGGACAAAAAAAATTATGATACAGCAGTGCGATTGAATTGTTTTGATTTTGTTGCCGATCTGAAACAGCGCGGGCTTGTAAAAAAAGTCGGTTTTTCCTTTCATGATTCTGCAAAAATGCTGGATAAAATTCTGACGGAACACCCGGAGATGGAATTTGTCCAACTTCAGATCAATTATCTGGATTGGGAAGACGAAAACGTTCAATCGCGCCTGTGCTATGAAACGGCGGTAAAGCATGGCAAACCGGTGATCGTGATGGAACCTGTCAAAGGGGGCAGGCTTGCAGATCTGCCGTCCGATATCCGCACCATGTTCGCAAGTGCGCATCCGGACTGGTCGCCTGCATCCTGGGCCATCCGTTTCGCTGCAAGTCTGCCGCAGGTGTTTATGGTCCTGAGCGGTATGTCGAACTTTGCGCAGGTAAAGGACAATGTATCCTTTATGAAAGATTTCAGCCCGCTCACCGATGAGGATATGTCTATCGTTAAAAGAGCTGCCGCCATGCTGCGCGGCAATGTCACGATTCCGTGTACCGCATGCCGCTATTGTACGGAAGGTTGCCCGAAACACATAGCGATACCCGAATATTTTGCCCTTTACAATAAATGCAAAGAAAAAGGATCCTTTAGAGATGAAAAGGAAAGTTACCGTGAATTGGAAAACAGGGGGTACGGAAAAGCGAGCGATTGCATTGAATGCAGGAAATGCGAAAAAAGCTGTCCGCAGCATTTACCGATCACTTCATATCTGAAAGAGGTCGCAAAAAAGTTTGAAGGAGAGCAATAAAATGACGATAGCAGAAGTGGCCAAAGCTTACAATATCAGCGCCGATACGTTGCGATATTACGAACGGATCGGTTTGCTCCCTGCCGTAAACAGGACGCAAGGAGGCATACGCGATTATAACGAGGCTGATTGCCGCTGGGTGGAATTCATTAAATGTATGCGGAGCGCCGGATTGTCCGTCGAAGCGTTGACCGAATATGTCATGCTTGCGCAAAAAGGGGAATCGACTTTCGAACAAAGGAGACAGATCCTGATCGAACAGCGCGAACACCTCTTGCAGCGTATAGAAGAATTACAGGAATCTTTGGAACGACTGAATTTCAAAATTTCAAATTATGACACTTTGATGGCATCCTGCGGAAACTGTCGCGATAAATAATTTATCCAATTATTAAAAGTCCCCGAACAAAAATGTTCGGGGACTTTCTGAACTCGCTATAAAAATGGTACAAGTTTTAAATCAAACTGACACAATTACAGGGCGCGGATCAGCCCGACAACTTTACCGAGGATCGCGACGTCATCGACAATGATATCCGACATGGTTTCGTTTTCGGGATGTAATACAAAATGATCGTCCTTCTTAAAAAATCTCTTGACGGTGGCGCTGTCATCCACCAGTGCAACGACGATATCGCCGTTTTCGGCAGTTTCCTGCTTGCGGACGACGATTTTGTCACCGTCGAGGATGCCGGCATCGATCATGCTGGTGCCTTGCACCCGCAGCATAAATAAATCGCTGCCCGAAAAACTCCCCGCAGGGAACGAATAAAAGTCTTCGTAATTTTCATAAGCGAAAATCGGCTGTCCGGCTGTAACGGTACCGATCAGCGGAATGTTGACGGATGTGCTTTTCTTAAAACTCAGGGCGCGGTTTCTGTTCGGCGTTCTGTTGAGATATCCTTCATCCTTCAGTTTTTGCAGATACATATACGCAGAAGCCGTTGACTTGATCTCCAGCTTTGAACAAATTTCACGAATCGACGGCGCATAACCGTACTCCGCATTGTATTCGTTGATATAATTTAACACAGCGCGCATCTTTACCCTTGTTTGTTTCGACATTATCCGACACCCCTTTTTTCTTTATTATAACACATTAATTTTATTATTGCAAACAAATGTTTCCAGATTTATTTGATTATTTATAATTTTTATGCTATAATTGAGCGTGGAGGCTGAGAATGGAAACGCAAAAATGTGTTTTGTATGACAGGGACTGCATCGGTTGCATGGAATGTGAGATGTGTGATCTGGATCCGAATAAAATCTGCGATAATTGCGGGAAATGTCTGGATATCCAGGACTTTGCTTCGATACGCATCGACGGGATCTATGACGCGGAGGGGAATGTCTGGAAAGGAAAAAGAAAAAAATGACCTTGATTTTCTTTACATTTGCAAAAGTGAATGTTATAATAAAATAAATATTGAAGTCGGAGGCTGAAAATGGCGGAACTGAAATATGAGATTACAGAGAAGCTCGGCGTTTTGGGCGAAACGGGCAACGGTTGGACGAAAGAGCTGAATCTTGTGAGTTGGAGCGAGCGCGAGCCGGTTTACGATATCCGCACCTGGAATGCGGCGCATGATCGTATGGGCAAAGGAATTACGCTCACACTGGATGAAATCAAGTCTTTAAAAGATTTGCTCGAAAGCCTGGATATATAATACGAAGCAGAGGGGCAACGAACATTCGTTGTCTTTTTTGTTTGATAAGAAAGGCGGTGCGGCTAAGACGCCGTTTCAGGTGAAGCCGTGCGAATCGAAAATGAACAGAACGGTTTAAAAAATATTTTGGAGAAAATTATGTCAGATACGAGCGTTTACGAAAATCCGTTGCTGAGCAGATATGCCGGCAGAGAGATGGCTGAAAATTTTTCGGACGATAAGAAATTTCGTCTGTGGCGGAAACTTTGGATCGCGCTGGCTGAGTCCGAAAAAGAACTCGGGCTGAATATAACGGAAGAGCAGATCGCCGAAATGAAGAAATATGCGAACGATATCAACTATGATGTTGCCCGCAAATTTGAAAACGAAGTGCGGCACGATGTTATGGCGCACGTAAAGGCGTTCGGCGAACAGGCAAAAAGCGCGAAGCCGATCATCCACCTCGGGGCTACTTCCTGCTATGTCACGGACAATGCGGAAGTTATCATCATTGACAATGCGCTTGACTTGGTCATGAAAAAGCTTGTCAATGTGATGGACAAGCTGAAAAAATTTGCGTTGAAGTACAAAGATCTGCCGACTTTGGGATTTACGCACTTACAGCCTGCACAGCTGACGACGGTCGGAAAACGCGCGACTTTATGGCTTTCCGATCTGGAAATGGATTATTACAATCTGGTGAATCTGAAAAACTCCGTCAAACTTCGCGGGGTCAAGGGTACGACGGGAACGCAGGCAAGTTTTCTGGATCTGTTCAATGGGGATTCCAAAAAAGTCAAAGAATTGGAAAAACGCGTAGTTTCCAAAATGGGCTATACGAAAGTTTACGGAGTCACAGGGCAAACGTATCCGCGCAAATTTGATTACAATGTACTCTGTGTATTATCGCAGATCGCGCAGAGCGCTTACCGCTTCTCCAATGACATACGTCTGCTGCAGCATATGAAGGAAGTGGAAGAACCTTTCGAAAAGCATCAGATCGGATCTTCGGCGATGGCATACAAGCGCAATCCCATGCGCAGCGAGCGCGTCAGCTCTTTGGCAAGGTATGTTCTGAGCCTTCCCGTAAATGCTGCCGTGACGGCGTCTACCCAATGGTTCGAACGTACGCTGGATGACAGCGCCAATAAGCGTATTGTCATTGCGCAGGCATTTTTATCTGTCGATGCGATCCTGAATCTGTACCTGAACATTTCGGAAAATCTGGTCGTTTACGACAAAGTCATTGCAAAACATATTGCGGCGGAATTGCCCTTTATGGCGACGGAAAATATCATGATGGAATGTGTCAAAGCAGGCGGCGATCGGCAGGAGCTCCATGAACGCATCCGCGTGCTGTCTATGGAAGCCGGGAAAAATGTCAAACAGGAAGGCAAGGATAATAATCTGATCGAACTGATCCGAAACGATGATATGTTCCGCGCCGTATGGGATAAACTGGACGATATTCTGGATGCAGGTAAATTTATCGGTCGCAGCAAAGATCAGGTGGAAGAGTTCATCGCAGAGGAAATCGATCCCATTCTGAACGCCCACAAAAACGACCTGGGTGAACACGGAGAAGTCCGCGTTTAAAATCCGGAAACAAATTTGACGGTAATTTAAACATAAAAACAGCGTCGGCAGTCCCGGGAAACATTTGACGGCGGACTGCCGATCGTTTATAATTTTTATTGAATAGTCGATACTAAGGAAGAATGATCCGATAGAAGGAGTGTAGCTATGCTCGAACTGAAAAATGTCTGGTATTCCGTAAAAGACGAGCAGACCGGAAAAATACAGGATATCCTGAAAAATGTGAACCTGAATTTTCAAAGCGGCGAAATCAGCGTCATAACGGGGCCGAACGGGAGCGGAAAATCCACCTTGATCAAAATACTGATGGGGTTTGAAAAACCGACTTCGGGTACGATCTGCTTTGACGGCAAGGATATTACGGGAATGAGCATAACGGAACGTGCGAGAATCGGTTTTACGATCGCGTTTCAGCAGCCGGTTAGATTCAAAGGCATTACCGTAAAAAAGCTGTTGGAACTTGCTTGCGGGAAAAAGCTGAATACGGACAGCATGTGCGATTGTTTATCCTCGGTAGGATTATGCGCGCGCAATTACATCGACCGCGCGGTGGACGGAACTCTTTCGGGCGGAGAGCTGAAGAGGATCGAACTGGCAACGGCCATTGCAAAAGGCGGCGAAGTATTTTTGCTGGACGAACCGGAGGCGGGGATCGATTTGTGGAGCTTTGAAGATCTGGTAAAAGTTTTTGAAAAACTGCACGATAAGACGGTGATCATCGTATCGCACCAGCAGAGGATCATGGAAACGGCAGATAAAATTGTTCTGTTTGACAACGATAAACTCATCTGTGCAGGAAAGAAAGAAGATATGTTTTCTCGCATCACAAAGCAGCCGTCCCTCTGTTGGCGGAATGTAAAGGAGAACACAAATGGATAAAACCGATGAACAGCTTCTCGAAACGATTGCCGATCTGCACGGCATTCCGGAAGGAAGTTTCAATATCCGTAAAAACGGAAAACTTCTGGCAAGAAAGTCGGATGCAGATATAGAAATCGTTCCCAAAAAAGACAAAGACGGAATCGATATCATCGTAAAGGCAAATGTAAAAAACAAAGCGGTGCACATTCCCGTCTTGCTGACGGTCGGCGATTTTCGCGATACGGTCTACAATGACTTTTTTATCGGAGAAAATGCGGACGTGACGATCGTGGCAGGCTGCGGAATTCATAACGCCACCTGTTCGGACGCCGAACATGACGGCATTCACACGTTTTATGTTTCGAAAAACGCAAAAGTCCGTTATGTGGAAAAACATTATGCGAACGGCGACGGGACAGGCAAGAAAGTTTTTGATCCCATTACTAAGATTTATCTGAAAGAAGGTTCCTGCTTTATACTGGAATCGACACAGCTCGGAGGTGTCACGTCTACCGATCGAAAAACTTTTGCGACCGTCGGTAAAAATGCTCAGTTGATCGTCAAAGAAAAAATTCTGACCGATCGGCAGGAAGAGGCGGTTACGGATTTTCGCGTTAAATTAAGCGGTAAGGGCAGCAGAGCGGATATCGTCAGCCGCAGCGTCGCGCGCGGAAACAGCAAACAGTCGTTCCGCTCGGATATGATCGGGAAGAACGAGTGCTTCGGCCATGTGGAATGCGACGGTATTGTGCTCGATTCGGCTAGGATTATTTCTACGCCGAAAATAGACGCAGTGAGTCCGTCTGCAAGCCTTGTCCATGAGGCGGCGGTCGGAAAAATCGCGGGGGAACAGCTCTTGAAACTGATGAGTCTCGGCCTTACGGAACAGGAAGCGGAAGATGCCGTTATTCAGGGTTTCTTGAATTGACCGCTCGGCACAACATGTTTTAAACAGGAAACACCTGTTACGGTTGTTTCTCTGAATGATCGCATATATTTTTAAGAATACTGAAAAGCCCGAAAGAGCAGTTTAGCTCTTTCGGGCTTTTTATATGAGCCATGAAGAGGATTTAGTTTAGCTTTTTCAGCGAAATTTATTTCCGCAAAAAGAGGAAAAAGGATATGTCCGGAACAGGCTTTGCCGAACGGCGAAACCTGTGTATGGGGATGCAATTTAATTGCGAGAAAAAGAGCGGCTGCAGGCGCACACGATACAAATACTTCGGAATACAATGATAGTAAGGGCTTTTACGGAGGAAAAGTATGATTGAGTGGCTTATGCAGCTGCCTGTCTGGATTCAGGCGCTGTTCGCAACCCTTTTTACCTGGTTTATGACGGCATTGGGGGCTGCGTTTGTATTTATATCGGGGAAATTCAACACAAAAGCGCTGAACGGTATGCAGGGAACGGCCGCAGGCATTATGATTGCGGCAAGTTTTTTTTCCCTGTTGCTGCCTGCCGCGGAAAGGCTGGAAAAGAGCGGTTCCGCAACCACGGCATTGATTTTATCCGGCGGCTTTTTAATGGGTTGCGCTTTTATTTTGCTGTCAGATTTTATCATGTCGCGCATGAAAATATTTTCTCGGGACAATCAGCGAAGCGGTGCGCTGGCATGTTTTGCAATTACATTGCATAATATCCCGGAAGGCTTTGCCGTAGGGGTTGCGTTTGGTTCCCTGGCGGGGGATTTCAATTCTTGGATCGCCGCCGTAATGCTCGCCGTGGGGATCGGGATCCAAAATTTCCCGGAAGGGTTATGTGTTTCCGTTCCGTTAAGGAAACAGGGTTTCAGCGGCGGAAAAGCATTTTTTTTCGGACAATTTTCAGGTTTTGTGGAAGTGATCGCAGGCGTGCTCGGAGCTGTCGCCGTAGGATTCATTTCCGCACTTTTGCCGTGGGCGCTCTCATTTTCGGCGGGAGCCATGATCGCGGTATCCTGTGCGGAACTGATCCCGTCCTGTGTCAATGAAGGCAAAACGACTGCCGTTTGCGGCGTTTCGTTCGGTTTTGCTCTTATGATGCTTTTGGATGTTTTACTGGGATAATTTTGTCGGATCTGAATAAACAAATTTCTTTTTGTCCATAATCGGATCATGGAAAAATCGGAACAGACAAATCTGAAATCAATCAATAAAAAAACGGAAGCAAACCGACTCGAAAAGCTGAAAAAAACAGTCATCATCGTAGGGGCATCGTCCGGGATCGGCTTTGAAACGGCATTGCGCATGTTGGGGCGCGGCTTTTCGGTGGCAAACATTTCCAGAACTCCCTGCGCTTTGAGCCGCGTAAAGAATTATACCGCAGACATAGCGTCCGGGAAAGCGCTGGAAAAAGCGATTGGTGAAATTGCGGCGCAGACGGAAAATTTATACGGACTGGTTTACTGCGCGGGATTTTCAATGGCGGCGCCCATCGAATATGCGGAAGAACAGGATTACAGATATCTCTTTGAAATAAATTATTTCGGCGCGCTGCGGGCAATGAAGACGGTCATACCCTTTCTGAAAAAGAGAGGAGGACGGATTCTGATCGTCAGCTCCATGGGCGGAACCTTTCCGATCGCCTTTGACAGCTTTTACAGCTGTTCGAAAGCG
>ERZ1106930.27-NODE-27-length-110519-cov-654.483044_pt1 | contig 110519 bp, 100 predicted proteins | sample MGYA00403663_ERZ1106930 | MGnify/ENA primary metagenome ERZ1106930 (study PRJEB35170, sample SAMEA104062438) | human gut metagenome | biome: human gut; feature: human-associated habitat; material: faeces | place: Denmark | collected 2012-06-26 ... | reverse complement strand
GCTGGCAATGTTAGAAAAAAATGAGGAGTAAAGCAGAAATGGCGGCAAAATATTTTGTGGGGATCGATCTGGGCGGAATGAGCGCCAAGGCAGGGCTTTTTGACGGCGCCGGCAAGCTGGTCGTCAAAGACACGGTCAAAACGAGCAAAGAAGAGGGGTATGCGGCGACGGTATCCAATCTTGCGGGATTGGTGAAAAAGGTATGCGAAAAGGGCAAAGTGCCGTTCGCGTCGCTGTGCGGCGTGGGAGTCGGTTCGCCCGGGATCATCAACGGGAAGGACGGGGTCGTCCTGTCCTGGACGAATTTCGGCTGGGAGAACAAAACTCTGGCGGCGGATCTTTCTGAGGAACTGAACGGGCTGAAGGTAAAAATTTCCAACGACGCGAATGCGGCGGCGCTGGGTGAAGCGCGGTTCGGGGCAGGAAAGAAATATGAAAACAGCATTTTCATCACGTTGGGCACGGGAGTCGGCAGCGGGATCATACTGGGCGGAAAGATTTTCGAAGGCTTCCGCGGCGGAGCGGCGGAAGCGGGGCATATGACGCTGGTTGTGGGCGGAATACCCTGCCCGTGCGGAAGGCGCGGTTGTTTTGAACAATATGCGTCTGCGTCGGCGCTGATACGGGATACCAAGCGGGCGATGTTCGAACACAAGGATTCTGCCATGTGGAAGCTGGCAGGCTCGCCGGAACAGGTAGACGGCAGAACGGCGTTTACGGCGGCAAAGGAAGGGGATTCGGCGGCGCAGGACGTGGTCAAAAATTACATAATGTATCTGAGCGAAGGGATCCTCAATTTAGTAAATTTATTTCGTCCGCAGGCGATCATTGTGGGCGGAGGCGTGTCGGGAGAAGGTGATTATTTGTTGCAGCCGGTGCGCAGATATGTGGACGAGCATTTGTTTGTAGGCTTTGACAGGATCCCGTTGGCGATCGTGCGCGCGGACTTGGGAAACGATGCAGGAATGTGGGGCGCATGCGCGTTGGTGCTGGATGACTGAGCGTAAATTTTTGCAGGTTTTCCGCAAAAAGAAAGAGAAAGCGATCGGGCTTGCGCTGGGGAGCGGCGGAGCGAAAGGCATGGCGCATTTGGGAGCGTTGCAGGCTTTTGCGGAAAACGGGATCGTATTTGATGTGTTTGCGGGAACTTCGGCGGGAGCGATCGTGGGCGCGCTGAGCGCGCGCGGTTACAGTTCCCAGGATATCGTAGGGTTGATGACGGGTTCGGCTTACGGCGGAGCGGTGCTCGGGGCGATGCTGAAAGGCAGTCTGGAGCCTGTGGTGCCGATCGTGGACGACGCGCTGGGCGGATGTGATATTTCCGAATTGGAAAAGCCGTTTTGTGCGATCGTGACGAAGGTATCGGACGGAACGCAGAGGGTGCTGACGCAAGGAAATGCGGCGAGGGCGGTTTTGGCGTCCTCGTCCATGCCCCCGCTTTTCCAGGGGCTGGAGATCGACGGGGAAAAGTATGCGGACGGAGCGTTTTGTGACGCGATCCCGGGGGATGCGGCGCGCATGTTGGGTGCGGATCTTGTGATCGGGATCGCGTTATCCCCGGCGGAAAGTTACAGGGAAACGCAGTTTATAGCGGCGGACGGCGGCAGAAAGACGATACGTCAGACAGGGTTTGAGAAATGCGATATACTTCTGGAACCGGATCTGAAAGATTTCAAAGCGATCGATATTCAGTACGGTGCGCAGATGTATGATATCGGGTATGCCTGCGCACAGGATCGTATGGGAGAGATCCTGCGTGCGATACACGGCGGCAAAGCGAAGCGGGCGGCTCGTTAAGAGGCGGCAACGGAGCATGGAAGCAGGCAAATTCGGAAAAATAGCGGGTTTATACGAAAGCATAGAAAAAAATGGGAAAACAAACAAAAGAGCGTGCGGACGAGTCGGAAAGGATACGCAAGGCGTTATCGGAACCGGGGAGCGCAAGCCGAAAGAAGAAGCGGAACGGTCGGCGGGTATGGGCGTTGGCGATGGCTGCGGTATTTCTTGCGGCGGCGATCGTGATCGATCGGTTCGTGTTTCCGCTGCCGTATGTGTGGGCATTGACGGAACAGCCTGAACTTGCAGAACGTCAGGCAGGCGAGATGCGCATTCATTTTCTGGATGCGGGACAGGGAGATTGTACTCTGATCGAATTTCCGGACGGAAAGACGATGATGATCGACGGCGGAGACGGAACGGAGAGCGGGACAAGGAAAATACTGGGGTATTGTTTTGCGCTGGGGATCAAAGGATTTGATTATCTTTTGCTGACGCATACCGATTCGGATCATGCGGGCGGACTGGACGACGTGTTGCGTTGTTTCGGGGCGAAGAAGGTATTCGTTCCCTATACGGAAGACGAGAACGTGAATGCGGCGTATGCGTCGTTTGCCAAAGCCTTGAAAGATACGGGAGCGGATACGGAGATCTCGCATACGTTGCAGACGATCGTTTCGGAAGATTCCGATTGTTTTTATTACGGGATGTGGCTGTCTCCGTTTTCTCCGGAAATTGACGGAAGTTTTTACAACGGACAGGACGGAGTATCCGATTCGGAAGCGGTCAACGATACTTCGGCGGTCGTGTATTTTGAATATGCGGGGAGGCGCCTGCTGCTGACGGGCGATGCTTCGGAACGCGTGGAGAACAAGATCGTCGACGACTACAAAGCGACGGACGGGGTCATATTCGAATTGGAAGCAAAGACCGATCGCGGCAGCGTGGTCATGGCTCCGCGGTTGGAGAATTTGGATTTTCTGAAAGCAGGGCACCACGGGAGCTCTTCTTCGACAGGGGAGAAATTGGCGCAATACTGTCAACCCGCAGAAATATTTATCAGTTGCGGGGCGGGAAATACATACGGACACCCGAATCTGACGCCGATCACAAATTTGGAGGGAGCTTTTCCGGATGCGGAGTTTTATCGGACGGACGAAATGGGAAACATACTATTGACAATAGAGCGTGACGGAAGTTATGAGATAACTTCTGTCCGCCGATAACAAAAAGGCGGAAAGAAAAAATGATCAGATGGATGACGAGCGGAGAATCGCACGGCAGGGCATTGACGGCAATCATAGAAGGATTGCCTTCCAATCTTGAAATCGATACGGAAGAGATCAACCGTTATCTGGCGATGCGTCAGAGCGGATACGGCAGGGGCGCAAGACAGAAAATCGAATCGGACACGGTGCAGATTTTGTCGGGGGTGCGAAACCGGCTGACGTTGGGCAGTCCCGTATGTCTGACGGTAGAAAACAAAGACTATAAAAACTGGGAAGAATACATGTCTCCGTACGGTGCGGACGTAACGGCAAGGCGGCTCACGAAAGTGCGTCCGGGTCATGCGGATCTTTCCGGCGTATTCAAATACGATCAGACGGATGCCCGGAATATACTGGAGCGCGCTTCCGCCAGAGAAACGGCGGTGCGGGTGGCGGCGGGTACCGTTGCGCGCATGTTTTTGCGCGCGCTCGGCGTGGAAGTGAGCGGATATGTGCGTTCTGTGGCGGATATTTCGGATGAAAAGGAATATTCGTTCGAGCAATTGAAGGGTGTGAAGAACAGCGAACTGTTCATGCCGGATCCTGCCGTTTGCGAGCGTGCGAAGCGCCGCATCGATGAAATCAAGGAAGATAAGGATACGGCGGGCGGGATCGTGGAGATCCGCGTTAAGGGCTTAAAGAGCGGGTTCGGCAGCTGTATGAGCTACGGTGAAAAACTGGACGGACACTTAGCGGGTGCCCTGATGGGGATCCAGGCGATCAAAGGCGTAGAAGTCGGGCTTGGTTTTGAAGCGGCGCGCCGCCGCGGAAGCGCAGTTCACGATGAAATATATAAGGAAAACGGTAAGTTTATCAGAAAGACGAACCGAGCCGGCGGAATCGAAGGAGGCATGTCCAACGGAGAGGAGATCGTACTGCGTGCCGCAATGAAGCCGATCCCGACGCTCATGCGCGGATTGAATACGGTGGATTTCAATACGGGCGAAGCGTGCCGCGCGGCTACGGAGCGGAGTGACGTCTGTGCGATCTGCGCGTGTGAGATCGTGGCGGAAAGTACGGTTTGTTTTGCGCTTGCGCAAAAAGTACAGGAGCGCCTTGGCGGCGACAACATGCGCGAAATAAAGGAAAGGTATGCTTTGCTTCCCTAAGTTATTTGCAAGCGAAGCGAAAAGGGACGCGGAAAAAGCGGACATGCTGACAGATCCGCGGCCAGGAAGGCGAGCCTGCACCAAAGAAGGATTAACAGGATAAAAAAATGCAGATCATAGAAGTTCATACAAAATCCAGGCCGAGCACGGTGTATTGCGGGGAAGGCGCATACGAACAGGCGCGGCAGTTTTTGAAGGATAAAGAAACTTTTATCGTTACGGATACCAACGTACAGCGTATTTACGGCGAGAAATTGAAAAAAGATTTCCCTGCAGCGGAAATTTGTGTCGTGAAAGCCGGTGAACGGAATAAAAATAAGACTACGTTATTTCAGATTCTGGACAAAATGCTGCAAGCGCAGCTGCACCGCAATTCGGTGGTGGCGGCGGTCGGCGGCGGTGTCGTGGGGGACATGGCAGGGTTTGCGGCATCCGTGTATATGCGCGGAACGAGGCTCGTGCAGATCCCGACAACGTTGCTGGCACAGGTGGACAGTTCCGTGGGCGGAAAGACAGCGATCGACTACGGCGGCGTGAAAAATGTGTTGGGAGCATTTTATCAGCCGGAATTTGTTTTTTGCGATCCCATGTTTTTGAAAACACTGCCTGCCCGCGAGTTGAAGTGCGGTTGGGGTGAAATTATCAAAACGGGAGTTTTGGACGCAAAAATCGGGGATCGTATTCTTGAAAATCAATCGAAATTGTCGGATATGGCTTTTTTGAAAGAGATCATTGCGGATTGCGTGCGGTTCAAAGCGAATGTCGTGGAGCAGGACGAAACGGAGCGGAGCGGACTTCGGAAATGTTTGAATCTGGGACACACGACGGGGCATGCTCTCGAACTGGAATACGGCAGACGTTCACACGGGGAATATGTTCTCATCGGAATGTGGCTGGAAAGTCTGATCGCCGAGCGGGAGAATGTGAGTACGGCAGAAAATTCTCAGCGTGTGAGAGCGCTTGTCGCATTGGCGGAAAAGAAAATTCCGACCTTTAAGAATGTTGTTTCGGTCGTAAAATATGCGTTGCTGGATAAGAAAAATTCGGAAAAGGGAATTGTTTCCATGATCTTGTCAAAGGCGCGCGGGGAATATACGGAATATACTCTTTCGGCGGACCGGTATGCGGAATACCTGACATTGTTGCAGGAGAAACGCTCATGAGGATCGAAAGGAAGGAAACATTTTGCGGAATTTTTCAAATTCCCGGGGATAAATCCATCACACATCGGGCGGTCATGTTCAATGCGGCGGCGGAGGGCAGTGCCGTAGTCACGAATGCGCTTCTCGGGGAAGATTGTCTTTCGACGATCGCGTGTATGCGTGCGCTCGGGGCGGATATCCGCACGGAAGGCGGAACGGTATATGTGACCGGTACGAAAAAATTCCGCGACGCGGAATGTGATTGCGGAAACAGCGGCACGACGATGCGGCTTTTGATGGGGTTGACTGCGGGCAGAAATATCAACGTAAAATTTACGGGCGATGCATCCCTTTCCAAGCGCCCGATGGAGCGGGTCGCCGCGCCTTTGAGGCTTCTCGGTGCGGACGTGCAAACGACGAACGGCACAGCGCCCGTATATGTGCGGCGCAGTGTCCTGAAAGGCTGCGAAGTGGATACGAAGGTCGCCAGCGCGCAGGTCAAGAGTGCCCTGATACTGGCGGCGCTCGGCGCGGACGGAAAGACGACAGTCTGCGAACCGTTGAAGTCGCGCGATCATACGGAGCGTATGCTCGCCGCGATGGGGGCGGACATTCACACAGAAGGAAACCGCGTTACGGTCGGAAAAAGCGACCTGCATTGTGTGGACGTGGATGTGCCCGCCGACATATCGAGCGCGGCGTACTTTATGGCGCTGGGAGCGTTGCTGGGCGAGACCGTCTGCAAAAATGTGGGAGTCAATCCCACCCGCACGGGAATTTTAAAGGTGTTTGACCGCATGAATGTGCGTTATTTTCTGGAAAACGAACGCACGGTATGCGGGGAGCCTGTGGCGGACATACGGGTAAAGAAGTCGGCGCTTCGCGCTGTAAAGTTGGAACGGGACATCATGCCGTCGCTGATCGACGAATTGCCTGTGATCGCGGTGCTCTGCGCGTTTGCGGAAGGCGAAAGCGTGATCCGCGGAGCGGAGGAACTTCGCGTCAAAGAGAGCGATCGGATCGAAACGACGGCAAACATGCTGAATGCTCTGGGCGGCGATTGCAAGGCGTTGCCGGACGGATTTGTGATCAGAGGAAAGGAGAGCCTTCGGGGCGGGACTGTGGATGCGTGTGCCGATCACAGGATTGCGATGAGCGGCGCGGTTGCGCTGACGGCGAGCGAGGAAGGCGGAGAGATCATCGGTGCGGAATGCGTCAATATTTCCTTTCCGCAGTTTTATTCCATGCTTTCCAAAGCGAAATAGCGTCGGGCCATGAAATGTTGAAAAAGTATGCGGAAATTTTACGGAAAAACGGAGGCGGATATGTTAAAACTTGCTTTGATAGGAAAGGATGTTTCGAAATCGGACAGCGCAAAAATGCATACGTTTGATCTGAAAGAAATGGGTAGCGGCTGCACGTATGAGCTGATTTCGCTGGCAAAAGAGGATTTTGACAGCTGTGCGAAGAAACTTTTGGCGGAATATGACGCATTCAACGTAACGATTCCGTATAAATTGGATATCATCCCGTACCTGAAAGAATTAAAAGGGGATGCCAAGACGTTCGGCGCGGTAAACCTGGTCAAGGACGGGATGGGATACAATACGGACGGCGAAGGTTTTATGCTGATGCTGAAGAACAACGGCATAGAGGTTGAAGGGAAAAAAGTATTGGTGCTGGGCGCCGGCGGTGCAGGCAGGAGCGTGGTGAAAAAACTTTCCGATGCAGGGGCGCAGGTATTTGTGTATGATCTGAAAACAGAAAATGCACAGGAGCTTCAGCGCGAGTTCGGCAATCTGAAGGTTTTAAAGCAGCTTTCCCCGGAAGATTATTTTATGATCGTAAACGTGACGGGTGTAGGGATGCATAAAACGGAAGGAAAATCTCCGGTGGGCGAGGATATTCTGTCGCAGTGTGAAACGGCAGTCGATCTTATATATGTTCCCCGCAAGAGTGAATTTTTGCGGATCGCGGAGACGCTCGGCAAGAAGATCGTAAATGGGGAAGGCATGTTGTTTTACCAGGCATATTACGGTGATTGTATTTTGCTGGGGCGTGATCCGGATGCGGCGGAAGCGAAAAAACTGTTTGAGGAATACCGGAAAAAATTTGCGGATTAAAAGAAAAATATACGAAACAGAAAAAAGGAGAAGGGATCCATGAAACTGCTGATTCTCAACGGTGTGAACCTGAACATGACGGGCAGGCGCGAGCAGGGCGTATACGGCATGCAGACGCTGGAAGATATCAATGCGGAAATTGCGGCGTATTGCAAGGCGCGCGGAGCGGAATGCGAATTTTACCAGAGCAATCTGGAAGGAGAGATCTGCACGAAGATACAGACAAGCGATGCGGACGGGATCATCCTGAATGCGGGTGCATTTACGCATTATAGCTATGCGATCCGCGACGCGATCGCGTCGGTGAATACACCTGTCGTGGAAGTGCATATGTCCAATGTTCATAAAAGGGAAGAGTTTCGGCACACGTCGGTCATTTCGGAAGTTTGTCGCGGTACGATTTTAGGGTTCGGCAAAAACAGTTACATTTTGGCAGCGGAGAGCTTTTTGTTATGAATATTGTACTTTGCGGAATGATGGGAGCAGGCAAGACGACGGTCGGGATCCGCATTTCCGAGCTGAGCGGAATGCGTTGGTATGATACGGACGATCTGATCACGCAGAGGTACGGAAACATACCTGGCATTTTTGAATTTTACGGAGAAGCGCGGTTTCGCGAAATTGAAACGGAAGTTGTCCGCAGCGTGGCGGGAGAAGAGAATTGCGTGATATCGACGGGCGGCGGATGCGTGCTGAAACCGGAAAATTCGGCGGCATTCAAGGCGGGCGGCGGAAAAATAGTTTTTCTGAAAGTGGATATCCATGTATTGTTTGAGCGGACAGGGCATACGGGAGACGAGCGCCCGCTTTTGAAAAACACGACGTTTGAAAAGATGAAGCATCTGCTCGATCAGAGAACGCCTGTCTATGAAGGATGTGCGGATTATACCGTAGACACGAACGGTATGAGTATAGACGAGGTGGCGCGGGATATTTTAAAGAAGTTTGAAATTCCCGTGCGGAGCGAAAAATGAGCACGGTTCTGGTTACGGGCGGATCGCGCGGTATCGGCAGGGCGATTTGCGTTTCGTTCGCAAAAGCGGGGTACGATATAGCTTTTTGCTATCAAAAGGATGAGAATGGCGCGAAAGAAACGCTGGAACTTATCCGAAAAGCAGGCACAGATGCAAGCGTATTCTGCTGTGACGTTTCGAATGAAAAACAGGTGGAAGAAATGTTTTCATCCGTGTTCGGGCTGGAAATATTGGTGAACAACGCAGGGATAGCTTCTTTCGGTTTGATCCAGGACATGCCGCTTTCCGAGTGGAACAAGGTATTTTCGGTAAATATGACGGGCGCTTTTTTATGCACACGCGCGGCGATCCCGAAGCTGCGCAGCCGCGGAGGCTGCATCATCAACGTTTCGTCCATGTGGGGAGAAGTCGGAGCGTCGTGCGAAGCGGCGTATTCGGCGAGCAAAGCTGCGTTGATCGGGTTTACGAAAGCGGCGGCAAAGGAATTGGGACCTTGCGGGATCCGCGTCAACGCAGTTTCCTGCGGCATGATCGAAACGCGGATGAATTCTCGTTTTTCAGCCGAAGAGGTGGCAGCGTTTACGGATCCGATCCCTTTAAAAAGACAGGGATCGCCCGAAGAAGTTGCTCAGGCGGTTCGCTTTCTTGCAGAAAACAGATATATAACGGGTGAGATCCTGCGCGTGAACGGCGGCGCGGTGATCTGAAAAAAGCCTGCCGCCGCACCGATGTTCGGTGCGGCGGCAAAAATTCTTATAAAGAAATAAAAAATTTTTTCATAAAAAAAGGTTTTCGGTAGGTTTCGTCGAAATTATTATTGTGCAGGAAATTTGCGGAGCAAAGGGAAAAACAGGAAGGGGGTAAAAATGCGCCGTTTCGATATCAAGGAGCGTACATACAAATCGGAAGAGATGTTTCTTTCGGAATATGCCTGCAAATCCAGGGATACAAAGGGCAGGGAGAGGGAAGAGACGCCCTGCAACATGCGTACGGATTTTCAGCGCGACCGTGACAGGATCATATACAGCAAAGCCTTTTTGCGGTTGAAAAATAAGACACAGGTATTTTTTTCGCCGGAAGGCGATCATTTCCGTACGCGCATGACGCACACCATCGACGTTTCGCAGATTGCGCGTTCGATCGCGCGGTCTTTGGCTTTGAATGAAGATCTGGCGGAAGCGATCGCTTTGGGGCATGACTTGGGGCATACGCCGTTCGGGCATGCGGGCGAGCGCGTTTTGAATTCGCTGTCGCCGAACGGTTTTTCGCACAATGTGCAGTCGCTTCGTGTCGTGGACGTGTTGGAGAAAGAAGGAAAAGGTCTGAATCTGACTTTTGAAGTGCGCGACGGGATATTGAATCATAAAAAAAGCGGCAATCCTGCGACATTGGAAGGAAAAGCGGTTTCGTTGGCGGATCGGATCGCCTATGTGAATCATGATATCGAGGACGCGATCCGTGCAGGGCTTTTGCGGGCGGAGGATCTTCCGAAAGAAGATGTGGCAGTGCTGGGAGCGAGCTCGCGGGATCGGATCAACACCATGATCACGTCCATTTATGAAAACAGTGAAGGGAAGAACCGCGTCGCGATGGGCGAGCGGGAAGCGAAAGCGCTGGAAAATTTGCGGGCGTTCATGTTTGACAAGGTTTACATTACGCCGACGTCCATGAAAGAGGAAGAGCGGGCAAAGCGAATGCTTTCGGGAATGTACGAATATTTCAAAGCAAACAAGGACAGGCTTCCGTCTTTTTATCTGGGACTTTCGGAGCGGTATCCGCTGGAGCAGGTGATTTGCGATTACCTTTCGTCCATGACGGACAAGTTTGCGATAGCGGTATTTGAATATATATTTGTTCCGCGCAGCTGGGCGTTGACGGAAAAAGATATCGAAGAGATCTGAAGCCTGGCGGTCGGAAGGGAAAGCGGAAACAGAGGAATGAGGGGTATATGGCAAAGGGACTGGATCCTGAATTTTTGTCACAATTAAAGAGCAAGAATAATCTTGTGGAGATCGTCGGAAACTATGTTCCGTTGGAGCGCAAAGGCGGGAACTGGTGGGGGCGATGTCCGTTTCATCACGAAAAGACGCCGTCGTTCACGGTAAACGAAGAGGGGCAGTTTTACCATTGTTTCGGATGCGGCGTATCGGGAGACGTGATCACGTTTATCCGGGAGATCGAATCGGTGGACTTCATGGACGCGGTCAAGATACTGGCGGAACGTGCGAAACTTCCGATGCCGGAGATGAATTATGATACGGAAAAGGTCGTCGAACAGAAGAAAAAGCGGGACAATATTTTAAAGATTCTGCGCGAGAGCGCGCATTTTTATCTAAACAATCTGAATTCCGGTCACGCGGATGCGCATATTCAATATATATTATCGAGAAAAATTTCGGCGCCGGTGGTACGCAAATTCGGGCTGGGTGCGTCGTTGGATTTCAAGAGTCTGCCGCAGTACCTGTTGGACAAGGGGTATTCGCGCGAAGATATCATTGACAGCGGAGCGGTGATCGAATCGGAAAAGAATAAGCGTTTGGTGGATGCGCAGGCGGAGCGCCTGATTTTTCCTGTGATCAACGCGATGGGGGATGTGGTTGCGTTTGGCGGCCGCGTGCTGGAAAAGACGGATTTTGCAAAGTACAAGAACACGCGCGAGACGATGGTGTTCAACAAGAGCAAGAATTTATACAATATCAACCAGATCAAGAAGCAAAAGAAGGCGGGGATTCTGAAAGACATCATCATGGTGGAAGGCTATATGGACACGATCGCTTTGTTTCAGGCTGGGTTTGAAAATGTAGTGGCGAGCATGGGAACGGCGCTGACGAAAGAGCAGGCGCGGCTTGCAAAGCGGTATGCCGACAACGTATATATCAGTTATGACGGAGATTTTGCGGGGCAGAAAGGGGCGATTCGCGGATTGGAGATCCTGCGGGATGAGCAGGTGAACGTGCGGGTGGTACCGCTGCCGGAAGGGCTGGATCCGGACGATGTGATCAAGCGCCGCGGAGCGGAAGGGTATCAGAGTTGTTTAGACAAAGCGATGCCGCTGATCGATTTCAAAATGCAGGTGCAAAAGCACGGGCTGGATCTTACGAAGACGGAGGACAAGCGTGCCTATATAGCTTCGGCGCTGAAAGTGGTAGCGGAAGCGGAAAGCGAGAGCGTGAAGGAAGATCTGCTCAAAAGATTGCGCGATGAAACGGGGGTAACGTACGAGTCATTGCGAAGGGATCTGGAGAACGTGCCGTTGCAGCAAGCAGAAACGGAGATACGGGAACCCGTGCATCGGGAAGACGGATCGGACGGAAAGCTGAAAGCGTGCCGATTTATATTGGCATCCGTGCTATTCGGCGCGAAATATGCGAAAAATTTTGATATTTCGGGTGTCAAATTCGACAATCCTGTGCATAATACTATCGCGGAATATGTCAAAGCGCGGCAAATAGCGGGGGAACCGATACGAGCGAGCGCGATTTTCGACATTGTGGACGAAAACGAGCCCGAGCTTTCGCAGATTCTTGACCTGAGTGTGGGAGAGAGTCTGACGGGGACGGGAGCGGAACGATATTTTCATGATTGCGTGCAGACACTGGAGCGTGCGCGGGTTGAAGCGGAGCTGGAGCGGCTGAGCAGACTGTGCGATGCGGAGACGGATCTTGCGAAAAAGCGAGAGATCACGCGTGAGATCCTGCGGCTGACCATTGAACTGAAAAATTTTTAACATAAGCGGAGGACAGCAGAAAAACAAGATGAGTGTATCCGAACAGAAACTGAATGACATACTCAAACAGATCATCAGTGAATATCGGCAGAAGGGCAGTATTTCGACCAATGTGCTGTGTGATATTCTGGAAAAAATCGATACAAGTCCCGACCAGATCGATTATATTTACAAATCGATCGGTGAAGCGGGGATTCAGATCGTAGACGAAGACGAGCGTGACCGCGAACTGTTTGAACAGGCACTGCGGGATATCGGGCTGGACGATCCGGTCAAGATGTATCTGAAAGATATCGGCAGGGTGCCGCTCCTTTCGGTGGATGAAGAGATCGAGCTGGCGCGCAAGATGCAGGAAGGCGACGAAGCGGCGAAGAAGCGCTTGTCGGAGGCGAACCTGCGACTTGTCGTTTCCATAGCGAAGCGGTATGTCGGGCGCGGGATGCTGTTTCTGGATCTGATCCAGGAGGGCAATCTCGGACTGATGAAGGCGGTGGAAAAATTTGATTATCAGAAAGGATTCAAATTTTCCACGTACGCGACGTGGTGGATCCGCCAGGCGATCACGCGCGCGATTGCAGACCAGGCGCGCACGATCCGTATCCCCGTGCATATGGTGGAGACGATCAACCGCCTGACGCGGGCGTCGCGGATTTTGCTGCAGCAGCTGGGCAGGGAGCCGACGCCGGAAGAGATCGCAAAAGAGCTGAATATGCCGGTCGACCGTGTCCGTGAGATCCAGAAGATCGCGCAGGATCCTGTTTCTTTGGAAACTCCGATCGGCGAGGAAGAAGATTCGCACCTCGGAGATTTTATCGAAGACGATCGCGCGATCACGCCGTCCGATTCGGTTGCCTTCACGATGCTGAAAGAACAGCTTTTGGGCGTACTGGACACGCTTACGCCACGGGAAGAAAAAGTATTGCGCCTGCGTTACGGGATCGACGACGGAAAGCCCCGCACACTGGAAGAAGTGGGCAAGGAATTCAATGTAACGAGGGAGCGTATCCGTCAGATCGAAGCGAAAGCGCTGCGCAAACTGCGGCATCCTTCCCGCAGCAAGAAACTGAAGGATTTTCTTGACTGATGAAACTTTCTTTGCGGTTGCAGACACTCTGTGGCGAGATACGTGCGTGCAGGATATTTGCGGATGTCGGATGTGACCACGGGTATTGCGCGGAATTTGTACTGCGGCAAGGGCTTTGCGAGCGGTGTTATATTTCGGATATCAGTGCGGCGAGCCTTGCGAAAGCGGAGAAACTGCTTTCCGCGTACATAGAGGCGGGGACGGTCAGAAGTTTTTGCTGTGCGGGGCTGGAACTTATACCGAAGGATGCGGAGCAGGTATTGATCGGCGGAATGGGCGGCGAAGAGATCATCGGGATTTTAAAGGATGGTTTTTTGCCGCAAAGACTGGTTTTACAGCCGATGAAAAACACCCCCAAGCTAAGAAAATATCTTTTGGAAAACGGCTATGCGCTGACGCGCGACTATACGTTTTCCGACGGAAAATTTTACGATGTTATCTGTGCTCAAAAAGGCGGTGCGGTGCGAAAATACGATGAACGTACCTTGCTTTTCGGGTTCGATAATCTGAATTCCCCGACGAAGGATTTTATAATGTTTCTGCAGGCTGAGATCGGGAAATGCCGTGATCGGCTGAGTTCTGCGGGGAGAGAGATCCCTGCGGTGAAGAGCCGATGGGCGCTTTTGACGGAGATTTTGCATGAAGCTGAAAGAAATTTATGAGAAGATCGACGCGCGGTTTCCGAAGAAACTGAGCGACGAATACATAGCGTCGTACGGCGGGCATGACAACAGCGGGATATTGGTAGACGGCGGCAAAGAGATCGCAGGGGCAGTATTTTCGCTGGATCTTTCCCAAGGCGCGCTGGATACGGCGCTTGAAAACGGGTATAATCTGATCGTAACGCATCATCCGGCGATTTTCTATCCTATATCGGGGCTGAGGGCGGACGATCCGCTCGGGGCGCGGATCCTGCGTGCGGCGGAGAACGGGATCGGGATTATTTCCATGCACCTGAATCTGGACTGCGCGGAGGGCGGGATCGATGAAAGCCTGGCGCGTGCGGCAGGCGGGAAAGGGGAGCTCGTCCCGCAGGAAAAGCTGGTAAAGGGCGGTTACGGCAGGATTTTTGATGTGGATGCGATTGCGTTTTCGGCGTTTGTACAGAACTTGAAGGATAAACTTTGCACGGAACGCGCGTTTGTGTACGGGGAAGAGCGGATGATCACGCGTGCGGCGTCGTTTTGCGGAGCGGGCGTGGATGCGGGCGCGATCGCGTCGGCAAAGCGAGCGGGAGCGCAGGCGATCGTTTCAGCGGATATAAAACACAATTTCATTTGCGATGCGTTGGAATCGGGGCTGAATGTGGTGCAGTTGACGCATTATGCAAGCGAAAATTACGGATTTAAGAAAATTTATCAGGAACTTAAAGACAAACTGGGTATTCCTTGTATGTTTTATGAAGACCGGTTTATGCTTTAAGGGCGGAGGTGTAAAATGATAGACGATTTGTTGAGATACCAGGAGGCTGACGGAAAACTTCGCGCGGTCGAACAAGCGATTTCGGCTACGGAAGAGAGAAAAAAGTATATGACGTCGCGCAAGTTTTTGTCGGAAAAAGCGCCTGAAAAACTGGAAGCTCTGGATGCGAAAGCGGCGGAAATTCGCCATTTGTATGAACAACTCGAGAAGAAGTATAAGGAAATTGCCGACACGATCAAGGATTATGAAAATCTGGATGAAATGATCGGTGAGCAGGGCGGAGAAATTTCTTTCTATAAAAAGAATGCCACGCAGATCGCGGATAATCTGCGCGGGTTGAAAACGGAGATCAACAAACTTGCGTCGATGATCGAAGCGGCGTCTGCGGAATACCAGACGGTGAAAAAGCAGACGATCGCCATGCAGCGCCAATACAAGGAATATAAGGAAAAATATGCGGAAGTAAAAGAATCGCATGCAGCGGAAATTGCCGAAATCGAAGCGGAGATGAAAAAACTGGCTGAGAAAGTCCCGAAAGACCAGCTGGAAAAATACAATGCGAAGCGCCGTGAAAAATTATACCCCGTTGTTTGCGAGGTAAAGGACAACCGCTGTCCGCAGTGCGGAATGGAATTGTCCATTGCAGAGCTTTCCAAACTGGCAGAAGGAACGCCCATCGAGTGCGACAGCTGCCGCAGGACTCTTTTCAAAAGAAAATAGCAGGCCGTTTTTCAAAAACAGAGGACATCAGATTTTGAAATGAAAAAAGAGCGTTTGCGTATAACAAGGCGAAAACTTCCGTTAGCAAAAACGGATAAATGTTATGCGAAAAATGATCCGAATCGGACAAAGTGCGGGCGTGCAAATTTTGCACGCCCGCACTTTGTCCTTTTATCTTTGGAAAAGAGAAGGATGCGGCCCGCGACAATGCGGGGAGGATTTCGCAGGGTAAAATTTTTACTTGCGGAATTGGTTAAACGGAGAAAGTAAGAATAGCCGATCTCTTTTTGGCACAAACTGATTGCATAGGAGTGAAAAGAATGATCAACCGTTTTTCTGCGCGTTCGTTGGCGCGCATATGCAACCTGCTGGAAGCGGAATACCTTGCAGGCGAAAAGGCAAAACTGTATGCGAACACTTTGACAGACAGCGTTCTGTCGGCGCGGATGCGCACTTTGTCGCAGAATCATGCAGCACGGTATTGTGCACTGTTAGATACTCTGAAACAGCAATAGTAAAAAAACAAGGGAGACGTATATGCAAAAATTGAGCAAAAGAGATGTATCTTTGAACGAAGCGGACGCGTTGTCGGATATGTGTGCGGCGGAGAGGGCAGTTTTGTTGTGTTATGCGGCGGCATTGGAAGATTGTGCTTCGCACAGTTTTCATGCCCAGCTCGTACAGCAGTTTACGGAAGCGGCGTTGGATATGTCGTCGATCAACGAAGACGGCGCTCTGCGCTGTGAACAGCCGGTTGCGGACAGTGAATTGTTGGAAAAAACCATAGCGTTTTATGAGCGTCGTCGCAAGGAAATTTCCAGAAACTGATCGGACATTCGGTTTGTATATCCGGTCGGCTTAAAATGCAATCGGTTATAAAAAGCAGTTGAAATTTGCGGAATCAAACGAGTATTTTATCAATTTTTCGGATAAAATGCTCGTTTTTTTGCTGTTTTTAGTGCAACGGACAAAAATACGGCAAAGGTGAACGTTTTGTTTTTTTAAAAAAACAATTTTTTCACTATACAAACACAAATAAATGTGATATACTTGAAAATATAGCGGAAAATTATGATCCGAAAATTAAGGCGGAGGCTTTTATGATTAAACGGAAGGGGCAGATTATACGGCTGGATACGGCGAACACGACGCTTGCGATCAAGGCGGATACGGCAGAGTATGTCTATTACGGGAAAAGGCTGGGGAGTACTTCAGATTTTCAGGCATACGCAACGGGGATGCGGAAGCTGGTTTCTTCGCCCGGGAAGAATGCGTATCTGGATTACGGAGTGGTTCTGGAGAATGCGGACGGCGGGTTTGCGGCAAATTTTGAATTTTCCAGGTGCAAGATCCTGACGGAAAAACCGGAGATTGCGGGGCTTCCTTCTTCGTACGGGGAAGGCAAAACGCTGGAGATGAAATTTGTGGACGCCCCCACAAAGGTAGCACTGTATTTGTATTATACGGTCTTTGAGGACAGCGATGTGATCGCGGTATCATCGAAAGTCGTAAACTCAAGCAGGAAAGAGATTCATGTCCATAGACTGATGAGCCTTCAGCTGGATCTGATCGGTGCGGATTATACTGTCATTACGTTTGAAGGGGCATGGGCGCGTGAGCGCCGTCGGACGGAGCGCGTTTTAAACGGGGGGATCTTTGTCAACGATTCCAAGCGCGGGATGTCTTCCCATACGCGCAATCCGTTTGTAATGGCAGAAAACGCGAGCGGCGTTTATGCATTTAATCTTGTATATTCGGGAAACCATAAAGAGACCTTTGAAACGGACGGGAGCGGTATCACACGCGCATTGGTTGGCATGAATGATTTCATGTTTGACTGGAAACTGTTGCCCGGGGAAGAATTTTATGCGCCGGAAGCGGTTATGTGTTATGCGTCGGATGAGGATGCGATGAGTCTGCAGATGCATTCGTTTGTAGCGGAGCACATAATCCGAGGCAAATGGAAGCGGAAAGAGCGTCCTGTTCTGGTGAACAACTGGGAAGGTACTTATTTTGATTTTAATGAAGAAAAACTGTTGGCGATAGCGCAAGCGGGGAAAGAAGCCGGGGTAGAGCTGTTTGTTCTGGATGACGGATGGTTTGGCAAGCGCAACGATGATACCTGTTCTTTAGGGGATTGGTTTGACAATCCGGAGAAGACGGGAGGGGGGCTCGCGAATCTTGCGGGGAAGATTCATGCGATGGGTTTATCGTTCGGGATCTGGGTAGAACCGGAGATGATCAGCGAAGACAGCGAGCTTTATCGTACGCATCCGAATTTTGCAATGAAGATACCGGGCAGGGAACCGGAGCGGATGCGTCATCAGCTTATGTTGAACATGGCGGACGAAAAAGTGCAGAATTATGTGGTGCGCTCGATCAGCGATGTGATATCGCGCAGCGGGGCGGAATACGTAAAGTGGGATTTTAACCGTTCGCTGACCGATTGTTATGGGAAAGGAATCGTTCCGGGCGAATATTTCCATCGTTATATGTTGGGGTATTATCGCGTCGTGTCGAAGATTATGAAAAAATTTCCGTTTGTATTGTTTGAGGGCTGTGCCGGCGGCGGGGGCAGATTTGATCTGGGCAATCTTTGTTATTTTCCGCAGTACTGGACGAGCGATGATACGGATGCGCGCGAACGTATCTTTATACAGCGCGGCACTTCTTACGGATATCCGCAGACTTCGATGGGGGCGCATGTGTCAGCATGTCCGAATCATCAGACAGGGAATACCAACCCGCTGGAAACGCGTTTCAACATTGCTTGCGGCGGCGTGCTCGGGTATGAACTGGATATGTCGAAGTTTACGCCGCAGGAACTGGAACAGGTTCAGGAGCAGATCGCGTTTTATAAAGCAAATCGGCGGCTGTTGCAGTACGGAGATCAATATCGGCTGGGCGGGAACGGTACGGAAGGGTTTATCACTGTATCCAAAGACAAAAACAGCGCGATCGCTGTAGTCAATCTGACCGAAACTCATCCGTCGGCGCCTTTGCAGACGATCCGTTTTAAAGGGCTGAATCCTTCGGCTCTTTATGAAATATCGACGCGCGGCGGTGATATCTTGTTTACAGCGAGCGGTGAATTGCTGATGAACGGGGATTTCCCGCTTCAGAATATGTTTGATTTTGAAACGGTATCGAAAAACAGCGGCTGTGTCCTGAGCCGTATGTATGTTTTCAAAAAGGCAAAGCCTTAATTGAAAGAAGGTAAGTGAAAAAGACTTTTTTGCAAGAGCTGAAAATAGTTTTTCAAAGTGATTTAAGCGAATAAGTAAAGCACATATCAAAACAGGGAAAGAGAAGAATATTTCTCTTTCCCTGTTTTTAGAAGACGAAAGATCCCGCGAGCATCGCGGGATCTTTCAGGTTTACAAAAAAACTTAAAAAACCGAACCATAAAAAAATCGGATATAAGAAGGGTATTGCAAATATATGTCGGCTGAGAAGTTTGTGCAGACAAGGAAGGCTAAAAAAATTTTTCGGTTTTTTAAGTTGCAAGATTTTTATGGGATCAAGAGTTGCGTTTCTTTTGAGAATCGTCAGAGCTTTTTTGAATGATATAAGATTGCAGGTTTTCAGGCATCCGTTTTTTTCGTAAAATTTTTCAGCCTGCGGTTGTGCGCCAAAATATAATAATGTAGGGGTATTTTCCTTGGCAAGTTGTAACAAGCGGCTGCCGATGCCTCGGTTTTGGTATGCCGGGAGGACAAGTAATTCCGTGATTGTACCGAAAAAGCAGCCGTCCGTCAGGATCCGCAGACAACCGACAAGATCGTTGGAATCGTATGCGGTAATGTTCAGCGTTTTTGATAATGCTGCCTGTGTCTTGATGGGGGCATAATCGCCGTTCCATATTTGCGTTGCAAAACGGATAAAAGTTGCGGCATTCAGATCTGAATCGTCTACTTTAAATTCCATAGAATCGGATCCTCCTGTTTTTTTGATGATTATACGCGCAATCGGATCAAAAAGTCAATACTTTTCAAAACTGAGTCCGTAAACTTATAAAAATTATACCGCTTTAAAAGCTTCAGGACAGCCTCGGAAACTTTTCGGTGCGAATCTGCAGACAGAGAGGCCCATGCAGTAGCTTTGTGACAGCTTTGGAACTTTTCGGGGATGGAATCTGCAGACAGAGGCCCGTTTTAAAGCGACATAAACTCACCCAGAACAACAAGTTGTGTTTTCCCTGCAACCGACAAACAGTACGACGCCCGCGTCTGCCCGTATTTGATCAAAATGGTTTTCAGGGAAGGCAAAATTACATAGCGGCGCTGTTTGCATTTTTCATATAACGGCGGCAGATAAAATCGGCTATGAACTCGTGTCCCTTTTGGTTCGGGTGAATACCGTCGTCGGAGAGGTAAGAGAGGTAATCTTTTTGTAGAAGAAGGGGGCTGCGGAAGTCAATGAACTCGCAGTTATAAGCAAGTGCTGTTTTAAGAATGGCTGTATTATAGCATTCCTGATGGCGTGAGATGTTGGACAGATCGCCGCGGAAAAACTGCAGAATCCGATCTTTGTCGGCGCGTGCGCTGATAACGTTTTCAAAATAGCGCTTTGAATCGATCGGCGGCAAGGCTGTGAAAACGGGACGGATCCTGTGTGCTTTCATCTTTACGATCAATGCGGACAGGATGTTTTCAAATTCGGACAAGGGCGTATTGGGGATGTGATCGCCGAGCGGATCTTTGGCGACTTCTTCCCAGGAATAATCACAATCGTTGCCTCCGAGCGAAATGATGAGCCGATCGTGCAAGCCCGCATGTTCTTCTGCCCAGCGGTCGAAGTGGCCTTTCAAATAGCATTTTTTCAAGGTCTGCCCGAATGCGGAAAAATTTTCGATATCCAGATGCAGCCGTGCGGAAATCATGCTAACGGCACTATGTTCAATACGGCAAATACGCTTGTCCTGAAGATATAAACCCTTCGAAATCGAGTCGCCGATGACTGTTATTTTTATGCCTGATCCGTCACGCACATCCGATAAAATTTTTTTGTTGTCATGTTTTTTGACTGTATAAATTTTGCTGATCATCGTTTTCTCCTTTCGTCCATTGTTTTGATTGTAAATTTGGATTGTGACAAATACCTGCAGACAGCGTTTCGTCAGCTTTGTGCCGAAATGTTTCGCACTTTCAGTGCAAAAGGTTTAAGAGCTGCAAACTTGCAGCTTGGCGCATACATATCCATAGTCAAGACTATGTTCACTATAACGGCATTGGTATATTAGACAATGCTGAAATCCATACCGTAGACAATAGGTGAGCACCGCATCGCTGCGAAAGATACCGCGGGCAATGCCGTGAACAACGTCATTAAGATTCCCGCACAGGTCGTAAGCAAATTTATGGGCAATGCCGTAAATAAAGCCCCGAGCAATGCCGCAAGCCATGTTGCAGATAATAGCAAAGCCGCAAACAATGTCATAGGCAATGAGTGAGCAACATTGCGGACAATGCCGTGGATAATGTCATTGACAATTGTGTGCAGGTCGTAAGCAAATTTATGGGCAAAAGCCCCGAGCAATGCTGCAAGCCATGCTGCAGATAATAGCAATTACGCAAACCATGCCATCGGCAATGAGTGAGCAATATTTCGAAAGATATTGCGGGTAAGTTGTTTTGAAATAAAGTTCGCGAAATAAAGCAGGTGTTCCTTATCAGTATATATCCGTTTTTCGGGAAAGTAAAACTACTTTGAAAAAACTTCATTATACAATTTGTTTTTCATCGGTAGAGAAGCATAACGGCAGCTCTACTTACGGTAGAATTCGGTATCGGGTGAGTAGAAGAAGTAATTCAGTGCTGAAAAAATGTTGAAAAAACGACGAAAAAAGGCTGAAAAATGAATGTATGGGACAGAAAATATTTTACGCGCGCGCGTATTTATGATATAATAGGGACATGGAAGAACTCAGAGCGGTCGTGGCGCGCAATCTGACGGCCTGTCGCAAAGCGGCGGGGCTGACGCAGATGCAGCTTGCGGAAAAACTGAATTATTCGGATAAGGCAGTATCGAAATGGGAACGCGGGGAAAGTTTGCCGGATGTGGCGGTATTGTGTGAGCTGGCAAAACTCTACGGAGTGACGTTGGATTATCTTGTCGTGGAACATGCGGATAAGAAGCCTGCGCTGTACGGAAGGGAGAAGCGGCGCACGCGAATCCTTGTGACGGCAATGAGTTGTCTTTTGGTCTGGTTTGTGGCGACGCTGGTATTTGCGATGCTGCACTTATTCCAGGCGCAGGGAGAGGGGCAGTGGCTTTTGTTTATCTGGGCGATTCCGGTGACTTTTATACTGTGCGTGGTATTTTCCGGAATATGGGGAAACAGATATCACCGCACTTTAAGCGTATCGCTTCTGATCTGGTCGATCGCACTGGCGCTGTTTTTGACGTTGCCGTTGCCGAACAGTTGGCTGTTCTTTGTCGTGGCGGCGCCGTTGCAGATCCTTACCGTATTTTGGTTTTTACTGCGGGCGCAAAAGTCGAAATTCAAGTGAGCATACCGTTGTAAAAGTTCGGGGATTGTGCTATAATAAAAAGTGAAGTTTCCTTTTTCCTGCCGTCGGCATATACTGTATAGCAAAAAGGCGGAGGAAGGGCAAATGCAGAAAAACACGGCAGTGATCCGGCTGGATGCGATACGTCACAATGCGGAAATATTTTCCGGACTTGCGGGTGTAAAGAAGTTGTGTGCGGTGGTGAAAGCAGACGCATACGGGCACGGAGCGGCGGCGGTAGCGCAGACTCTGCACAAGGCGGCGGATTTTTTTGCGGTATCCTTGGTGGAAGAGGGAGCACAGTTGCGGCATGCGGGAACGCTGAACGAGATTCTTGTGCTGACGCCTGCTCTTTGTGAAGAAGAGGTTGTCCGCGGTGTTGCGGAGGAGCTGATTTTCACGGTCGGGGATACGGCGGATTATGAATTGCTTGTGCGAACGTGTGAGAAATACGATCTGACGGCGAGATGTCATATCAAAGCGAATACGGGCATGAACCGATACGGATTCAGTTATGCGGGATTTTGCAGGTTTTTAAAGAGAAAGCTGAGTGATCGCGTGATCGTGGAAGGGATCTATTCGCATTTTTACAGGCCGGAGAATGCTTTGACCTCACATACGCAGTTTGTCTTATTTGGAAAATTCTGTAATGCGGCAAAATTTGCGTTCGGCGGAGTGATCCGTCATATTGCGGCAACGGGCGGGACGTTGGCTTCTTCGGATTATCGGCTGGATATGGTCAGGATCGGGATCGGATTATACGGATATCTTCCGGGCGGCTTTGAATTGCCGCAAGGCTTATTGAAACCGGCTATGCGTATTTACGGGCAGGTAGCGGCGGTACGGCGCAGAACGTACGGAGGAGCGGGCTATGGGCCTTGCCTGTACGAAGGAAAAATTCTGGGGACTGTGCGTGCAGGATATGCGGACGGATTTTTCCGTTCCGGCGGAATAAACAATGTAAACAATCTTTGTATGGATGCTTATTTGACAGCGGAATCGTACAAAAAGTATGATAACGTATGTATATTTTCGGATGCGAATGCCTATGCGGCGGCGCATGATACGATCAGTTATGAAGTGCTGGTCGATGTCGGCAGACGCGCGGAGAGGGTTTATGTGGAAGGATAAGGCGCAATTGCGAAAGGAAATGAAAGAGCGCCGCAGGGCGGCGCACCGCGCGGCGCGCGACGCTGAAATTTTCAGGCGTTTCTTTTCGCTGCCGCAGGTTATAAATTCGAGTAAATTTTTTATTTACATGTCTTTCGGGAGCGAAGCGGATACGAAAGCGATCATCGCGGAGCTGTTAAAGCGCGGCAAGGAAGTTTATTTGCCGCGCGTGGAAGGCAGGGACATGGTATTTGTGCGTTATACGGGACAGGCCTTGCAAAAGAATGCATACGGGATCGAAGAGCCTGCGGGGGCAGGTGTAAAGGAAGGGGCCGACGTGATCGTATTGCCGATGTTGGCGGCGGATAGGTTGCTGCACCGATTGGGATACGGAGGCGGATATTACGATCGTTTTTTGCAGAATGAAAAACGCGCGGTAAAGATCGGGATCTGTTATGATTTTCAGCGGACGGACGAGCTGTTTGCGCAGGAATATGATGTTCCGGCGGATGTGCTTGTCACGGACAGAGAAATATACGCAAGAGATAAAGCGGAGGAAAGGTAATGCAGACACTTAAAAAGATCGGCTGGGAAGTGCTGGAATATTTGCGTCGGGGGTTGACGCCGTTTTTTATAAAGCTGATGTTCGGCATGACGATGCTGGCGGTTTTGTTTATCGAAAACGTAGAATTGCGCACGATTTTGGTCGTACTTTTGATGGCGGCGGACGGATTTTTGTCGTTTATGTTGATGCGTTCTGCGGGGGAGCTGGCGTACAAGATGAAAGTAGTGGGTCAGCTTCGGAAGGAGAACAAGCCGACGGGATCGGCGGAAACGGCGGGAGCGTACCGTCCTTGCAAGGAATACCGCATATATAAAGGAGTCGTCATAGGGATCGTGGCAAGTCTTGTTGCGATCGTGTTGGTGATGGTATCGGGGCTTACGGGCAATACAGGGGCGCGCGTTGCGCTGATGTTTGTATGCGGATGGGCGTATGTGCCGGTCGCGGCTGTGTATATGATCATTTTGAGCAGTACAGGGATGGAAGTGATCCCTGTATCGTCCGTATGGTATTCGTTTATATTGATCGTGATTTTCATTGTATTGTGCGAGATCGGTTATATTATGGGCGGAAACAAGGAAAAGCTTCGCCAGTACATGTTGGAGCGCAGTATGCAGTCAGTGGAAAAAGGCAAGGCGGCGAAACAACAGAATCAGGAACAGGGACAAGGAGCGAAAAGACGGTGAGGATCATCGGCGGCAAATACAGGGGCAGGGTATTGAGTACGTTCAAGGGGAAGGAAGTCCGACCGACGTCGGACAGGGCGAAAGAATCGTTGTTCAATATTCTGGCTCCGGAAATTTCGGGGGCGAATGTATTGGATCTGTTCTGCGGGAGCGGGAGTATCGGGCTGGAAGCGATATCGCGCGGTGCGGATCTTGTGGTATTCAACGACATATCGGAAGACAGTCTGGCGATCCTGCGCAAGAATCTTGCGCTGCTGCGGGTGGATGCGAAGGTATACAACCTTGATTACAAAGCGCTGCTGGATCGTCTGGACGTTACTTTTGACATTATATATATCGACCCTCCGTACAAGAGCGGGTACGGGGAAGACGCATTGAAGCGTGTTGCGCAGCTCAAGTTGCTGAACACAGGCGGTGTGGCGGTATTGGAGAGCGACAAGCCGTTTGAAGGCGAGGTGGAAAACCTTGTCAAGTATGACGAGCGCAAGTACGGAATTGCGCATCTGACGTTTTTCACGCCCGATTGACGGGGGCGGAAAGGAGCATGGAAATGAAGAAATGTGTGTTTGCGGGGACATTTGATCCGCCGACGCTCGGGCATAAAGATATTGTCATGAAGAGTCTGGAACTGTTTGACGAAGTGATCGTCGCGATCCTGATCAACCCGAACAAAAAGCCGCTGTTCACGGTAGAGCAGAGGCTTGCGATGTTGCGGAAGGTATTTGCGGAATACAAAGCGGTCCGTGTTTTGTCGTACGACGGGCTGACGGTCGATCTATTAAAGCGCGAAGGGGTAAAGTATTATGTCCGCGGTATCCGGAACGGAACGGATTATGACTATGAAGCGCAGCTGAATTTTATCAATGTCGATATGTATAAAGATATGATCACGGTATTTTTCCCGACGCGGCAGGAGTTTCTGCATATCAGTTCGGGGCTTGTCAAAGACGCATTGCGATTCAACAAAAATGTGGATAAGTATATACCGGAGGAGATACGGGGGGATCTGAAGAAATATCTGGAAGAGGCGAACCGAAATGTTTGAAAGAGAAGAACTGATCCCTGCGGCGGAGGAGATACTGGAGCGGCTGCCGTTGCCTGCGGATCTGAAAAAGGTGAAGGCGGAGCGTGACCGATTGGCTTCGGACGTGATCCGCGGGAACACGGATAAATTATTGCTGATCATCGGGCCTTGTTCGGCGCATGAGAGCAAGCCTGTCCTGGATTATGTGGAGCGGCTGGGAAAGCTGAATGAGAAAGTGCAGGATAAAATTGTGATCATTCCGCGCATTTACACGAACAAACCGCGCACCAAAGGTGTAGGGTATAAAGGAATGTTCACGCAGCCGGACCCGAAAAGCAAGGAAGACATATTGAAAGGGATTCTGACGATCCGACAGCTGCATATCGACGCGATCGGCGCGAGCGGGCTTTCGGCGGCGGACGAAATGCTGTATCCTGAGAACTATGCGTATGTGGAAGACCTGCTGACGTATATAGCGATCGGCGCGCGGTCGAGCGAGAATCAGATGCACAGGCTTGTATCGAGCGGGATAGAACTGCCGGTGGGGATCAAGAATCCGATGAGCGGTTCTATACCCGTACTGCTCAATTCCATCTATGCGGCGCAGAGCGGCGGGCAGGTATTCAAATATCAGAATTATCAGGTACGGACGAGCGGCAATGAACTTGCGCATGCGGTATTGCGCGGGGCGGTCGACGGATACGGCAACGATATCCCGAATTTCCATTATGAAACGGTCATGAAGGTGATCGAAGGTTATTCCAGGACGGGGCTGAAAAATCCCGCCATCGTGATCGATGCGAACCATTCGAACTCGGGAAAGCAGTATAAACAGCAGATCCGTATCGTGGAGGAAGTGCTGAACAACCGATTGTACGATAAGGATTTCAAGAAATATGTCAAGGGATTCATGATCGAAAGTTTTATCGAAGAAGGCTGTCAGAAAGAGGATGTCGTGTACGGGAAATCGATCACGGATCCGTGCCTTGGCTGGGCGGATACGGAGCGGTTGGTGCTGGACATTGCGGATAAGATTTAAGGGGTTGCGAATATGCAGAGAGTGCAGACAGCGCAGAGTGCGCCGCAGGGAAAAACCGGATATCTCGGGCCGGAAGGAAGTTATTCTTCGCTTGCGGCGAAACAGCTGAGTCCGAGCAATGAGCAGGTGCCGTATCACAGTTTTGCGGGCGTTGTGCAAGCTCTTTTGAAAGGTGAAGTCGAGGAAGCGGTATTGCCGGTGGAAAATACGTTGCAGGGGGCTGTTACGCAGAATCTCGATTTGCTGTATGCGAATCCGGAGCTGTATGCGGTGCGTGCGTTTTTGCTGCCGATCGAACATCGGCTCATTGTCAGAAAAGGTACAAAACTGGAAGATATAACGCATCTGTATTCGCACCAGCAGGCGATTTTGCAATGTTCTGTATTTTTGTCGCAGGAGCTTCCGAAGGTCAAAATCATATACACCGATTCCACCATGCAGAGCCTGTCGCACATAAAGGAAAAAGGCGATGCGGGGATCGTGGGTTCGCACGTGCGGGAAGACGGGTTTGAATTTATCGGCGGAAACATTGCGGATGAGCCGAAAAACTTTACGCATTTTCTTTTGATCCGAAAAGGGAAAGAAGACCTACCCAAGCACAGTTCCCGTATTTATTTTGCGGCGACTTGTCCGCATGAACCGGGCGCTCTGTTGAAAATGCTTCAGATTTTGTCTGTATACGATCTGAACATGACAAAAATCGAATCCCGCCCGATCAAAAATTCTCCGGGAGAGTATTGTTTCTTTGTGGAATTTGAAGGGGACATAGCGGGGAAAAATGTGCGCATGGCGCTGGATCGCCTTTCGGAATATTCAAAAAATTTCAAGCTGCTCGGATGTTATTAACCCGTGCAGCTTTTTCGGACAGAGAGAATTTATTTTTGAGGCAGAAAAGTCTCCGACATAAAAAACGGAATACGTACACTGTTTTTTGTTTCGGATCAAAGGAATATGGTTTGAAAGAGCAGGCAAAGGAGAAAAGAGAGAAGAGCCTGCAGCAATTTGATTGCGATAAAGCATTTGATTTTAACGCCGGCGGGTTTTAAGAAGGCGATCTGCTGCGCGAGGATGCTGGCGCCGCCGAGCGTTATGCAGAAAGCGGCGCAGGGCAGGGCGAAAAAACCGCCGTATGCGGCGAGTTCGGCGCATCCGCGTGTGCATTCGAGAAGGCCGTGGACGAAGCCGTCGGCGGCAGGACTCTGGTGAAAGAGCGAAAAAAGCGAAGAAAACAAAAAGACGGGAATTTCCGTCAGTTTTGTATTTTCCAGCGCTTTCGCGATGACGCAGAAATAGGCGATGAATCCGCCCACGCATAAAATGGAAATGACGGCGCTTTGAATGCTTTCTGCAAATATGTTATCTGATTTTTGAAGCGAAACGGGCAGATTTTTGCAAGGTTGTGCAGGTTTTGAAAAGGGGACGGAAAACGCGTAGACGAGGATGACGCCGCCAAGGTGTGCGGCAAGCAGGATAAAACCTGCTGTAAGGTCGGAAAACATACCGGCGCCGACGCTTCCGAGCAGGAACATGGGGCCGGAAGTGGAGCAGACAAAGCTGGCGCGTGTCGTGTCTTTTTCGGAAATAAGACCTGCATTTTTCATGTCGAGCAAGCAGCGGCTGCCGACAGGATAACCGGAAAGTATGCTCAAAAAGATGCAGAGCGAAGCGGCAGCGGGCAGCTTTAAGGAGCGCATGAGGGGGGACAGCCTGTCCGAAATTTTGGCGGCGCCTGTTTTGGAGAGAAGCGAGGCGGTGACCATAAACGGGAACAAGGCGGGTAAGACGGATTTGGACCAAAGGGCGATGCCTTCGGCACAGGCGGCCGCGTAATCTTTCGGGGAAGCCAGCAGAAGGAAAGGAAAGAGAAGCAAGACGGCGAATGCCGCGATTTTTCGGATACGGATCATACTAAAAATATATGAACGGAGCAAAGAGATTATGAACAGGAAACTGGGACTTGCGTTGGGAGCAGGCGGGGCGCGCGGTGTGGCGCATATCGGATTTTTGAAGGCTTTGGAAGAGGAAGGAATCCGCCCTGATTTTATTTCGGGATCGTCGATGGGCAGTATTATCGGTGCCTGTTACGCAAAGGGAATGAGTGCGGATGAAATGCAGCAAACCGTTCAGCAGCTGTCGGCGTTTGACATTGTGGATCTGGGACTACTGACTTTGAGCAAATTAGGCCTGATGCGCTGGACAAAGGTAAGGAAGATGATGCTTTCGCTGTTGCAGGACTGCGATTTTTCCGATCTGAAGATCCCGTTTTGCTGTGTTTCGGTTGATCTGATATCGGGAACATTAAAGACGTTTCGGGAGGGAAACGTTACGGACGCGATTTTGGCGTCGAGTTCCATGCCGACGGTTTTCAGGCCAGTGGAAAAGGACGGGATGCTTTTGGTCGACGGCGGCGTTCTGTGCCGCGTACCGGTCAGACAGGTGCGCGAGATGGGCGCGGATGTCGTTGTGGCGGTCGATGTCCTCGGGAAGTGCGGTAGCATCGAGAAAGTTCCGAACGTGCTGTCGCTGATCACGCGCGTGTATGATATTATGGATTACGAAAGGACGCGCGATCATTGCAGGAGAAAGAGTGAACGGGCGGATCTTTGGCTGGAGCCGGACATGGGGCAGATCTCGCAGTACAAGATGAAATATCATCCGACGGCGTATGAGTCGGGGTATCGGCTCGGGAAAGAGAATGCAGAAAACATAAAGGCGCTGCTGCGCGGCGAAAAATTGCCGCACAGACAGAAAAAAGGCGCAAAGACGGAACGGAGCGAATAAGATGGATCTTTTTGACCTCAATCACAATGAATACGATGCGAAGCCTTTGGCGGATAAGATGCGGCCGAACAACCTGGATGAATTTATCGGGCAAAAGCATATTGTGGCGGAAGGCAGTTTGTTGCGCCGTGCGATACGGCTGGACAGGTTGGGAAGCTGCATATTCTGGGGACCGCCCGGATGCGGCAAGACGACGCTGGCAAATATTATAGCGGCGACGACGCACGGAAATTTTGTGAAATTGAACGCGGTACAGAGCGGCGTCGCGGATGTGAAAAAGGCCGTGGAAGATGCGCGCAACAGCTTAAAGCTCTACGGAAAAAAGACGTATCTTCTTTTGGACGAATGTCATCGGTTCAACAAGACGCAATCGGATTCTTTGCTTCCGGCGATCGAGCAGGGAACGATCATATTTATCGGTTCTACGACGGAAAATCCGTATGCGTCGATGACGCCTGCGATCGTTTCGCGGTGTCGGGTGTTTGAATTCCGTCGGCTCACGGAAGAGGATATCAAGGGAGCGTTGAAATCGGCGCTGACTTCGAGAAAGGGGTTGGCGGCGTATAAAGCGGAAGTGGATGAAGAGGCGATCGGGCATATCGCGCGGATGAGCGCGGGAGATTTGCGTACGGCATACAATGCGCTGGAGCTTGCGGTACTTACAACGCCGCCGGGTGCGGACGGGCGTATCCATGTTACGCTTTCGGATGCGGAGCAGTCGATTCAGAGGAAATCTCTCGCATTCAATGAAGACACGTATTACGATATGCTTTCGGCGTTTTGCAAGAGCCTGCGCGGCAGTGATTCGAATGCGGCTCTGTATTATGCCTTTCGTCTGATTGAGGGCGGCTGCGATCCGATGAATATTTTGCGAAGGCTTGTGGTGCATTCCAGCGAGGATGTCGGAATGGCGGATCCGAACGCTCTGGTCGTGGCAACGTCCGCGATGTATGCCTTTGAAAAACTGGGCGCGCCGGAAGGGCTGATCCCGCTGAGCAATGCGATCATTTATGTCTGCGAAGCGGAAAAATCCAATTCGGTCATATTGGCGATGGATGGGGCGCGCCGCGCGGCGCGGGAAGTGCGCGACGATAATATTCCGCCCTATCTGAAAGATAATTCTTATGGAGATAAGTCGGCGAAAGCGGAGAGCGCAAACTATAAATATCCGCACAGTTACGGCGGTTGGGTGGATCAGCAATATCTGCCGGATTCTCTTAAGGACGAGAAATTTTATCGTCCGCAGGGAAGAGGGTATGAAAAGACGGTCGCAGAAGTCCGCCGCCGCAAAGGGATGCCGACGGACGAGCGGGCGGAGCCTTCGCAGGAGCATCCGCATATTTGACTCTTGCAGTCTTTGATTCTTGCCGTCGGCTTTTGTGTCCGTCCATTCGGCGGGGACTCAAGGGCGGGAGTAAATCGGTTCGGTTCATAGCAGAATGCCCGACGGCGCAAAGAATTTGCGCCGTCGGGCATTCTTTATAAAAAATAGATTATGGCGGAAGATATGGATAAAAGTTTGAGGAAATTCAAGACATTATTGTGTTATGTCTTTTTGTTCGGTATGTAGACAGGCAGCCTCATTAAGGGGACTACCTGCTTTTTTGAAAATAAGGAGAGCTGCAAGCAACTGTGAAAGAAACAATATCGGTTCGGAAAAATGAGATGCATCGACAGTGCAGCAATGTTGCGGAGTCTGGGATGAAAGAGGCCGATAGCTTTTAAAGTTTGTTATGAGAAAGGGATCAGCCTTGGGGGACGATGGGGGGCTCGGTCGGGGTTACGGGCTGCTGACCGCAATCGGTGCAGACGTCATCGGCGGTAGCGCCGTTGCAGCTGACATAAGCATCTCCGACTTCCGCCGAAGCACCGAATTCAACCGGTACTGCGATGCATACATTCTGGCTGATGGTGAATGCGCAAACCCCGTTCTTTACTCCGTCGCAAACGGCGATGCCCGGCGTAACGGTGGCGTTGCCGCAGCATTTCGTGAACGTTGCGCCCGTTCTGGCATAGGGCGTTACTTTGACGGGTACGCAAACGGAAGACATCTGGTAAGCAACGGTAGGGCAAGTCTGTTCAGTCTGATTGATCATAGGGATATTTGCTCCTGATATTAAATTCGGGGATCCTTTACCAGTCACCCCGTATTTATCATATGCAGGCAGTGTAAGTGTGTTCAAAAGGTTTGTCTCTTATTAAAAAATCTTTTCGGATCCGCATGATCCGAAAAGATTTTGCCAAGAATTTTTAAGCAGCCGCATCGTGCGCCCCGATACCGATCAAATATTGTGGAACGTGTGTCCTGACCGATCGGGCGAAAATTCGGGCGCAGACAATGTATGTGTCCGCGCCCGCAGGGTAAAATGATTTATTTTTTTATTTTCATGCTCGGGAAGTGTTTTCGCATAAACGAATCGGGAAACGTCTTATCGATCCAATCTCCGAAGGCTGTGTAGGTGGGAGAGCTTCTGTTGACGTAGCGGAAAATTGCCGCGCAGGTCAATGCAAGATCGAAGAGAATGAGAACCAGTGCGCACCAACCTAAAACTTTTAAAGTTTTTTGAGGCAATTTTTCAAAAAAGCGATCGATCGGTTTCCAGAAAGCGAAGATAACTGCCATGCAGAGGGCGCCCCAAAGGATCATGATGGGAATCGTCGTCCTTCCTGCGATATTCATGGGCCAGGTGGTATAGTTCCAGGAGCGGGTCCCGAGCAGCGCTTCTTCCAAAAGGGAAAGGAGTATTTCGACGAGGCCGCCGAGAATTGCGCCGCAGAGAAAGACCTGCCAATTTTTGCGGATATGCCGCAAAAATATTACAATGACAAGCGTACCGAAGCCATAGACGGGGTTAAAGGTAGTAAACAGACTTCCGCTGCAGTAGATGAACTGGATCGTATACCCGTTTGCGATCTGGAAAAACACATTGAAAATGACCTCCCACAGAGTGCCGAGGGTACCTCCGAGCATATAGAGGAAAGCGGCCTTTGCGAGAGTGAGTTTTCCAAGATTGGGCATAGTAAATTGTAAAAACGCCGCAGGCGGCGTTTTTTTCAAATGATTTTTATACATAGGATTAAACGATCTGTTGTTTATGTCGGCCGACAATGGCGTCTTCAAACATTTCTTCCATTTTGTCGATGCATTTATCGATTTGGAATTTTTCTGCATAACGGATATACTGTTCGCGCTGAGCCTGCCGCACCTCGGGGTGTTCGATCATATAATCGATTTTTCTGGCGAGGTCTTCGGGGTTTGCCGCACGATAAAGATTGCTTTCGTTTTGCGCAAAATATTTTGCGGCGGATTTTTTACTGTCCGCAATGATGGGGACGAGACCGCAGGTAATTGCTTCCACGCAGGCGATGGATTCGATCTCCGCGTAAGCGCAATGAACGTACAGATCGCAGAAGTGGATCGTGCGGATGAGTTCGTCTTTTTTCAGAAAAGAAATGACAGGCGGGTTTGGCAGTTTGCTGCCGAGTTTCAGCAGGCGTTTTTCCTGAGGGCCGTCGCCTGCGAGAAAGATCTGAAGCCTGTCGGCATATTTGGAGAGAGCTGCCGCTTTGAGAAGTTCGCACTGGCATTTCTCTTTGACCAATCTTCCGGTGGACAGAATGCAGAACTTATCGGCATATTTGTCCGGTTTAGGCTCGCATCCGGGTACGAAAGCCGGGTCGACGCCGTTGGAAATGATCCTGAGATCCTGTGTATAGCCATGGCGGCGCAGCTGATCGGCAATGAATTCGGTGGGGCAATGAATGTAATCGGAAAAGCGGTAAAACCCGTTGAAAAAGTTTTTATAGATATAAGAATTGACGGGTTTGCTTTTCTGCAAACCGAAATGGCTGCTTACGTTTTCGGGTTGAACGTGGAAGGCTGTGGTGAGCGGTTTATGCATTTCATTGCAGATCCGCACGGCGGAACGTCCGAGAGGGAAGGGCATGAGGGCATGAACGACGTCGGATTTTTCGATCACGGAACGGAGGAGATCCTCGTTTGGTTTTGCGAGAACGACCCCGTTTTTGGCGACATAATCGTTAAAGATCTTGAAATCGATTTTTTCGACGGGATAATAATCCTTTTCGTCGGAGTTTCCGGGAGCCACGACAAGCACTTCGTGCCCGCGTTTTTTGAGGTTTGAGATAAGTCTTTTTACTGTAATCGAAGTCCCGTTATTTTCTTCGCCGAGAACGTCGGCAATGACGGCAATATGCATTCTGAGTTCTCCAAATTAAAATTTATGCCGTTATATACTTTCGGTTGTATTTTTGGCTAAAATTTCCTGACCGGCGGCGACGATCGGAGCGCATTGACTTATAATTGTATCGAAAGATACGGAGCGGTCGCTTTGCAGCCATTCTGTATAAGTGTCAAGGACTCCCGAAGTGAGAAAACGGAATACATACACAGCATTTTCCATACAAGAACCGCAGGTTTCCAGGTAGTGCTGACAGATGGATTGAGAAAACTGTTTTTTCAATTTGGAAAGAAAGATATCCGCATCCTGAGACATACGCACAAAATCGGTGAAGTGCGGATAAGATTCCAAAACGTCGGTACAGACGCTCAAAAAGGGCATAGGATTTTTCGGTTTATTGAAATCGGCAATCTCATCGATATTTTCAAAAATGCGTTCGGTAATTTCGCTGCGCAGTTCTTCGAGGACGTCGGGTATACCGGAAAAGTGCAGGTAAAAAGTCGTGCGATTGATGTCTGCCGCCGTGCACAGATCCACGATTTTGATCTCCTGGACTCTTTTTGTGCAGAGCAATTCCAACAGAGTGCTTTGAATGGCACTGACTGTTTTACGGCTGCGCTTATCTTTCTTATTCATTTTTCCGCTCACTCCTTTGTCAACGTCAAGGCCGTCAACTGCTCTCATTATACTCTATTTTCCATAGTATGTCAATGGTTTGATAAATTTTATACGACATATGTCGAATAAACGTAGCATAGTACCTATTTGGATTGTTCTCCATGAAGTTTTATGATGGAGCGGGCGAGGGCTTTATCGGCGCCGTTCCAGGGCATATCCGCGTTGCGGTAGTCGTGTTTTGCGGCGAAGCGGTTGAGGTCGACGAGAAGTTTTTCGATGGATTCTTTTTCTAATTTTGTAAGGGAGTAGATATAATCTTTTTTGCGGGATCTTGCGAAGTCGGCGTAGCGGAGCAGGCTTCCGAAGTGTTCGAGGCAGAAGCCGTCGACGGACAGCAAAATTTCCTTGAATTTTTTTTCGGCGAAGAACATTTCCGCGACGGTTTTATAGTAGCGGATCATATTGACTTCGACGTTATCGCAGATGACGCAAGTGTCGTGGGAATGGATAAAGAACTCGCCCATAGTTTTGGCTTTTTTGGGGTCAGCGGTAATTTCGAGGTGACCCTTGAGTGCCGTCAGACGGGTGATGTGCTGGAGGGCTAAGGAGAGTTTGTTTTGCCGAGCGTGCATCATTTCGGTATGGTGAAGACAGAAACCGCGTTCGTTGACCATGCGGCGCTGGAAGTCCTCCATGACAGATTCGTTGAGGTATTGTTCCACGAGCCGCTTTTCGAGGATGGAACGGATCCTGCAGAGCGGACAATCGTTCCCGCTGACGAATTCCTGGTAAATGAGCATATTTCCGATGTGATAATTCATAAGATACCGCCTTCAGAAAAAAAAATGGTTCGCAGAAACGACTGCGTACAGATGTATTATAGCGTAAAAAGAGCAGAAAAGGAAGTATTTTTAAAAAAAAGACGGATGTCGATTGCAAAACGGGCGGATTTGCGTTATAATGGAGAGAAGAAAGAGAGAGGGCGCGGAGAAAGGATGCGTTGTTTGTTTATTTACAATCCGATCAGCGGAAAGGGCAGAATACGCAAAAGGCTGGAATATATATTGCGCAGATTGGGGGAGAAGTATGAAAGTGTGGATTCGCATGCCACATCCTGTGCGGGAGACATGACGCGTGTTGTGCGTGAAAATGCGGCCAAGTATGATGCGATCATATTTTCGGGCGGCGACGGATCGTTCAACGAAGCGGTGCAGGGGCTTTGCGAAGCGGGGGCGGCTCCGGAGATCGGTTATATACCGGGCGGTACGGTGAACGACGTGGCGCATTCTCTGGGGATTCCAAAGAGTGTGCGCGGTGCATTGAAAGTGATCCTGACGGGCAAGAATGTTTTGCTGGACTGCATGAAGATAAACGATCGATATGCCATGTACATAGTGGCGGCGGGGGCGTTCACGAGTGCGACGTATACGACGCCGCAGGCGCAGAAAAAGCTGATCGGGCGTCTTGCGTACGGGATCGAAGGGATCCGCAAGAATCTGAATTTTGATGTATTCGATGTAAAATTGACGGACGGCAAATCACAGACGGAAACGGACAGTGTTTTTGTCGTGTTTATGAACGGAAAATATGTAGCTGGGATCGGGCTCAACCGCCGTGCGAGCATGACGGACGGAATTATAGAAGCGGCGATCATCCGACAGAGAAAGCGCCCGAATTTTTTTCACAAGATACGGGCTTTTTTTGCTCTGGCAAATCTGTTTTTGTTCGGGTACCATGTCAAAGAAAAACAGATCGTGCGGATCGAAGGCTCGCATTTCGAGGTGGAAGCGGACGACGGCGTTGTATGGAATTTTGACGGCGAGAAGGGGATATCCGGGAAAGTTACGGTGGACGTCCTGCCGCGGAGAGTCAATATGATCGTGCCGAAAGGCAAGAAAAATTTTTAAGGGCAAATGCCGCACTTCCGAAGATCGGGATGCGGCATTGTTTTATATGGGCGCGGCGGGCATGACGTGCGTGCGGATGGGCTTGCCGGCAAAGTGTCCGAACGCGTGCGCAGTCTTTTTTTTCGGCGGGCGTTTAAAAAAAGAATATTTGCAGAAAGTATAGAAGGGGGAAAACGAAATGTGTACTTGTTTAGCGATGCAGGGGAAGGGCTTGCTGTTCGGAAGGAATATGGATATCGAATATTCGTTCGGCGAAAGAGTTGTCTTGCGCCCGCGCGGATTCCGACAGGAATATAAGAGGGCCGAAAGGTGCGAAAAGGCTTATGCGATGGTTGGCATGGCGGCATTGGAAAGCGGCGTGCCGCTGTATGCGGAGGCCTGCAATGAAAAGGGGCTGTGCATGGCGTCTTTGAATTTTCCGGGAAACGCTTATTATTTCCCGAGCGGAAAAAGCGGAGAGATCGAGCTTGCTCCGTATGAACTGATCCCTTTTATTTTGGAGCGGTGCGAAACGGTATTGCAGGCGGAAATGCTGCTGAAAAAGGTCTGTGTGGTTGCCGTACCGTTTCGGGAGGGGCTGCCCCTTGCGCCGCTGCATTGGATGATTGCGGACGAAAGGGATTGCTTGGTTGCCGAACCGATGCGCAGCGCGTTGCAGATCTATAAAAATCCTGTAAAAGTATTGACGAATAATCCTCCCTTTCCGTATCATAGGGAGCGGCTGAACGATTTTTTAAACCTGAAGGCGGATTATCCCGAAAACACGATGGCAAAAGAATTACAGTTGGCGCCGAATTCGCAGGGAATGGGCGGGATCGGTTTGCCGGGGGATGCCTCGTCGTCGTCGAGGTTTGTGCGCGCGGCTTTTTTGCTGCATAATTCAGTGAAGGGGGAAGATGAGCTGTCCCAGGTCTTTCATATACTGAGCGGCGTGGAAATGGTGCGGGGGAGTGTTCGAACGCGCGAGGGGAGATGGGATACCACGACGTATTCCTGCTGTATGGACGCATCGAACGGTATTTATTATTATAAGGTTTATACCAATCATCGTATTCATGCAGTGGATATGTCTTTGGAAAACCTGGACGGGGGAAAGCCGCTTTGTTTTCCTTTGCCCAAAGGGGAAGACATCTTGTTCCAAAGAACAAGCACCGATCAATAATTCAAGTTAAAGTCAATATGCCATTTTTTTAAAGATATCTTGCCGAAAATACCGATAAAAGATGGTTTGTAAATTTTGCTTACACAATCCTGCGTTGAATTTTCGCTTCGGATTCTTCGTATATAAATCTTTGCGGGATTCTCTTTTTTAATAAATATTAAGACTCCGTTTCTGCCGTTTTCTTCTGATTCTTTCGATTCCTTCCGAATCGGTAAAGCCGCGCGTCGGCGCAAATCTTGCGCCGACGCGCGGCTTTTTGTCGAAGATGAAATAAGTAATTATTTACCGTTTGGCGGGTTTACATTGCCTGTCATTCTTTGATCGGACAGTTGATTTGCGGGCGATTAAAAGACATGAAAAGGGTGCAAATATGTGTCGAATATGTGGTAAAAAATCTTTTAAAATCAATTGTCTGAGTTTGGCAGAGGTGCTTTGATTTTTAGGTTATCAGATTCGAAAAAACAGGGCGGATTGCTTGCCTGTTCCGTTTTATTTATGAAATATATACATATTATCAAAAAAAGATTTTTTTTGGATTATTTTTTGTAAACGCTGTTGCCGCGGCAGTCGATGGCTACGATGCAGGGGAAATCTTCGATCTCGAAACGGTAGACTGCTTCGCTGAGCAGATCGGGGAAAGCGACGAGCGTGCTTTTTTGGATCGCGTTTCCGTAAAGTGCTCCCGCGCCGCCGATAGCGGCAAAATATACGGCATGATTTTTGACGATGGAAGCGCACACTTCCTCGCTGCGTTCGCCTTTGCCGATCATGCCTTTCAGCCCAAGGTCAAGAAGCCGCGGGGCAAAGGAATCCATGCGCGCGCTGGTGGTAGGACCGCAGCTTCCGCACGCTTTTCCTGCGGGTGCGGGGCAAGGGCCGGCGTAATAAATCGTTTCGCCGACAAAGGAAAACGGAAGGGGCGTGCCATGGTCGAGAAACTCGCAAATGCGTTTGTGTGCGCAATCGCGGCCGGTTAGAATGGTGCCGGAGAGTAAAACTCCTTCGCCTGCATGCAGGCTGTCAATTATATCGTCTGAAAGAGGTAAAGTGATTTTTTTCATAATAAAACCTCGTTTTTTAAAGAAAATGAAGTAGTATGTGTGACATAAACAGCGTAAAACAGCTTATTATTCAAGCGTGATCTTCTCACAGCGAACGCAATGGCATTGAATATTGACAGCCACGGGAAGCCCTGCAATGTGAGTGGGCGCCCATTCACAGGAGACGCCGAGAGCCGTGGTTTTGCCGCCGAATCCTTGCGCGCCGATGTGAAGGGCATTGATCCTTTTGAGCGCTTCCCGTTCGATCGCCGCGATATCTTCGCGCGGGTTGACCGAACCGATTTCGCGCGTGAGAGCTTTTTTTGCGAGCAACGCGCAGGTGTCGAATGTTCCCCCGATCCCGACGCCGACATAGACGGGCGGGCAAGGTTTGCTGCCTGCCAGGCGGACGGTTTCGACGATCGAATCGATGATACCGGGAACGCCTTTGGCAGGGGTAAGCATAAACAGTCTGGACATATTTTCGCTGCCGAAACCTTTGGGCAGGAAAGTCAGCGTTATGCGGTCTCCCAGCACGATTTCCGTGTGGACGGAAGCGGGGGTGTTGTCCGCTGTATTGACGCGCGTGATCGGGTCGCAGATACTCTTTCGAAAACAAAAATCTTCATATGCGCGCCGCACACCGCTGTTGACGGCGTCAAAGAAGAATTTGCCCTCGATGTGTACATCCTGACCGATTTCGGCAAGGATGACGGCGTATCCCGTATCCTGGCATACCGCCATTTTTTCCTTTGCGGCGGTGTCTGCATTTTGCAGGACGGTGCGCAGGGCAAAAGCCGCCGCGCTGTCTTTTTCTTCGGCCGCCGCGGCCGCGTTCAGGGCGCACAGGCAGGAAGGTGTCAGACGCAGGCAGGCGTTTTTTGCAAGTTCGTAAACAGCTTGTTCGATTTGTTCGGATGAAATCGTTCTCATATCTTTATCCTTTCTGAAATTTCATTTTTAATTATAACAGAAAAACGAAAAAAGCGAAAGAATTTTGTTTACGAAAACAAAATTTTTCGCTATAATAATTTGCATGAAACAGACGAATATCCCCGCAGCGGGGAACGGACGCAGTCCGAAGAAAAGTTTTTTGGATCAGCCGCGCAAAGCGGTCAGCGGCATGATATACTCGGGAGTCATCATCGGGATGCTCCTCATCTCGCTGGTATTTTCCGTTACGGTTGCGGTTTTATCGCGCTCGCTCGGAATGACGGTGGACGAGATCTCGCAGACGCAGCGATACAAATATTGTTCGTATCTTCTCTACCAGATGGTATATATCGGGATCATAGCCGCATTCATGGGAGTTTATAAGGAAAAACCTTCTCAGTTCGGGTGGCGGAAAGCGCATCCCAAATACTATCTGATCGGAATTTTCCTGCTGTTCGGACTGATGTTCAGCCTGAACTATGTGAACAATTGGTTTGTGGCGTTTTTAGGATTGTTCGGATACACGATGCCCGAATCGGCGCTGCCTTCTCTGGCGGGCGGCGGCATCGTCGGCGTACTGTTTGTGGTGGCGGTATTGCCTGCGGTTTTGGAAGAGACGCTTTTCCGCGGCATTATCCTGGAAGGGATCAAAGATTGCGGCACGGTGGCGGCATGCCTTTTGGGCGGGCTTTTGTTTTGTATTTTTCATCAGAGTCCGGCGCAGACGGTGTATCAGTTTATCTGCGGTGCGGCATTCACGTTGCTGGCGATCCGCGCGCAGTCTCTGCTTCCGACGGTCATGATGCATTTTCTGAACAATGCAGTCATTATCTTGGATGCTAAATTTATGTTTTTGCAAAATTTGCCGACGGCAGGGCAGATCGCGGTCTATGTTGTCTCGGCGGTCTGCCTGCTCGCTTCGCTGGCGTGGCTGATCTTTGCGGAGAGAAGGCCGACCCAAACGGAATCCGCGGGGGTGGACAAGACGAACGGGGAGATCCGTCCCTTTATCTATCCTGCCTTGCCCGGAATTATATTGTGTGTTCTGATGTGGATCCTGAATCTGGCGAACGGGCTGGGCGGCTGATATGCAGAAAGTAAACATAGTTTGTGTGGGAAAGCTCAAGGAAAAGTTTTATGCGGAAGCGGTGTCGGAGTACTGCAAGCGTCTGACGCGTTTTGTGCAGGTAACGATAAAAGAGCTTCCGGAAAAGCGAACGCTTGCGGAAGAGGGAGAGCTGATTTTAAAAGAGCTGCGCGGCTACGTGATCGTACTGGCGGTGGAAGGGCATAAACTTTCCAGCGAAAGTCTGGCGGAAAAGGTGAAAACGCTGTGCGATGCGGGGAAAGAAATGACGTTCGTGATCGGATCTTCCTGCGGACTGGACAGCAAAGTAAAAAGTGCGGCGGATTATTTGCTGTCTTTTTCGGACATGACCTTTCCGCACCAGCTGATGCGCGTGATCTTGTGCGAGCAGGTATATCGTGCGTTTATGATCAACAGCGGAAGCGAGTATCATAAATAATGCAGGAAGTTTTAAAAGGAAAGAAGAAAACCCGTATAGCCTTTGCAAGGAAAGTGTTTCGGAGTAAAAGAAGGCGTTGTAAAAGCCGAACATAAATCCGAAGAAATCCGTACAATATTCTGTATGGATATCGTAAGGAAGGTATACAGATTTTACGAAAGCTGGCAGGGAGAGAAGCGGATCATCGGAGCGAGCGTGTGCGGGCTTCCTTTGGTTGCGTTTTTTGTCGGGAGGCACAGTTATCCGCAGATCCTGGTGCAGTATTCGATCCATGCACGGGAATGGGTAACCGCATTGCTGGCGCAGGAGCAGATCTTGCGCGGAATGAATCGCGGCGGAGCGTGGTTTGTTCCGATGATGAATCCGGACGGCGTATTGCTTTCGGTTGCGGGGGAAGCGTTTTTGCGGCAGATGGCGCCTTCGCGGGCGGAATTTTTGCGGCAGGTAAACGGAAGCGGCGATTTTGGTTTGTGGAAGGCGAATGCAAACGCGGTGGATCTGAACGTGAATTTTTCTGCGGGATGGGGCATGGGCGAGCGCAACGTGTTTATGCCGGCTCCTGAAAATTATATCGGCAGGCGTGCGTTTTCGGAACCGGAGACGCGGGCGCTGAAAAGACTGACGCAGGATGTCTGTCCGGACGCGACTCTTTCGTATCATACGAAAGGGGAAGAGATTTATTGGGAGTACGGGCAGAGCGGAGAAGCGCTTGCAAGAGACGAGCGCATTGCCGCCGCCCTGGCGGAAGAAACGGGATACGCGGCAAAGAGGATCACGGGAAGCGGCGGCGGATATAAGGATTGGTGCATACGGGAAAAAGGAATTCCCGCATTCACGATTGAGGCGGGGAGTGATACACTCAGGCATCCTTTGGCGGAATGCGATCTGGCGCCGATTCTGGTAAAAAACAGGGATGTAGTGCGGCGCCTGGCGCAGGAGCTTTGAAGGGAAAAGGAGCGAGCGGATGGAAGACAAGGAAAGATTCATGAAAGAGGCGCTCAGGCGCGCGAAGAAGGGGCTTGCGCAGGGGGAGGTGCCTGTGGGGGCGGTCATTGTATACGAAGGGAAGGTCATTTCATCCGGATACAACCGCCGGACGGCGACGCAGCTGGCGAGTTCGCACGCGGAGATGTATGCGATCGACCGGGCCTGCAGGAAGTTTAAAAGCTGGAGGCTTCCGGAATGCGATCTGTATGTAACGCTGGAGCCCTGTCCGATGTGTATGGGGGCGGCGCTGAATGCGCGGGTGCGGAAAATTTATTTCGGGGCATATGAGCAAAAGGGCAGGTCTATGACGGCGGAACTGGCCGGCAGCAATCTTTTGAATCATACGCTGGAAGTGGAAGGCGGCGTGCTGGAGAAGGAATGTTCGGAGATTCTTTCGGGATTTTTCCGTTCGATGCGTGCGCGGACGAAAAGAGAAGCGGAGAATTGAATTTTAATTTCAGAGAAAATGACTCGGCAAATCATTTGACTAATTTGTTCAAAAGCCGTACAATAATAAAGGCTGGAACTTGTGCGGGGAAAACCGTTCGGATCCGGCGGAAGCCGAAGCATGAGTGAACGTTTCGGTTGTAAAAGGAATGGGGGTTGGCAGAAAGAAAATTCTGCCCGGCTTTACAAGACAAGTAAGCCGTTGAATGCGTTATTTTGAAAAAAACTGCGGCCGTGCCGCGGTAGGTATAGCATTTTATCGGAGGTACACATGATAACACACGGCAATGAGATCAAGATCTTTGCGGGCAACTCGAACCGCCCTTTGGCGGAGGCGATTGCAAAGAGACTGAATACCGAACTCGGCGGAGCGGAGGTCGGTTGTTTTTCGGACGGAGAGACATCGGTTCATATCGATGAAACGGTCCGCGGCAGAGACTTGTTCATAATTCAGAGCACATCGGCGCCGGTCAACGACAATCTGATGGAGCTTCTGATCCTGATCGATGCAGCGCGCCGCGCGAGTGCGGGGCGTATCACGGCAGTGATACCGTATTTCGGGTATGCGCGCCAGGACAGAAAGGCGCGTTCGCGCGATCCTATCACGGCGAAGCTGGTGGCCGATCTGATCACGGCAGCGGGAGCCGACCGTGTGTTGACGATGGATCTGCACGCAGCGCAGATCCAGGGCTTTTTCAATATACCGCTCGATCATTTGTTGGGCGGGCCTACGATCTACAATTATTTCCGTAAAAAGAATATTATCGATGAAAATTTTGTCGTCGTTTCGCCGGATATCGGTTCTGTTACGCGTGCGCGGAATGTGGCGATGAAGCTGAATTGCCAGATGGCGATCATCGATAAGCGCCGCCCGAAAGCGAACGTAATGGAAGTCATGAACATCATCGGCGACATTGAGGGCAAAAAATGCCTGATGGTAGACGATATGATCGATACGGCGGGCACGATCTGCCAGGGCGCACAGGCGCTGATGGATCACGGCGCGCAGGAAGTTTACGCAGGATGCACGCATGCGGTATTCAGCGGTCCTGCGATGGAGCGGCTGGAAAAGGCGCCGATCAAGGAACTGGTCGTTCTGGATACGATCAATCTTCCTCCCGAAAAGAAACTGGACAAGATCTCCGTGATCTCGGTGGCGGATATTTTTGCGGCGGCGATCGAAAATGTATATCTGGACAAACCGATGTCCAAGATTTACGACTGATATAACAGAAGGAAAGAATGAGTTTGTTATCATCTTCGATCGTGATACCTTGGCAGATTTATCCTCTTTTGATTGCGTTCGTTTTGCTTGCCGGTGCGACGATGGCTTTGATGACTCTGATCGACAAAGACATGGAAAAGCGCGGGATCAGCAAAAGTGATCGGGTCATTTCCAAGTATTTAGGATTCTGGCCGACCGGTGTCATAAAGTATCTTAAAGAAAGCCGTCAGGACAAGAGCATTCCGTGTCCGTATTGCGGACAGATCACTTCCGTGGCGACCGGGTCGGGAAAAAGGAAGTGCGTTCATTGCAAAAAGGAGATCACGGATCAGCAAGTGAGCGGCGGGATCACGATCGACCGCGCGCCTGTACAAAAGGCGATTCAAGTTCTGTACTTTGTTGCCTGGCTGGCCGTGGCATTGCTGATTGCTTTCATTGTGCTGTTTATTCTGAAGTAATTCGGAGCGAAATTTATCATAACGATTCTGATTTTGCCGCGTTTTGAAAAAAACGCGGCGTTCGCGCGTTCGGAAAATATTATTTTTGCGGCGGGAAGCCGCGAGGCAGGCTGAGTTATGTTTTTGATCGTAGGGTTAGGGAATCCCGAAAAAAAATACGAAACGACATTCCACAACATGGGATTTCTTGCCGTGGGCGAAGCGGCGGAAAAACTGGGCGTCAAGTTCAAAAAGAAGGAATGTGAGGCGTCGGTGGCGGAAGCGTTCTTGGAAGGCGAAAAGGTGATCCTTGCGCGTCCGCTCACATATATGAACGCGAGCGGCAGGGCGGTAAAACAACTGATGGCAAAATACAAGGTATCCCCGTCGGAACTTTTGGTGATCTACGATGATTTTGATCTTCCGAAAGGGAAATTGCGCATTCGTGCGTCAGGGAGCGCCGGCACGCATAACGGGATGCGGAGCATTATAGGAGAGATCGGGACGGGGGATTTTGCGCGCATCCGTGTCGGGATCAAGGATCCGGAGGTGAATATTCCCATCATCAACTATGTTCTGGCGCAGATCCGTCAGGAAGATTATCCGCTGTTTGCGAAGGCTTGCGAAGACGCGGCGGACGCGGCGATCCGTTTTGCGAAGGGTGAGAGCATCGAGAACGTCATGAATGCTTACAATAAAGGCTGAACCGTCGTATAGAGAGCGGGAGAGTATATAGTATGCCGTCAAATTTTTTTCAACCTGAATATCTGGGAAGCGAGTTTGAAGAACTTGCGCAGGATCTCCGCCTCGGCACGCCGACGGCGGTTTTCGGCGTGTCCGCGCCGTTGAAAGGATTGCTTGCGGCAAGCTGTGTTTCCGACAGGATGGTGTATGTGGCGGACAATGCGCAGACGGCGGCGCGGATGGCGGCGGAGATCGCGGGCTTTGCGGGTGAAGAAGTTGTGCTTCTGAACGCAAAGGATGAGGTACTGCTTTACAAGGACGCCGTATCCAAAGACGCGTTGTACCGCCGTCTGGAAGCGATGTGGCGCATTCAGAACGGTGCGCGGCGTATCGTCTGTGATATTGAGAGCCTCGTGCAGCTGTTTCCGAAAAGATTGCGCTTTCTGCGCCTGGAAGAAGGGAAAGATATTGACTTCATGGGATTGGCGGCAGAACTCGTATCGCTGGGCTACACGCGCACGGCGGCGGTGGAAAACAAGGGACAGTTTGCGCTTCGCGGGGATATTCTGGATATTTTCCCCGTGGGCTCGGAAAATCCCGCGCGGGTGGATTTTTTCGGGGATACGGTGGAAAAGATCAAACCGTATAATTTTCTGACGGGCGAGCGGCTTGCGCAGGCGGACGCACTGGACATTGTGGCGGCGACGGACGTCGAGATCGGGCAGGACGAGGTGAAGGGCATCCGCGATCGCCTGTTCGGCGAATTGCAGTCGTTCAAGGACGCGGCGGCGTATAACCGCGCGCAGACGATAGCGGGCGAACTTTCGGCAAAGCTGGAAAGCGGCGGCCTGTTCGGCGGGGCGTCGTACTTATTGCCGCTTTTGAAAAATGCGGTGAATTTTCGCACGTTTTTCGGGAACGCTCTGTATATTTTTGACGAATGCAAACTGATCGCGGACAAGACGGACGCGCTCTATAAGGAGCATGAAGAGCGGTATAGCGGCTTGCGGCGGGGCGGTGAAGTGTTTTCTTTCTGCAAGGGCCAGTATATCGACCGGGAAAGCCTGGAGGAGGCATTGCATGCGGTAAAGGCGGCGGCATTTCAGACGTTTGCGGCAGGGACGCGTTTTTTTGAACCGTTAAAAATTTACAATCTGCATTGTTCTCCGCTCGGGAAATATCTGAACAGTTTTCAGAACCTTATCAACGACATCAGGAGCTGGCGTTCGAACGGATACCGCATCATGTTGTACTGCGGTACGGCGGCGCGGGCGGAAAAGATGCGCACGCTTTTGGATGACGAATATATTCCGCATGTCAGCTGTCCGCCGTCGCTGAACGCTTTGCGCGGCATTACGGTGCTGTCGGAAGAGCTGGAAAGCGGACTCATCCTGCACGAGCAGAAACTGACCGTGATCGGCACGGGCGAGCTTTATACGAAGTCGGCGGTGCGCAAGCGGATCCGCCGCAAGCGGAACGATATGTTCACGTCGCCCGAAGTGGGCGATTACGCGGTGCATGAAACGCACGGCATCGGCAGGATCACGGGCACGAAGAAGATCGAAACGACGGACGGCACGAAAGAATACATCGCGCTCGAGTACCGCGGCGGAGACGTGCTGTATGTGCCGGTGGAGCAGATGGATATTCTGTCGCGCTATATGGGCGAAGGGGAACCGTCGCTTTCAAAGATCGGCGGGGCGGAATTCGAGAAAGTCAAACAGCGCGTGAAGGCGTCGCTGAAAGCGATGGCGTTCGATCTGAAAAAACTGTATGCGGAGCGCGCGGAAAAGCGCGGGTTTGTGTTTTCGCCGCACGAGGAGGAAATGGACGAGTTCGAATCCGCCTTTGAGTTTGAAGAGACGCCCGATCAGCTTTCATCGGTTGCGGAGATCAAGGAAGATATGTGTTCTTCCAAGGTGATGGATCGTCTTTTGTGCGGCGATGTCGGATACGGCAAGACGGAAGTGGCATTCCGTGCGGCGTACTTGTGTATTTTGAACGGGAAACAGGCGGCGCTGATGTGTCCGAATACGATCCTGTGCCAGCAGCATTTTGAAACGGCAAAAAAGCGTTTTGCGGAATTCGGGGTGCAGATAGACGTTTTGAATCGGTTCAAAACGGCGCGCGAGCAGGAGGAGATCCTTGCGCGTCTGGCGTCGGGAAAGGCGGATCTTGTGATCGGCACGCACAGACTGCTTTCGTCGGACGTGAAATTCAAAGACCTGGGACTGCTGATCCTGGACGAAGAACAGCGGTTCGGTGTGGAGCACAAAGAAAAGATCAAGAACATGAAGAGCGATGTGGATTGCCTGACGATGACGGCTACACCGATCCCGCGGACGCTGCACATGTCGCTGACGGGGATACGGGATATCAGTACGATCGATACGCCGCCGACCAACCGTCTGCCCGTGCAGACGTATGTGGTAGAGGAGACGGAAACGCTGATCCGCGACGCCTGCCTGCGCGAACTGGCGCGGGGCGGGCAGGTGTTTATTCTGTATAACCGCGTGGAGAGTATCTATTCGTTTGCGGCGAAGATCGGGCAGATTTTGCCCGAAGGGAAGATCTGTGTGGCGCACGGAAGAATGGATAAGACGGTGCTGGAAAACGGGATTATGGGCTTTTACCGCGGGGAGACGAACGTGCTGATCTCGACGACGATCATTGAAAACGGAATCGATCTGCCCAAGGCGAACACGCTGATCGTGATCGATGCGGATCGGCTGGGCATTTCACAGCTGTATCAGCTGCGCGGCAGAGTCGGGCGCGGATCGGTGTTGGCGCACGCATATTTTACGTTCAAGCCGGAAAAAGTGATGACGGAAACGGCGAGCAAGCGCCTGCAGGCGATCATGGAATTTACGGAACTGGGCAGCGGGTTCAAGATAGCGATGCGCGATCTGGAGATCCGCGGCGCGGGGAGCGTGTTGGGCAGAGAACAGCACGGGCATATGGATAAAGTCGGGTATGAGCTGTATGCAAAACTTTTGAAAGAAGAGCTGACGGGCGAAGAACAGTCGGTGGCGGAGCTGGATATCCATGCGGCGGCGTATATTCCGGAAAAGTATATCGAAGCGAGCGCGTCGCGTCTGGATTGTTATAAGCAGATCGCGGAGATCAGGAGCGTGGCGGATTACAAACGCGTCTGCCTGTCGATGGAAGAAAATTACGGTACGATCCCGCCGGAAGTACTGAACCTGCTTGTCATTGCGGTGCTGAAATTGTTTGCGGCGAAATTCAATATCCGCAAGATCAGCGTGAGCGGAAAGGGCGGGAGAGTGGAACTTCCTTCGGTGAACGCTTTGGCGGACGGGCGGCTTGCCGCGGCGCTGGAACACTTCCCGCAGCTTGCGAGACTGGAAATGTCGAGATGCCCCGCGATCGAGTTTGCGGGCGGGGCGGACGCGCAGAAAGTCATGCTGAATATGACAAAATTCCTGAAATTTGCCGAGAATACGCCCGCTGCATGAAAAGGTATAAATTTTTCATGAAATTCACATGAATTTCTTAAAAATACGATTGCATTTCGGAGTAAAATAAGGTATAATAATCTATATTGCGACTCTAATAAATAAGGAACCCGGAGCAAATCAATGATGAAGAAAAAAATCACAAAAATTATTTGCGCTTTGTTGTCGGCGGTGTTCGCGTTCGGAATGTTATCCGGCTGCGATCTTCTGGTATCCGATCCTGAGCGGGATATGAAGCAGGTGGTTGCGGAAGTGAACATCGGCGGAGACGAAGCTGCATTGGACAAGTCTTTTTCCGTATTGGGCGAGACGTTGCAGGAAAGCACGAAAACGCAGATGGAAAGTCTTCTTTCCACGGATGAGATCTATAAGCAGGATCTTGTGGCGTACTTTTTAAGCTACGGCTACAACTATATGTCGGGCAGCAGCAGCGGCTACGGCCAGGCATTTGAATCCGTCATGAGCGATCTTGTCAGCCGCAAGCTGCAATCGCAGTTTGCGATTCTGTATTATCTGAATGCGGGCAAAGTGCTCGTGGATAAGGACAGCGTCGATAACCAGGACGGGTATGTGGCAGATCCCGACGCGCCTTTGTCGGACGGGCTGAAGATGGACAAAGAGATCAGTCTGGAAGGGTATCTGGCGGCGCAGGAAGGCAAGAGCGGCGACGAAGCGGCGATTGCGGCATATGAATATTTCCTGACGCAGGAAGAAATCAACTATGCGGAATATCTGGTGATGCATTCGATCAACCAGACGATCGATTCTTATGAACCGAAATATATCGACGAAGAGAGCGAGGAGACGGAAACGACGTCGGACGTGCGCACGACTCCTACGGGCGCGAATGTGATTTCGGACACCTATTATCCGAGTGTGGTGAAAGACGGTGTCAAGACGATCGATTACGATATTTACACGGGTTCGAACAACGTATCCGATTGCGGTGAATATGAAAAGGTGGATGGGTCTTCGAAGTATTCGCGTACGCGCGCTTATGCGGAATTTATCACGGTGCTCAGGAACAACTATCTGATCAGCGACAGTGAGAAGAGCGTAACGGATATCAAGGAACTTTCCTATTACAACGTGGAGCTGAAGTCGAGGCTGGAAGCTCTGCTGATCACGAAGTTCAACGCGACGTTGTCTTTGAAGGCGTCGAACACGATCACGGAAGATACGATCCAGCAGGCGTATGCGACGGAAGTGCAGGCGCAGAAAGCGTCGGTGCAGAGCACTTCGAGCTTCACGACGACGATGGACAGCGTATCGGATACATCGTTTGTAGTATATTCGCCTGAAAACAAGACATACGGTTTTGTCTACAACATTCTTCTTCCGTTCAATAACCAGCAGACGGGCAAGATCACCGAGATCAAGAGCTATTATACGGAAGGGAAATATTATGCGGCGCGCAATACCAATCCGGAACTGTACCAGAGCATAGAAGCGAAAGACCAGCGCGGAACGTGGTTCACGGGCGAAACGGATTACAGCTTTGATGCGAAGGAAAAGGGGTACACGGATTATTACACGCAGGGCGGAAGCAGCTATCTTTTCTTTGAAGACAGCTATGTGACGAGCAATGAAGGGATCGACCGTTATGCGGGCAAATATCCTTTCAACGGCACGGTTGAGAAGAACGAAGACGGCACATACAAACTGACGTATAACAAGCTGAACATTGTGGAATTCATCGGTGAAATGGAATCCTACATTGATTATGTGACGGGTTCCGACACGGCGAGCGGTAAATATTACAGCGGAACGTCGGATAATATTGCACAATGGAATGCGGCGACGGCGGAAGAGTCTACGTTCTACAAAGTTACGGCGGATTACTTCCCGAAGGAAAACGGAGAGGTCAACCAGAGCGCGAATATTTATTATGTCGGATCGGTAGGCGCAGTTACAACGGAAGCGAGTGCACCTGAAAATGTGCTGGTGAAAGACAGTGCGTCTTACAAAGCGATTTCGGCTGTGAATGAATTGATGTTTGCGTATTCGACGGATACGGGATGCCTGAATAAGTATTACGGCTATTCAATCGCGTCGATCGATGAAACGACGAGTTATGTAAAAGAGTTTGAGTATGCGGCGCAGAAGGCTGTTACCGAAGGCGGTATCGGTACCTATTATGTGGTTGCAACGGATTACGGCTGGCATATTCTGTATGTATCGTTTGTATATAACGGCAAGAAAAACGATGAAGCGGATTTAGGCAACGTATTCTCGACAGGTTTTGTATACCGCGAGCGCACGACGGAAGGTACATTCTCTTATTATTACTATCAGGCAAAGAAGAGCAGTATCGTATCCGATTACACTTCGAGCAAAACGAGCCAGATCAATGCGCAGTTGAATACGGATTCGGTTGTTACGATGTACAAAGACAGATACGCAGATCTTTCTTCGCTTTCGTAAGGTTTCGGGTATAAATCAATAAAGATAAAAAGCGGAGCACCGAACAATTCGGTGCTCCGCTTTTGAAATTATTGCCGCAGCAAGCAGAGTTTTTTCAGGCCGCCGCTTTGTTGAATGACAGGCGGTTTTGCCTTTTCGTTGAAAGTTTCAAGCAGCAGTGCATCTTCCCGACATGATACAGTGCGCGGCTTATGCGGCCTTCTTGACATTCTGCTGCGGCGATTCCGCTCAATACGGTCTGTTTTTACCGCCCGCTTACAAGTATACTGCACGGCGGCAAAACGGGGCTGGCGCTGAATTTACGGGCTATATACAAGATTTTAAAGATAATTGCTGCGATATAAAAAACGTCCGAAGGTGCAAACTGTTTGCACCTTCGGACGTTTGAATTTGGAGCAAGAGACGGGAATCGAACCCGCGGGAACCAGCTTGGGAAGCTGGCGCCATACCATTAGGCGACTCTTGCGATCGGTAACGTAAATATTATACAATATTTACGCGTTTTTTGCAAACGAAAACCATATATTTTTAAAAAAAATATAGACGAATCAAAAAGAAAAATGTTTGTTGTGTCGGGCTGTTCAAGTCCGCGGTCGTACAAAAAGTCTTAACGGCAGGCAAAAAAATTTACACCGAAACGAAAGCGGATCAAGCGGGCTTGTTCAGGCAGATCGACAAAGCTTATGAACAAGGCCGGCGATCGGGACAAGCAGCGAAACAGGTCGGCGGGTGCGCTGCTTTTGAAGGGGATGCCGTCTGATAAGTTTTATTTGACGATGTTATGAATGTCGGCGACAATGCAGGCAGCGGATGCAGGCAAAAAAGCCGTGAAAAAAGCAGACATCCGAAATGATCGGATGTCTGCCGGTAATAATCAGTTTTGAAACAATTTTTTCATCAGTTCCCAGCCCTGTTTTACAAAGATGCCTGTATTTTTGGCGGATAATTCATCGTACGACAAAACGTCGGAAGAGTATTTCTCATCGGAAGAATACAGCAAATATGGAACGGGATCCGAAACATGCGTCCGCACGGAAATAGGGGTAGGGTGGTCGGGACAGATAAGTATTCTGAACGCTTCACCTGCTTCCCTGAGTCCCTCTATGAGGGGCTTTACGACAGTCTCGCTGATCTGCTCGATGGAATAAATTTTGTGCGCAATGTCGCCCTGGTGTCCGCATTCGTCGGGGGCTTCCATATGGATATAAACAAAATCCGTTCCGTGGTTCAGCTCATTGAAAGCGGCCTGCGCTTTGCCTGCGAAGTTTGTGTCGTAGTTTCCGGTAGCGCCCGGCACGTCGATAATTTTCATGCCGGCGAGAATGCCGATGCCTTTGACGAGATCGACGGCGGAAATAACGGCGCCCTTTTTGCCGAATTTCTTTTCGAAGTTTGCAAGTTTCGGTTTAGTTCCTTCGCCCCAGAACCATACGGAGTTGGCAGGATTTTTTCCCGCGGCGATGCGCGCTTGGTTTACGGGATGATTTTTTAAAAGTTCCGCGGAACGCTTCATCATATCCAGGTACAATTTTGCGTCGGGGCCTTGCGGAAGGTGTCCCTTGACGGGTTTGCCTGTGATGTCATGGGGAGGGGTAAGTTCATGTCCCGTTCTGCCGTGATCGACAACCAGACAATGCCTGTAACTTACGCCTGCATACAGTGTGAATTTTTCGTTGTCGAAATGTTTTTTGAGGTATGAGATCAATTCTTCAGCTTCAGCGGTACTGATTTCGCCGGCACTGTAATCGATCATGGTCTTATCTTCGTAGCGGGGTTCATCCGAAAGTGTTACGAGATTGCACCGAAGCGTTACGTTCGTATCTTTGAGATCGATGCCGATCGATACTGCTTCCAAAGGAGAGCGCCCTGTATAACATTCATGCGGATCGTAGCCCATCACGGAAAGATTTGCGACGTCGCTGCCCGGTTTAAAGCCTTCGGGAACAGTTTGGCAAAGCCCGACTTGTGCGTGTTTTGCCAAAGAATCGATGGTCGGTTTGTTTGCGGCCTGTAAAGGCGTTTTATTTGCAAGCGCAGGAATGGGATAGTCTGCCATTCCGTCGCCGAGTACGACAATATATTTCATAGAAGCCTCGCGAGGCGGGCAAAGCCGCCGATAAAATTATTTTGTCAGATCCCAGTCAACGGGTGTAATTCCGTGGCGGATGAGGTAATTGTTAGCTTTGGAGAAATGCCTGCAGCCGAAGAATCCGTTGTATGCGGACAGAGGAGAGGGGTGCGCACATTCGAGAACGAGGTGTTTTGACTGATCGATCAAAGGCTTTTTCGAGCGAGCATTGCCGCCCCAAAGGATAAATACGACGTGTTCTTTTTTTTCAGAGATGAGGGAGATCACGCTGTCGGTAAACCATGTCCAGCCGCAGTTTTTATGGGAATTTGCCATGTGGGCGCGCACCGTCAAGGCGGTGTTCAAAAGCAAAACGCCTTGTTTTGCCCATTTGGTGAGATTCCCTGAGCGCGGGATCGGGCATCCGAGATCGTCGTGCAGTTCTTTGTAAATATTGACAAGGGAAGGAGGCGGTTCTATGCCGTCCTGAACGGAGAAACACAGTCCGTGTGCCTGCCCCTCGTTGTGATAGGGATCCTGGCCTAAAATGACGACTTTCACATTGTCCAAAGGAGTAAATTTGAAACAATTGAAAATGTCGTACATATCGGGATAAACGACATGGTGCGAATATTCTTCTTTCAGAAAAGCACGGATCTTTTTATAATGTTCGTCAGAAAACAAAGGGGCGAGCGCTTCGTCCCAACCTCCGCCAAGTTGAATCATTTTGCGTCCTCAAATTTATTTTGTTCGTAATCGATTTGTTCAGCAGAAATCGAATCAAGGATTTTCAGATAGGCAGCCAGCTCTTTTTTTGCACCGGCAAGATCATGGCTGCGGTAATTTCCGCATTCGATTTTCTTCGCGCCCGGTACCGTTTCCGTCGCAAGTGCCGTACGGACAGCTTCTTTCAGACAGGAAAGCGCTGCAGGGAAATCGGTATGGACGGTAAGCAAGTAAAATCCCGTGCGGCAGCCCATAGGTCCGAAATAAATAATATTCTCTTTATTATTGCCGTTGCGGAGGGCCGTGGCGAGAAGATGCTCGATCGTGTGCATGGCGGCAGGCGAGAGATAATCTCCGCCGTTCGGTTTTTTGAAGCGAAGATCGAACGTCGCCACATTTTGCAGCAATGTGGAAAAGTACATTCCGGGCATTAAAATGTTATGATTTTTTTGAAAGGACGGAATTTTATCCATGAAGTACCTCCGCAAAGATATTTTTCATGTTTTCGGAAAGATTTTTGAGAGCTGCTGCGCAGTTTACTGCATATTCGTTCGGACTGTTTTCGCCTGCGTTATCGGAAATTGCTTTAAACATATAGCAAGGAACTTCGGCATTTGCGGCTATGTGTGCGACGGCGGCTCCTTCCATTTCACGGATATCGGCGCCGAGAGTTTCGAGAAGCTGACTATCGTCGTCGCCGCACGCAAAATAGTCTGCCGTGGCAACAATACCGCTTAAAAAAGGCGAGGCATTGCGATAGGGAAGGATAAAAAACGGGTCGCTGCGCTCGTTGTGCGTGCCGACAGGCGTATGATTGATGGCGCTTAAATCAAAGTCGATTTCGACGGCTTTGCAAATCTGAAAAACCATGCCGATTTTTTTGTCAGGGGTCAGGCCGCCGGCAACGCCGAAATTCAAGAGAGTATCGGCGCCCAGAGTGAGGGCAAGCATGGCCGCGGATGCGGCATTGTCTTTGCCGACTCCGGAAAGGACGAGAATAAATTCGTTTCCCTCAAATTCGGCTCTGTAAATTTCTTTTCCGAATTGTTTGGATTGGCGGATGTTTTTGCTTTGAGAAAGCAGGCATTCCGCTTCATTTTGCATAGCAACGATAATTCCGAGCATCGTAAGTATCTCCTTAATATCGAATTTATTTTACCACAAAACAGGCCTGTTTTGCAAATTATATGGGAGAGAAACTTTTTGTTTTTGCGGATTTTTTGGAGAGGAACGTACGATCGGAAAAATGGGGAGGGGATAAGGAAAATTCTGCAGAACGAATTCGCGTCGGGACGGCAAAATAAAAATGCAAATAACTTTACAATGACGGGGCGGATATGTTATAATGGCTGAGGAATTGATAGACAGAGCAGATCGTGATGAAATACGTATTTTTTGATATTGAGTGCGCGTGTGTGTATAAAAATGTGGCAAAGATTTGCGTCTTTGGGTACTGCGTGTGCGATGAACAATTTCATATATTGCAAAAGGAAGATATTCTGATCAATCCGAACGGGAAATTTCATCTGACGGATCGGGGCGGAGAGGGGCTGATCCTGCCATACGATTACGATGATTTTAAAAAGTATCCGGATTTCAAGGCGTTTTACGAAAAGATCAAGGCTTTGCTGGAAGACAAGGACAGCTATGTCTTCGGCCATGCGGCGATCAACGATGTAAAATATTTATGTCTGGAAACGAAGCGGTACAAACTTCCGTCGTTTGCATTCCGTTTTGCGGATACGCAGGTATTGTACATGGCGATGACGGAAACATATGACAGGCAGGCGGGGCTGGAGAGTCTGACGCAGATTTTTGAAATTGATTATACGCCGCATTGTGCCGCAGACGACGCATATGCGACGATGCGTATCGCGCAGGAAATGTGCTGTAAAGAGCAATGCAGTTTGGATGAACTGCTGAAAAAATACAGCATACGGTTCGGCAAAATTGAAAATTACCAGTTTACCAACTGTTCTTCGAACAGACGGAGCGAATATCTGCGGGAAAAGAGCAGGGAAAAACGCGAGCGCGGGGAAAAACGTGCAAAATTCAATGATTTTGTATACGGGTACAGAGTCAAGCCGCAAAGCAATGAATTTCGGGGGAAGCGGTTCAGCTTTTCGCGGAATATCGAGGAAGATCTGCCGCTGGCGAAGCGGCTGGTAAAGGAGATCGTACGGCGCGGCGGGAAATATTCTTTGAAACTTTCGGCGAGCAATGTGTTTGTGGAGCGGGAAGGAGATGACAGCGTGCGCAAAAATGCGGCATATAAAATGAAGGAAGAAGGGAAAATTTCGGAAATTTTTACTTTGGGCGAATTTGAAAACCGCTATTTGAAACAGGAAAAGATACAGGAAAAATGACAGACGAATATTTACGCAGGATGCAGAAAATTTTACCGGATTTTGAGGAATACAAGGCGTGCCTCAGGCAGGCGCCGTACAAAGGGATCCGCGTAAATACATTGAAGATCTCTGCGGCAGAGTTTAAAAAGATTTCGCCGTTTGAACTGGAGCAGATCGAGTGGGAAAGCAACGGCTTTTTGATCGAAGATGAAAAGCCCGGCAGATCTGTGTATCATGATGCCGGGCTTTTTTATGTGCAGGAACCGAGCGCCATGTGTGCGGCGCCGCTGTTGGATGTGAAGCCGGGAGAAAGGGTGTTGGATCTTTGTTCGGCGCCTGGCGGAAAAGGAACGCAGCTTGCACAGGCGATGCGCGGGGAAGGAATTCTGGTTCTGAATGAGAAGATTCCGGATCGTGCTAAGATACTGTTGCAGAATGTCGAACGGATGGGAATCGTCAATGCTGTGGTAACGAACGCCGATCCTTCGGAGCTGTCGGAACGGTTGGAGGGATATTTTGACAAAGTTCTGGTAGATGCGCCCTGTTCCGGAGAGGGAATGCTCAGAAAGGAAGCGGCGGCGGCAGAGAACTGGAGCATTGCCAATGTGGAGATGTGTGCGGCAAGACAGAAAAAGATTCTGGAAAGCGCGGCGAAATTGGTGGCGCCCGGAGGAATGCTTGTGTATTCTACCTGCACGTTTTCGGAGGAAGAAGACGAGCGGAATGCCGAGTGGTTTGTAAAAGAATTTCCGCAGTTTGAACTTTTGTCGCAGCGGAAGATTTATCCGCACCGCGAAAAGGGAGAGGGTCATTTTGTGGCGTTGTTTCGCAGGTGCGACGGAGAGAAGATCCGTTACAAGGCATGGAAACCTCTCGCCGATAAGCGGAACATAAATACCTGGAAAGAATTTGAAAGGGATTTTTTAAAAAAGCCGCTTTGCGGAGAATTTCTCACCTTCGGCAAAAATATTTGTCTTGTGCCCGCAGGATTGTTTTCATTGGATGGATTGCGCGTTTTAAGGGCGGGACTTTTGCTGGGTGAAAATGCGGGGAAACGGTTTGAGCCCGCGCATGCGCTGGCACTGGGCGCCGACAGGAATAACCTGACAAAAATCGCAGATCTGGACGATGAGCAGATTTTACGGTATTTGCACGGGGAGGAGCTTCCGCCAAGAGATTTGCAGGGCTGGTGTATTGCCGCTTATCACGGCTATCCGATCGGGCTTGCAAAGAGCGGAAATGCGCTGAAAAATCATTATCCGAAAGGATTGAGACGTTAAAATTTCAAGCGGCTGTGCAAGCAGCCAAAAGAGGAAGCCGCCTTGTCAAAAGGCGGCTTCCTTTGGGTCAGCGATTATTTTGATATTCCACGTTTTGACGGGCGACTAAATATTTTCAGCTCAAATTCCGGAACAACGGAAGTTTATCTTGTTGCGGATGATGTCATGGTTTAAAAGAGCGGAAAAGATCCTGACGTTTCCATGATACGGTGCGTGCGCGAAATCGGTCAACGGATCGGTCAGCGGGGCAGGAATCGTCGGTTACGGATCGGTCAACGGATCGGCAGACTGTTTGCACGTAAAGGGTATGAAAGCGGTTCAAGAATGGCGCTGGGTATAAAATACAAAAAATTTGACCGCAGTTTTATATACAAAAAATTTGCCATAGAATAATGATGAAATATCAAACTAAGTGTTGCACTTGGTTTGACATTTCATCTATACAAGAAAAGTCCCTGCGCTTTTACGCAAGGACTTTTTGGTTTGGATTATTTGTTTTCTTCGTTCGGGTTTTCAGGTGCGTCATGGTTGTCATCGTCGGAAGAAATCTCAACGGTCTTATCATCCGAATCCGCCGTATCCGTGTCATCTACCTTGTAGATGTCCTCATCGGAAATTTCGTCTTCTTCGGGGAGAACGTCGTCAGCCTGATCTTCTTCGCGGTCTGCTTCTTCCAGTTTCAGCTTGCGGATGTAGCGTTTCCGTTTATTGTCATACATGGGTTTGTTATGAACGCTCTTTTTCCGAATGTTTGCAAGCAGTTTACGGATCAGCAGGGCGACCAACGTAAAGATGAGAGCCGCGGCCAGAATGATGGATGCGGCGAGCAGCCATACATTGTAATCGGGCGACGTAGTAGTATCATCTTCCGTTGTCGTATCTTCATCCGAAGAACTTGCAACGCTGATTTCGTAGGTGCCGAAGTTGACATAGGTGTCATAGTATGAGGTTGTGGAAGTAGTGAAGTTGTAAGTGAAATAAGCTACGCTGTTGGAATAACTGCTCGGGTCGTAAGATGCGTAGGGATCGGTGTCATCCGTGCGATCGGCATCATAGGACTTATAATCGTCGTCATCGAAGAGAGAGAAGTTGTAGTATACCAGCGAGTTGCTTCCGTCCGCGGTTATATATTTTGCAGGATCTTTTTCGTAATCTTTCAAAAGTTCTGCAGAATCGGCAAATCCTTTTGTCTGAGCAAAGTTATCGAGGTTTTCTGTAAGGGGAGTGCCGTCCATGGCGGTGTAGCTTGCGCTGACGATATCAAAGATCACGAAACTTCCGGCAGGGTTTGTCGTTGTACCGCTGCGGTCACCCGACCATACTTCCAGCCTGTAATCTTTGCTTTCGTCGCCGGTCGCGATGAAGAATCTGACATAGATCCAGTCGGAAACTTCAGCTGTGTCATTTTTGACCTGTTTGCTGAGTCCGTAAGTTGCCGCGTCCTGAATGCGTGCCTGCGCAAGTTTGTCTGCGTCGACAGGGGCTTTGGAGAAGTCCATTACTTTGACTTCCAGCTTGCCGTCGTCCGTCTTGTAACGGTAGTAAACGCCGTCTTCCGAGGAAGCATAATAGACGATGTTCTTATCGGAATCGATCAGATTTCCGTCTTCATCCTTCTTGTAGTTGGCGAGGTTTGCGTACCAGACATCGCCGCTATAATCTTTTGCGGTTGCCCACAGACCGTTGCTGTGTTTATAGAAAAGTATATCTGTTTTGGAGCTGAAATCTTTGTCGTCCGGATCCTTGATCACGACATTGCCGTTGCTGTCATAGCGGTAAGAAACGCCGGAAGAGAAATTCAGGGTATCCGTGTATTTCTTCTCGCCGAAGTCTTTATCCGTCGTGTCGATCAGGTAGACGTTAGCGGTCGCACCTGCGCTGAGCTTCATGCGCACAGTGATCTCCGCAAACGAAGAGGACGCAATGTTGGTGGAACTGTTCGCGTAGAAGCCGTAAGCCTGCGCTTCCTGGTTCATAATGAGCAGGGGCTGGGTCAGATCATCGCCGAACGCCGCATTCCAGAGAGCGCTGTTCAAAACGCCGTCTGTTGTAAGATCGATGTCATAAGCATTTGCAAGAGCCTGTACCCAAGGGAGATCCTTGCTGTAGCCGGTGCCTGCTTCGCGGTCTGCCGTTGTGTAATCCTTATTGATCACGCCGGCATACGCATTTTCGTTGATACCGCTTGTCGCCGTTCCGCCGACGTATGTGCTGCCGCCGTAAACGCCCGTATAGTTTTTAAGATTTGCGATGTCTGTTTTGATCTTTGTCTGATCGGTGGTAGCCACATCGTCGAAGGTGTTGGAAACGGACGTTTCGCTTCCCGTCAGGGAAACTTCGACTGCGTAAGTACCCGTAGATTTGATCGCGTATTCTTCATCGGTCAGTTTCTGCCAGCGGAATCCGGTGAATGCCGCATATCCTTCCATGAAAGAGGAGATAGCAGAACTGCTCGTGAAATCTTTCGGCCCGTAAGAAAATTCCAAAGAGAATGTTTTTTCTTCATCCGTGGAGTTTGTGATAAAGAAGAAGCACTGCTGCCAGCCGTCGAAGATGTCCTCGTATTTTTGAAGTTCTTCTTTGCTGGATTTTTTCTGATCGTCCACCAGGTCGACAGTCGTCAGGGTAGTGGTGTCTACGGCTCCGATAGAAGTTTTGTTATCGCCGTCAACGACCGTGATCGTTGCGCCCGTGCCGCTCTGGAGATCGGATGTTTTGACCCAGAAAGAAAGCAGCATGGATTCGTCTTTTCCGAGTTCGAACGGCAGGCCGCTCACATTGGAACTGTTCAGGTTAGCCGTGTAAGGCGCGCCGTGGCTGCTGTAGAGGACAAGAATTTCTTCGGAAGCTCCGCCGAACGACAAGGTGTTGAATTTTTCAAAATCTTTGATGAATTTCGAGGTGTAACCGTTGGCTTCCGTAAAGTCTGATGTAAGTTTACGGCCCGAGCGGCTCATATCCTTGTCGTAATCTGCAAGCAATTCATCCGCGAAAGACAAGTTCTGAACCGTGATCTTGCCCGATTTTGTATTGGAGACCGCAACGTTGTTATTGACGGACAAACTGTTGAGGTTTGTCGTATTCAGATCGATGGAGAAATAATTGGAAGTAACTTTAGCCGCATCCAGTTTTTCGAGATCGCTGTCGAATTCGAGGTTGAGGGTGAGAGCCTGCCCTGCGGGGACAGAAGATACCTTGCTGTTGAAATCCGCCGACTGCATGACGGTGTATTTCAGATCATCGAAGAAAGCGTAACCCTGAACGTATTCGAGGTAGTTGGTTTCTTTACCGTCCGTCTGCATGCCGAGACCGAGTTCAACGGTGAACGTCGTCGTGGAGTAGGGGGCCGCATTGATATAGAACGTGAACTGTTCCCAGCCGTTGTTTTCCGATTCGGGGATATCCGACGTGTTGATATTGCGGACCACGAGCGGATCCTGCGCGGAGCCGCCAACCGTGCTGTTGATTTTGATGTACGCGCCGCGGTTTCCGTCGACGGGAGTTCCGTCGTTGTAAGTCAGACCGGAAGTTTTGACCCAGACGGAGATTTGCGCCGCCGTACCGGCTGCCAGCGTTATGGAAGAGGATGTATAACGAGCCGCCGTCCCCATTTTATTGGAACGGTAATTGTGCAGCATCAGGACGTGCGTGCCGTTGGTCTCATCTTCCTTTTCTTTTGCCGTGAAAGGCGTGCCGGGGTTGAGTTCCTTGGCGGAAGTATTCAAAGCGTCGTCTTTCGGGTCCTCGTCTCCGGAAGCCGCTTTGGCGAGATCCCAACCGGGGATATCGTAATTGTTGTCGATATCGGTATAGTAGGGATCGGGCTTGTCCTCATCATCTGCGTCTTTGTACTCATTGTAAGTATTATAGGCGTTGACGAACTCAGTCCAATCAATGGAGGTATCGACGATACCCGACTTGGCGACAGAGGAGCTTGCGCTTACGCCGCTGCTGTTGGAGCCTGTGGAGCTTGTCCAGCTTTCGGGGGAACCGATGCGGTAAGAGCCGTCGCTGTCGCTGAAGTATTCGAAGTTGCCGTTTGCGAAGGTCTGCGTATCGGTGCGTGTTTCCGTAGTAGAAGTATCGTCTTCATTACGGGCTGACGAGCAGGCTGTGATGAAGAACGAGCAGGCGGCAACCACCATGATCGCCGAAAGCAGAAGTGTCGTAATTCTCAGTTTTTTTGATTGTTTGTTTTTAGCCATAGAACACCTTTTTACTGATCGTTGTGATTTAGAAATAATTTAAATCGTACTATCTTATTTTAATATAAAACACGATGAAATGCAAGCAATAATGTTAAAAAAAAGGTGAAAATCTCATTAATTTTTGGAAATGGGGCAAACTGAATAAAAAAGCGAGGAGTTAAAGAGGAGAAAAGGATGAAAATGAAGCAGAACGCGGCGATGGCTGCGGCGGGTTGTGCGGTCGGAGCGGTGAACGGAATTTTCGGGGGCGGAGGTGGAATGATCGTCGTACCGCTTCTGACGTCGGTGGGGAAAAAGACTCCGCTGGCCGCGCACGCGACGGCGATCCTGATCATTTTGCCGGTGAGTCTGGCGAGTTCGATCGTGTATTTGTGTGCGGGGCTGTTTGAGACGGAGTTATTTTTGGCGGTTGGGATCGGCGTATTGGCGGGAGGATTTGCCGGTGCGCGGCTGCTGGGGAAGATCTCGCCTGCGGCGGCGACGCTGGTATTTGCGGCGGTGATGCTGGCTGCGGGGCTTAAAATGTTATTTTAGGAGAAACCGAATGCGTTTTTTGGTATGGCTGATCGTCGGGTTTGCCGGCGGGGTTTTAGGCGGAATGGGAATGGGCGGCGGGACGGTTCTGATCCCGCTTCTTACGATTTTTTGCGGCGTACCGCAGCACATGGCGCAGTCGGTGAATCTGCTTACTTTTTTGCCCATGAGCATAGTATCGTTGCGGGTACACGCGCAGAACGGATTGCTGGATGCGAAGGGCGCGGTATGGATGATGATCCCGGCGACGCTTTTGTCGGTGGCGGGTGCGTTGTTTGTGCAGAAGGTGGCGCCGAGTGCGTTGCGAATGGCATTCGGGGTATTTTTATGCATCTTGTCGCTGTATCAGTTTTACGGAGGGGCGAGGGCATTGGCGGATGAAAAAAGCCAAAGAAAAAACTGAAAGGATACGCGGTCAGAAGGCCGCAAGTTCTTTACAGAATTTGGAAAATGTGATACAATATCGTCGAATGTTGTCCGTACGGAGCGGGAGAGGTGTCTCGCCGAGTGCGGGAAGGTAAACAGAAAAAAATTTGTCGGGACGGAGGCGGATTTTGACATTATTTGACAAGGGAGTGCATCCCAAGGACTGCAAAAATTTATCGGCGGGGGCAGAGATAAAAAAGATGCCCGACCCGGAGAAAGTGTGGCTGCCGTTGTCACAGCACATCGGGAAGCCGGCGATTCCCGTCGTGGCGGAAGGTGATCATGTGCTTCGCGGACAGCTGGTTGCGAAGAAAGCGGAAGGGTTGTCCGCCAATATTTATTCGCCTGTCGCGGGGATCGTCAAGGGAGTCGTGGGGCATATCACGGCCTCCGGGAAAAAGCGGGATCATATTCTGATCGAGAATGATTTCAGCGACGAGAGTGTACAGCTGCCGATCCTGAAGGATCCGACGGCGGAAGAACTTTTGGCGAGGATCGATGAAGCGGGGATCGTCGGAATGGGCGGTGCCGGATTTCCTGCCGCGGTGAAATACAATGTCGGCGGCAGGGCGGAGGAACTGGTGGTGAACGGGGCCGAGTGCGAGCCGTACATCACCTGCGATTACCGAATCATGATCGAATACGCGGAAGAATTTCTGCGCGGGGTCGGGTATGTGATGAAGGCATGCGGAGCCAAGCGGGCCGTGATCGGTATCGAAAAGAACAAACCGTATGCGATCGCAAAACTGAAAGCTCTTTGTCCGCAAGATATAACGGTTTGCGCCCTTCGCACGCGTTACCCGCAAGGCGCTGAAAAACAGCTGATCTACAGCTGTACGAAACGCGTGGTACCGGAAGGAAAACTGCCCGTGGATGCAGGGGTGGTCGTTGCGAACGTGCATACGGTGCTTAGCGTGTGCCGTGCGGTGGAAAAAGGGTTGCCTTGTTACGAAAGAGTGATGACGGTAAGCGGAAAATGCGTTGAAACGCCGTCAAATCTTTGGGTGAAAAACGGAACGCCTTTGCGGGATGTCGCGAAGTTTTGCGGGGCAAAAGAGGATTGCGCGCGGATCGTGAGCGGCGGGCCGATGATGGGGGAAGCGGTGTTTTCCCTGAAAGTCTGCACGAGCAAGACGACATCCAGCCTTCTTTTCTTAGACGAAACGGAATGTGAAGACAAGGTGGCGAGCGTCTGTATCGGCTGCGGCAGGTGCATCCAGGCTTGTCCGATGGGACTGTCGCCGACATTTATCGAAGAGGCGCTGTTCAGGAAAGACTATGCGGAAGCGAAACGGTACGGGGCTTCGTCCTGTATTGCGTGCGGATGTTGTTCGTATGTTTGCCCTGCAAAGCGGTTCCTGGCGCAGAGTGTGCGTCTGGCAAAGAAAATCATAGCGGAGAGGAAGATCTGAAATGGCAGAAATAAGCAATTATAAGGTAGCGGCTTCACCGCATAAACTGGATTCTTCGTCGACACGCACAGTGATGCTGGACGTCCTGATCGCGCTGGTCCCTTGCCTTGTGTGCGGGGTGGTATATTTCGGGTTGTATTCGCTGGCGCTGATCGTCATTTGTATGGCGACGTGTTTTCTTTCGGAACAGCTTTACAATCTGATACGGAAGAAACCCTTTACGTTTGATTTATCGGCTTTGGTCACGGGGCTGATCCTCGGATTGAATCTTCCGCCGCGCGCGCCGTGGTATATTCCGATCATCGGCGGCGTGTTTGCGATCATTATTGTGAAGATGCTGTTCGGCGGATTGGGCAAGAATTTTGCGAACCCTGCGGCAACGGCGCGCGTGTTTTTATTGCTGGCGTACAGCTCGGTGATGACCAAATACATCGGCTTTGATATATCCGGAAACATTCTTTCGACGGATGTCGTGACGGCTCCGACCTATCTGAGCGGCGGCACGGCGGCGTTCCAAAGTTCGTTCATGGGAGTGAGCGGATACTGGGGCTATGTTTTGCAGCTTTTGTTCGGGACAGTCGGCGGCAGCATCGGGGAGACGTGCAAGATCGCGATCCTTGCCGGCGGTGTGTATCTTGGAGTTCGCAGGGTGATCGACTGGCGGATCCCGGTCGTCTATCTTTTGACGGCTGCGGTGATGTTTTTGGCTTGTTACGGCAGTGCAAAGGAAGTACTGCTGCAGCTTCTTTCGGGCGGTTTGCTGTTCGGTGCGGTATTCATGGCGACCGATTATGCGACGTCTCCGAAGTGGAAATATAACCGCGTTCTGTATGCTTTCGGACTGGGCGTCATAACGGTGCTGATCCGTCGGTTTGGTTCATATCCGGAGGGTACGTCCCTTGCGATTCTGATCATGAACCTGTTTGTTCCGCTGATGGATAAGTTCATATTGCCGGTACGTTTCGGTCAGATGACAAAGGCGGGGAAGCCGATGCCGCAGGTTATGCAGTGGACGATGCGTTCGCTTTGCATTGCTATGGCGGTGCTGGTGCTGATTTTTGTACCGATCACCAATTATACAAACGTTTATATTGATAAAAGCGGCGTGTATTCGTATGTGCAGGAAGTGAGCAGGAAGCTGAACGGAGAGTATGTGTTCACGGTCCAGGGCGGAGCGCCGATCATGGGCGGATATGTGCAGAATCTGGAATACAAAGTGTATGTCGATGCGGGCAAGGATACGGTAACGGACGTTGTGCCCATAGCGCAGAGCACGATGGGTTACACGGCGGAGCTTTCCTTCTTTGAGGGGAAGACTTATGAAGAGATTTTGCAGCGTACGGATCTTTCGGCGGACGGTGATTTTTCGGCTACGAAAACAAACACAAAACTGCGCGAAATGATCCTCGAATGTTTTTCGTTTTACGATTACAACATGGCGCGTTATGAGCGTTTGGCGTATACGGACGAAAATATAACGCTTTCGGAGCGGAACGGAACGCTGTACAGGTTTACCATTGCGGGCGTTGCGGATCTGACCGAGTACAATTATAAACAATCGCTGAAATATGCGATCACGCTGGATTCTTCGACAAATACAGTGTATGCGATCACGACGCTTGCGGAAAGCACATTCGGATACACCTGTGATAAGCCTGTATTTTTAGGGAAAACGAAACAGGAGATCGCGGAAATGACGAGGGACGAGATCGCGTCGGACATTACGACGGGGGCGACGGTCACGAATGTCTCCGTACAGGGTTTGATCGTCCGTTGTTTTGAGGTAATGGATACATTGCTGGAGGGAACAAATGGATAAAGCGAAATTTCGTTCGATGTTCAAGTGTGTATTGGTTCTTGCGGTGATTGCTCTTTGCAGCGGGCTGCTGTTGGGCGCGTTCAATCTTCTGACGTATGTCGATCCATTGAAGTCCACGTATGAGCGGTTTGCGGCGGACACGGGTGCAAAGTTCAGCAAGATGACGGACGAAGCGGGAAAAACGTACGGGGACGGATCGGTGGTCTACTATGCGGTATCCGACGACGGCGTATATCATGCGTTTCTTGCGGAAGGGAAAGGCGGTTACGGCGGCAGTGTTCAGCTGTATGTATATGTAAAAGACGGAAAAATCGACAAGATCGTTGTGGGCGAGAATTCGGAAACCTTCTTGAATAAACTGGAAGAGGCGGACTTTTACTCGAATTTTACGGGAAAAGAGATCGCTTCGCTGAATGTTTTGGATACGGATGCGGTTTCTGGCGCGACAAAGAGTTCCACGGCGGTCAAAAATGCGGTGAATGCAGTCGCGGAGTACTACAAGGAATCGGTGGGAGGAGAGAACAATGGATAAACGGAAAGTAAAAGAAACTCTTCTCGGCGGATTGCTGAAGAACAATCCGACGTTTGTTCTGGTGCTGGGAACCTGTCCGACGATCGCCATGACGACGAGTTTGTCGCAGGCGTTTGCGATGGGGATCGCAACCACGTTCGTACTGATTTTTTCCAACCTGTTTGTGAGCCTTCTGCGGAACGTGATACCCGACAAAGTGAGGATCCCTTGTTATATTGTGATCATCTCGACGTTTGTCATCATCGTGCAGATGGTCATGCGGCGGTATTTGCCCGACCTGTATTCGACGATGCAGGCGTTCATCGCGCTGATCGTGGTGAACTGTATCATCCTGGCGAGAGCGGAGAGTTTTGCTTCCTGCAACAAGCCGCTGTACAGTATGCTGGACGGCGTGTCGATGGGACTCGGGTTTACGGCGGCATTGTGCCTGATCGGGATCGTTCGTGAGTTTTTTGCGGGCGGATCGTTTGCGGGCATGAAGATTCCCGGGTTTCCTGCCATGGAAGGCGTAGGGGCGAGTGCGTTCGGGTTTATCGTGTTCGGTTGCCTGATGGCGTTGTTCAATTTCGTGATCCAGAAGGTGAACGAGAAAAAAGAGCGCATGAAAAAACAGGTTCTGCCTTTGTCGGACGGTAAAGTCGGGACAATGAAGGAGGCGGCATAATGACAGTTTCATTGATATCGGTCATGTTTGCGGCAGTGATCTCACAGAATATTGTTTTGTCGCAGTATCAGGGTATCTGTCCGTTTTTGGGAGTTTCGAAGAAACTATCTAATGCGGCGGGAATGGGATTTGCCGTCATTTTTGTCATGGCGATCTCGTCGGTATTTTGCTGGCTTTTGTACAATTATGTGTTATTGCCGCTCGGGTTGGATTATCTTTACACGATGGCATTCATACTTGTGATTGCGAGCCTTGTGCAGATGCTGGAGATGATTCTGAAGAGATTTTCTCCGACGCTTTACAGTGCGCTGGGCGTCTATCTGCCGCTGATCACGACCAACTGTGCGATTTTGGGAACGGCAAACAGTGCGATCGTATTTAACAGCTATAATTTTGTTTATTCATTCTGCGTGTCTGTGGCGACGGGCGTAGGATTTCTGCTGGCGATCTGCCTTCTGGCAGGGGTGCGCCTGAAGACGGATAAAGCGGATATACCGTCATGTTTCAAAGGATTCCCGATCACGCTTGTAACGGCGGCGATCATGGCGATGGCGTTTGCCGGATTTTCCGGGATCCTGGCGTAAGGAGGCTTGAAGATGGGAAATTTTGTACAAGTCATACTTGCAGGCGGGATCATGTTGGCAATCGCGGTGGTATTCGGGATCATTCTGGTGATATGTTCAAACGTGTTTGCGGTGCGGAAGGATGAGCGGGCGGAGAAAATAGAGAATCTGCTTGCAAAATCCAATTGCGGCGGATGCGGCAAGGCGGGGTGTGCGCAATTTGCGCAGGCGCTCGTGAAAGGGGAAGCGAAGCTTTCCGACTGTCGGGCGACTCCGGCTGCGAACAAGAAACAGATCGCGGAAATTCTGGGCGGCGGCGACATCGGGGAAGAGACGGTGGCGGTCGTGCATTGCAACGGCGGCGACGCCTGTTACAACAAATACGATTACCAGGGCTACGGCGACTGCGCGTCCTGTGAACTGATCGCAGGCGGCGTGAAAGCGTGCCCTGTGGGCTGTATCGGCAAAAAGACGTGCGTGAACGTATGCCCGTACGGAGCGATTTCGGTGGGCGACGAAGGGTATTCGATCGTAGATAAAGAAAAATGCACGAGCTGCGGCGCGTGTATCCGTGATTGCCCGAAGAATATTATTTCACGCATTCCCAAGAGTGCAAAGGTGTACATTGCCTGTTCCAATCACGGGAAGGGCAAGGACGTGATGGAGCTTTGCAAACACGGCTGTATCGGGTGCGGGATTTGCGCAAAGACGTGTCCGGAGGGTGCGATCACGATGAAAGACGGATTGCCCGAAATCGATTATTCGAAGTGTATCGGCTGCCTTAAATGTGTGGAGAAATGCCCGCGCAAGTGCATTAAAGAGCATTGAGGGAAAGAATTTATGTACAAAAGATTCGTTCTGTTTGATTTTGACGGGACGCTGTTTGATACGAGTCCGGGAATTTTGCGGTGCATGCGTACGGTTTTGGAGAGGAACGGTTACGACTGGCACAGTGAAAAGTGGCTGCACCGTTTTATCGGGCCTCCTGTCATCGACGCCCTGAAAGAGTATTGCGGCATGGACGATGCGGAAGCGGAACGGGTAAAGAGCGAGTACAGGACGATGTACCGGGTGGAGGGCGTTTACGAGTGTTCTCCGATGAAGGGAGCAAAGGAATGCCTGGAAAGCATTAGAAAGGCGGGCGCGAGGACGGCAGTCGCAACGTCGAAACCGTATTATTTTGCGGAACAGCTTCTCGGTCTTTACGATTTCAGACAGTATTTTGATGCGGTCTGCGGAGCGGAATCGGACGCGCATTCCGGGAAAGCGGAGATCGTGGCGCGGGCGTTGTCGCAGCTGGATGCAGACAAAGCAGATTCCGTGATGGTCGGCGACCGAAAATACGATATTTTGGGGGCGAAGGCCTGCGGCATACCCTGCATAGCGTTTGATTCCGGGTTTGCGGAAGAGGGCGAATATGAGCGGGCGGGCGCGATCCTTACGGTCAAGAATTTTGCGCAGCTTACGGGAGTTTTGCTGGCAAAGGAATAAAGTGCTTTTTATAATAAAGAAGGTTGTGCAAATTGCACACCCTCTTTTTTTCTGTTAACAGTATGTATTTGTGTATAATTTTAGAAAAAAAGTTAATAATTGACAAAAAAGCTGTTATAAGAGCTCAAAATGAAAATTATGAATAAAATTTTCAAAAAAAATGCACAAAAACGCAAAAAGGGGCTATACAAAACGTCGGTTGGATGTTATAATATATTCGGTTCATTTTAGATTTCACAGTTATGCGCGAAGGGTTGCGCAGGTTCAGCTGTAGTATTCTTGACATCAGAGGTGGCACATTGGAAAAAATTGGTATTATTGATTTAGGATCAAATTCTGCAAGGCTGGTAATTGTCGAACTGTTCGGTGAGGGACACTACATGGTAGTGGACGAGCTGAAAGAGAGCGTTCGTTTAGGGCAGGACATGGAGCGTGACGGATTTTTGAAGCCGCAGCGGGTGGCGGAGACGATCAAGACGTTGAAGATGTTCAAAAAACTGGCGGACGCGAGCAAAGTCGACAGGATCATAGCGGTGGCGACGGCGGCGGTGCGCCGTGCGAAGAACCAGCGCAGTTTTTTGGATGAGATACAGGCTACGTGCGGCATCAAGGTAAAGGTGCTGAGCGAAGAGGAAGAAGCGACGCTTGTATACCGCGGCGTGATCAATTCGATGGATATTCCCAAGGGGCTGATTTTAGAGATCGGCGGCGGCAGCACGAAGATCGTGTATTACAACCGCAGGAATATGCTCAATTATGTGACATTGCCGTTCGGGGCGGTCACGCTGACCGATCTTTTCAAGGATGACGGATTGTCGCCGGCGGAGCAGGCGGAGAAAGTGGAAGAATTTTTCACGGAGCAGCTCACGGCGATCGATTGGCTGAAAGAGATCGATCCGGATGTGCAGATGATCGGCGTCGGCGGTTCTTTCCGCAATATTTTCAAGATCAGCAAGATGGTGCGCAAATATCCGCTGGATACGGTTCACAATTATGTATTGCCGGTGGAAGATTTTGAATCCATTTACGATATGATCAAGGTGCTGGATCTGGATAAAAAGCGCAAGATCAAGGGGCTTTCCTCGGGGCGCGCGGATATTCTTCCGGCGGCGCTGGCGGTCGTGAAATCTTTCACACGTTTCATGAAATTTGAAACATTTACGATCAGCGGTTCGGGGCTTCGTGAAGGGATCATGTTCAATCAGGCAATGCCGATCACGCTGGAAAAACCGATCTCGGATATTCTCGGGTATAGTCTGACCAGTCTTGTGCGTTACTATGAATGCGACGAACAGCATGTGGAGCATGTCGTGAATTTGTCGGTGCAGCTTTTCAAGCAGCTGCGCGTTTTGCATAAATTCCCGCGCCAGTATCTGAAAATACTCAAAGTGGCGGCGACGTTGCACGACTGCGGCAACCGCATCAAATTTTACAATCATCAGAAGCACAGCTGTTACATGATATTGAATGCGACGCTGTTCGGGATCACGCACCGTGAGATCGTATTGGCGGCGTTTGTGGCGGGGTGCCATAAGAAAGAGGATATATCGCCGCTGGATTGGCTGCGTTATAAGGATATCGTGCAGGAAGAAGATCTGGAGGCGGTGCGCAAGTTAGGCGTGATGCTGCGGATCGCGGAGAGTCTCGATCGCAGCTGCAGCGGTACGATCAAGGGGATCAACTGTGACGTGCTGGGCGATTCCGTGATCATGAAGACGGAAGTGGAAGGAGACGCGTCGCTGGAGATCCGCGACGCGATGACGGCGAATGCGGAATTCCGCAAATCGTTCCGTAAAAATCTGGAGATCCTGTAAGGGAAAATAGCCGCAAATTTTTTGCGGCTATTTGTCGATTTCACGGAAAAAGGATCGGGCGGATGAAATGAGGATCATATTGGCAAGCGCGAGTCCGCGCAGAAAAGAATTGTTGAAAGAGATCGTAAGCGATTTTGAAGTGATTCCTTCGCGAGGGGAAGAGCGGGCGGATCAAAAACTTGCTCCCGAAAAGATCGTGGAAGAGCTTGCAAAGCAAAAAGCGGAAAGCGTCTTTGCGGAGCATCGGGACGCGCTGGTTATCGGGGCGGATACGATCGTGTATTTTCAGGGCAAGGTTTTGGGCAAGCCGAAGGATGCGCAAGACGCGAAAAAAACGTTGCGCGCATTGTCGGGCAGAACGCATTCCGTTTACACGGGCTGGTGTATCTGCAAAGGGGAGCGTGAGTTGACGGGTTTTTGCCGTTCGGATGTGACTTTTCGGGAGCTTTCGGAAGAATTTATCGGAGAATATGTAGAAAGCGGGTCGCCGTTGGATAAAGCGGGAAGCTACGGAATCCAGGACGATGCGCGGCTGGTGGAGAAATACGAAGGGAGCTATACGAATATAATCGGGCTTCCGGTGGAAGAGTTAAAGGCGCAATTGCGCGGGTTCGGAGTGATTTCATGATTAAATTGGCAATCGATTTAGGGTCGTCGGTAACAAAGATATATAAAATCGGCAGCGGCATCGTCCTGGCGGAAGCGAGCTGTGTGGCGGTGGCTTCGGGGACGAATATGGTCAAGGCGATCGGGGAAGAGGCAAAACAGCTGATCGGGAAGACGGCGGAATACACGACGATCGTTTTCCCCGTATTCGAAGCGGATATCGTAAACGAGCAGATGGCGGCGGTCATGCTTCAATATTTTTTGAAAAAGATCAATATCGGGAAAGGGCAGGCAAAGCGGACGGAGGTATTGTTCAGTGTGCCGTGCGGCGCGGAGAACGGATTGCTGGACAAATATTATCGCCTGGCGGAAGCGTGCGGGATCGGATTGGTTCACTTTGTGGAAGTTCCGTTTTTGTCGGCGTTCGGGCAGAATCTGACGCTGAACGAAAGTTCCCCCGTTTTTGTGGTGGATATCGGCGGCGGGAGCACGAACATTGCGGCGTTTTCACTGGACGGGATTATTGCGGGGATCGGCCTGAACATCGGCGGCGGAAATATTGACAGCCATATCATCGATGCGGTGGCGGATTCTTTCAATTTGAAGATCGGGCTCTTGACGAGCGAAAAACTGAAGCGGACGGCGGCGAGCCTGTACGAAGCGGACAATGAAAGCATGGTTGTGAACGGGCGGGATATTACGAGCGGAAGGCCGCGTTCGGTGGCGGTGTCGTCGGGAGATATTTATGAATGTGCGAAAGTGTTTGCCGATAAGATCGCGGAATATACGGGCATGGTCCTTGCGAAACTTCCTGCGGAAGTTTCGGCATCGGTCTGGCACAGCGGCATTTATTTGTCGGGCGGCGGAGCAAAGTTGATCGGTCTGGACGATTATCTTTCGCGCAAGCTGCAGATGGATGTGAATCTTGCGGAAGAGCCGCAGATGTCGGTCGTGCTGGGCGGAGGGAGGACGGTCGGGAATCCCGACATTCTGGAAACGGTGCGCATCGATTATTGACATTTTCGAGGAAAGCCGCAAAATTTTCTGCAAAGGGATCATGAAAAGGAAGCGGGGACGGATGGGAAGAAGTAAACCTTCGGAACAATGAGAACGATGCCGCGATACGCGAAATTTTTTGCGTATCGCGGCATTTTTGCCGATAAGCCGATCAATCGAACGCAGATGATCTGTCCGCGCTCAAAAAGAGATAAATCGGAAAAACAACAGAGCGGGACGATTGCATTTTTATGCGCATATGCGAATAAAAAAACAGACTGAAAATTAAAAAAGCACAAAAAAACCCATTATTTAGAGAAATTTTGCAAAAAAAAGCGGAAAGCTATTGCATAAAAAATCAAAGTGTGATACAATTCTTTTTAACAGATTCCATAATGGAAAGAGGCAGGTTCAAAGAAATGTTCAGTCCGGAAATAGAGAAGATCGACAGAAAAGAGCTGCGGCAGATGCAGCTGGAGCGTTTAAAGCATATCGTGCGGTATGCGTATGAAAATGTTCCCATGTACCGCAAGCGTTTTGATGCGATCGGTCTGAAACCCGAGCATATCAGGACATTGAAGGACATAGAAAATATCCCGTACACGACGAAAGACGATCTGCGGGACAATTATCCGTTCGGTCTTTTTGCGGTGCCGATGAAGAAGATCATTCGTCTGCACGCGTCGAGCGGCACGACGGGAAAACCGATCGTAGGCGGGTATACGCGGGCGGATCTTGACAACTGGTCGACGTGCATAGCGCGCCTTCTGGCGATGGCGGGAGCGACGGATGAAGACATATTTCAGGTTGCGTTCGGGTACGGGCTGTTTACGGGCGGATTCGGGCTTCATTACGGCATTGAAAAGCTGGGGGCTACGGTCGTGCCGATGTCGACGGGCAACACGGAGCGTCAGCTGATGCTGATGCGGGATTTCGGCGTGACGGCGCTGATCGCAACGCCGAGTTACGCGATGTATCTGGCGGAGACGGCGAAAAAAGAGGGAATACTCAAGGATTTGAAAGTGCGTCTGGTCTGCATGGGGGCGGAAGCGTCCACGGCGGAAACGCACGAATCTTTGCGGAAGCTGTTCGGTGCGTTCCCTACGGAGAATTACGGATTGACGGAAGTCGGCGGGCCCGGGGTTGCGGGGGAATGCCGTGAGAAAGCGGGGATGCATATCAACGAAGATATGTTTTATCCCGAAATCGTCAATATGGAAAAAAATCAGGTCTTGCAAGAAGGTGAGCAGGGCGAGATGGTTTTGACGACGCTTGTCAAAGAGGGCATGCCGATCCTGCGTTACAGGACGAAGGACATCACGTCGCTCACGTACGAGCCGTGTAAATGCGGCAGGACGCTGGCGCGCATGTCGCGCGTGGTCGGCAGGACGGACGATATGCTGATCATCCGCGGGGTGAACGTGTTCCCGTCGCAGATCGAAAGCGTGCTGATGGGTATGGATGAATTGGGCAAGACATACGAGATCATTGTGGACAGGGTCAATTACATGGACACGCTGGAAGTGCGGGTGGAAGTGGACGATGCAAATCTTCTGACCGATTATTTCAAACTGGAAGAACTGGTCGCGAAGATAAGGCACAGATTGCGCGTTGTTTTGCAGATCGACGTAAAAGTGAAGCTGGTCGAGCCGTTCTCGATCAAGCGTACGGAAGGGAAAGTCAAGCGGGTTACGGATCTGAGGAAAAACTGAAGGGGATCCGTTCTGCGTTAAAAAAGCATAAAATATCAGGTCAGGTTTACAGATATGAAGAAATTGATGTTAGGAGATTTTGCAGTAGCGCGCGGCGCATGGGAAGCGGGCGTAAGAGTGGCGGCCGCTTATCCGGGCACGCCGTCGACGGAGATCACGGAAGAGATTGCGCGTTACGATGACGTATACAGCGAATGGTCGCCGAATGAAAAAGTGGCGCTGGAAGTCGGTATCGGAGCATCTGTCCGCGGCGCGCGGACGATCGTGTCGATGAAGCATGTCGGACTGAACGTGGCGTGCGATCCCCTGTTTACGGCCTCTTATACGGGAGTGAACGGCGGATTGGTTATAGCGGTTGCGGACGATCCGTCTGTATTTTCGTCGCAGAACGAACAGGACACGCGGCTGACGGCGGTCAGCGCGCAGGTACCCGTTCTGGAGCCTTCGGACAGTCAGGAAGCGAAAGATTTTACAAAATTGGCTTTTGAACTTTCCGAAAAATACGACACGCCGATCATTTTGCGCATTACGACGCGCGTGGCGCATTCGCAGAGCCTTGTGGAGCTTTGCGAGCGGGAGGAACTGCCCGTCAAGTCATACGAGCGCAATATAGGCAAATATGTCATGATGCCGGCAAACGCACGCATAAAACACGTGGTCGTGGAAGACCGCACGCAAAAGCTGTCGGAAGATTCCAATGAATTTGCGATCAACAGGATCGAGGAAGGGAGCAAAGAACTGGGCATTATCTGCGCGGGCGGCGTATACCAGTATGTCAAGGAGGCATTGCCCGAGGCGAGCGTTCTCAAACTCGGCACGGTATGGCCTTTGCCGTACAAGCTCATTGAAAAATTTGCAAAGAGCGTGAAGCGCTGCATCGTAGCGGAAGAACTGGCGCCGCATCTGGAAACGCAGATCAGGGCGCACGGAATAGCGGTGGAAGGGAAAAACATATTCCCGCGCTGCGGTGAATTTTCGGCAAAGCTGATCCGCGAAAAAGTTTTGGGAGAAAAGGCGGAAATATCTCCCGCGTCGGTACCTGCGCGCCCGCCCGTGCTTTGTGCGGGTTGCCCGCACCGAGGCGTATTTTATGTATTGTCCAAACTGAAACTCAACGTTCTGGGCGATATCGGATGCTATACTTTGGGAGCGGTGCCGCCGCTCGGGTCGATGGATGCCGTTGTCTGCATGGGTGCGAGCATCGGGATGGCGATCGGGTTCGACAAGGCCGATCCGCAAGCGCACAAGCATTCTGTGGCGGTCATCGGCGATTCGACGTTTATCCACAGCGGAATTACGGGGCTGATCGACGCCGTTTATAATAAAGCGAAGGTTACGGTCGTGATTTTGGATAACCGTACCACGGGAATGACGGGACATCAGAACCATCCGGCGACGGGCAAGACGATCAAAAACGAACCTACATATGAATTGAATTTAGAAGAAGTCTGCCGTGCGGTTGGCGTAAAAGATGTGGTGACGGTAGATCCGGGCGATCTTGCGGCGACGGAAAAAGCCGTGAAGGCGGCGCTTGCGAATGAAGACGTGTCGGTAGTCATTGCGAAGAAACCTTGCGTGCTCCTGACGAAGAAGCTCTATACAGGATTCAGGGTGAACGAGAAATGCAAGAAATGCAAGGCTTGCCTGAAGCTGGGATGCCCTGCGATCGTGAACGGCAAGGACGGCATTACGGTCGACGTATCTTTGTGCACGGAATGCGGATTGTGCCAGGGCGTCTGCAAATTCGGAGCGATCGACGGGGAGGTCAGGTGATATGGATATATTGATAGTCGGAGTCGGCGGGCAGGGCACTTTGCTGGCGAGCCGTGTTCTCGGGAAATACGCGTTGGAAAAGGGATACGATGTGAAGCTGAGCGAAGTGCACGGAATGGCACAGCGCGGCGGAAGCGTGATGACGTATGTGCGGATCGGCGACAAAATTGCATCGCCGATCATCGACGAAGGGAGTGCGGATTTTATATTGGCGTTTGAAAAGCTGGAAGCGCTGCGTTATGCGCATTATCTGAAAGCGGAGGGTGAAGTTCTGTATTCCACGCAGGAGATCATGCCGATGCCTGTGGTTACGGGAGCCGCGGAATACCCGCAGGGAATTGAAAACAAACTTCGGGGTACGGGGATCGACGCATTGGCGCTGGCGCTGGAATCGGGAAACGCGAAAGCGGCGAACTCTGTCATGCTGGGTGCGCTTTGCAAAAAGCTTGGTTATGAAAAAGATGCGTTTGAAGCGGCGTTGCTTTCGAGCATTCCGCAAAAGACGGTCGAAATGAATAAAAAGGCATTTGAGCTGGGGTATGCCGCAGTTTAAAATCAAAAGGGGAAAAGAATGAAGGGTAAACTCAAAGATTATATTTATCAGCCGGAATATGAATGTCTGTCCCGTTCGGAGATGGAAAATCTGCAGAGCGAGAGATTGCGCAAAACGGTCGAACTTGTTTATAATAATTGCAAACCGTACCGCGCAAAAATGGACGAATATAAGATCAAGCCTTCGGATATCAGGAGTTTAGCGGATCTGAGTAAATTGCCTTTTACGGTCAAGCATGACCTGCGGTCGGCGTACCCGTTCGGGTTTTATTCGGCGCCGCAGAGCGATATAGTCGAAGTGCATGCGTCGAGCGGCACGACGGGCAAACTGACCGTCGTGGGGTACACGCAGAACGATATCGATGTCTGGGCGGAAGCGGCGGCGCGCGGACTGGCGATGGCGGGAGTGACGAAAGATTCGCTGGTACATGTGGCATACGGATACGGCCTGTTCACGGGCGGGCTGGGAGCGCATTATGCGTCGCAGAAGATCGGCGCGAGCACCGTACCGGCAAGTGCGGGCAACACGATCCGCCAGCTGACGCTTTTGCGCGATTTCGGGGCGACGCATCTTTGCTGTACCCCTTCGTACGCGATTTTTCTGGGAACGGAGATCGAAAAAGCGGGCATGGATATCAAAGATTTCAATCTGCAGGGCGGCGTATTCGGGGCGGAGCCATGGACGTATCAGATGCGCGAAGAGATCGAGCGTTTGCTGAACATCGACGCTTTGGATATTTACGGCTTATCAGAGATCAGCGGCCCGGGGGTTGCGATGGAGTGTATGCAGAAACACGGATGCCATGTGCAGGAAGATCATTTTATACCCGAGATCATCGATCCGGAAACGCTGGAACCGCTGCCGTACGGGAGCGAAGGCGAGCTGGTGTTCACAACGATCACGAAGACGGGACAGCCGCTGATCCGTTACCGTACGCGCGACTTGTGTACTTTGACAAACGAGAAATGCGCGTGCGGCAGAACGACGGTCAAAATGGGGAAAGTCAAGGGCCGTTCGGACGATATGCTGATCATCCGCGGCGTGAACGTATTCCCGTCGCAGATCGAAGCGGCGATCATGAACGTGTCAGGGGTTTCGCCGCATTATATGATCTATGTGGATCGCGTCAACAATCTGGACGTGATGGAGATCGATATCGAACTGGCGGGCAATCTGACGCCCGACCGCGTATCGGATATTGAAAGCATCAAGAGAAAAGTGGAAACGGAAGTCAATTCGTATATCGGATTGAGTGCAAAGATCAAACTTTGCGAGAGCGGATCGATCAAACGGAGCGAAGGCAAAGCGGTGCGCGTCATAGACAGGCGAGAGCAATAAATTCGGATAAGGAGGAATGAAAAAATGTTGGTAAAACAGCTTTCTGTTTTTATGGAAAACCGTCCGGGCAGGCTTTATAAACTGACAAATGCGCTGGGAAAAGAAGGAATCGATTTTGTTACGCTGTCGATCGCAGACACAAAAGATTTCGGGATCGTCCGTTTTATTGCGCGCGATAACGAAAGAGCGTATGAAATTCTCAAAAAGGCGGGTTTTACGGTCGGCATCACGGAATTGATCGGCGTGGAAGTGAACGACCGTCCGAACGCGCTGGCGGAAGTGGTGGAGCTGATGGAAGAAGCGGACATAAACATCGAATATCTGTATTCGTTTGTCCTGACCAATCACAACACGGCGAAAATCCTCATGCGCGTCGAAAATACCGAACGCGCCGTGAAATTGCTGGAAGAAAAAGGGATCAAATTGCTTTCCGAAAAGATTTTATGATCGGAAAATTTACAAAAAAGCGTCCTGCGCGGCGAAACCGCGCAGGACGCTTTTAATATTAACATGATTTTTGTATGAACGATTTTTTCAGATACAATAATGTGTGCCTCGCCTCCAAATCTTTCGGTAAGACACGTTTGGTTCGGGTAAATGCTCAGGAATTGGCGGCCGCGGAAGGATTTTCCGGAAGAGGGGCGGAGTTTTGCGCAGAATCGGAAGAAGCCGCGTCGGGCAAAGCGGAAAGAGCGGGTGCATTTTGGTCGGGAGCGAGGGGGAGCTGTCTGTCGTTTTTGAACAGGAATTTCAAAAGAACGGGGCAGAGCAGGGACGAGAGGACGACAAGCATAATGACGGGCACGACGGGATTGATGGCGGTGCCGGCAAAAAGGCCTCCTTCGATTCCTTTGTTGCAGACGACAAGGGCGACTTCGCCGCGGGCGATCATGCCGCAGCCGATCTGTGCGGATTCTTTCCAGGTATGTTTACAAAGTTTTGCAACGCCGCCGCAGCCGATGATTTTTCCGACGATCCCGGCGAGCACAAAGCACAGGCCGAACAAGAGCAAGGTGGGAGAAAATCCGTCGAAGCTGACGCCGATACCGATGTTTGCGAAGAATACGGGCGAGAAGATCATATAGGAATTGATATCGATTTTGCGATCGATGTAATGGGTATCGCGAAGGGAAGAAAGGACGATCCCCGCAACGTATGCGCCGGTGATGTCCGCAATGCCGAATATTTCTTCTGCGGTGAATGCATAGACAAAACAGACGACGAGCCCGAGAATGGGGATCCGCCGTTTGTGGTCGTATTTCGCGGAAAGGAATTTGAATAATTTCTTGATAAAGAAACCGACGACGATGGCAGCGGCGAAGAAAGCGATGGTCATTAAGATCGTGATCCAGGGATTGGCGGTAGGGTCTTTGAATCCGATCACGATGGAAAGGACGACGATGCCGATGACGTCGTCGATAATGGCGGCGGACAGGATGGTGGTACCGACTCTGCCGCTGAGTTTTCCCATTTCTTTGAGCGTTTCGACGGTGATCCCGACGCTGGTAGCGGCGAGGATGACGCCGACAAATACTGCGTCTAAAAGGATCGCGGAATCGGACAGTGCGGAGAAACCGCCGAGGAAGGGAACGGCGATCAGAAATCCGAGTCCCATCGGAACGATGACGCCGCCGCACGCGATGAGCGTGGCGGTAAGTCCGGAGCGTTTCAGTTCGCCGACATCCGTTTCAAGGCCGGCGGAAAAAAGTATGAGAACGACGCCGATCTCGGCGATCCCGTCGAGGAATTGTCCTTCGGCTTCGGTCGGGTTGATGGGGGACCACCATCCGAACTGACCCCAGATGGCAGGGCCGATCAGAAGTCCGGCAATGACGGCGCCCACCACTTGCGGCAAGCCGAGTTTTCGCATGAGCATGCCGAGCAATTTTGTTGAAAGCAGGATGATCGCAAGATCCCAGAAAATTTTTGTTATATCCATAGGCTCTCCTTTTTATACCAAAAAGATGATACGCTTTTTTTTTCGGAAAGTCAACAGGATAGGAAGGGTAAAACGGCGTCATGAAAAGAAAGGGCTGTTTTTTGCGGAAATATTGACGAACGGATGGGAGCATGGTATAATAGAGAGAGCGGCGGTAAAACAGGCTGCGGAAGAAAATAGACGGCAGGAAACGGGATATGTGGTTTGACGAGAGTGTTTTTTATCAGATTTATCCGCTTGGATATTGTGGTGCGGAGCGGGAGAATGATTTCAAAGAAGTGCGGCATCGTTTGTCGGCGATCGAAGAAAATATTTCTTATATCAAGGATTGCGGATTTACGGCGGTATTGCTGAATCCGTTGTTTGAAAGCGAGCGGCACGGATACGACACGGTGGACTTTTTTAAGGTGGACAGGCGTTTGGGGGACAACGAGGATTTGAAACGTCTGGTGGGGAAATTTCATGAAGCGGGCATACGCGTGGTTCTGGACGGGGTATTCAATCATGTAGGCAGGCATTTTTTTGCTTTTGAGGAAGTAAAGGCGAAGCGGGAGCAAACGGATAAAAAGGATTGGTTTTACATTCATTTTGACGGAAACAGTCCGTATAACGACGGGTTCTGGTACGAAGGCTGGGAAGGTCATATGGAGCTTGTGAAGCTGAACCTGCAATGCCCCGGGGTTACCGATTATATCCGCCGTGCGGTGGAGTTCTGGATCGATGAATTCGGGATCGACGGGTTGCGGCTGGATGTGAGTTATTTGCTGCCGGAATGGTTTTTTGAATTTTTACGGCGCACGGTCAGCGCGAAACGTCCGGATTTTTTCCTGATGGGAGAAGTGATCCACAATCAGAATTTCGTGAAGAACGTAACTTTGGGGCGTCTGGATTCGATCACGAACTATGAATGTTATAAGGGGCTGACGTCAGCTCTCAATTCGGACAATTTTTTTGAGATCGCGCATTCTTTGGAGCGGTTGTTCGGATCGCAGCCGTGGTGTCTGTATACGGGAAAGAATCTTTTCAGCTTTGCGGACAATCATGACGTCGTGCGGGCATACACGGCGTTGCAGAACAAGAACAAGCTGGCGGCGTTATACGGGGTGCTGTACACGATGCCGGGGATCCCCTGCGTGTATTATGGTTCGGAATGCGGCGCGGAAGGGGACAAGTCGGATAATGATTATAAATTGCGACCGGCGATCGGAGCGATCGATAAGAATAAGTGTCCCGCGCTAACGGAACTTATCCGCAGGCTGAACAGGATCCGCACGAGCGAAAGGGCTCTCGCGTACGGAAGCTACGTAAATTGCGTGCTGTCCAACAAGTATATGTGCTTTAAAAGAGAAAAGGACACAGAGCGGATCTATTGCGCTTTCAATATTTCGGATTCGGATGTAACGGTGCGCGTGGAAGAGGCGGAAGGACATGATTTGCTGACAGGAGAAGTAAGGAATCTCAACGATATTTATTTGCCGCCGTATGCCGTGAAAATATTCAAAAAGAATTAGTTTTTATGCCCGTATGAATTGACAAAATATCTGATTGTGATATAATTTTTATAAACGAAGATTCAAAGGGTAGTCGCTCGAAAAAGAGCCATGGCTCTTTTTGTTTTGAGAACTCAAAACAAAAAGCTGTTTATCAGAGTTAAAAAGCCGAAAGGTTGAAAATAAAGCAAGGAGAAGGAAGGAATGAAAAAGTTGAAGAGGGCATTCACGATTGTAGAGCTCGTCATCGTGATTGCGGTCATTGCGATTTTGGCTGCGGTGCTGATTCCGACGTTTACGTCGCTGATCGAAAAAGCGAACGAATCATCGGATACGGTGCTGGCGAAGAACATGAATACGATCTTGTCGACGACGGATTACGAAGAGGACAAGTCGGATCGTATGACGGACACGCTGTATCTTTTGAATGAAAACGGCTACAGTCTGGAGAATATGAATCCTACGGCAGACGGAAACGTATTTGTGTGGGACAGTGCGGCGAACCGCATCGTATATCTGGATAAGGAAGGGACGGTGATCTATTCGGAGAACAAGGCGTACACAGATGTGGCGAGTATGGTTGCGAATGCGAAGGGGTATCTTTGGGTGACGGTCGGATCCTTGGAGGATATTGAGAAATGGTCGGCGCTGGATCTGTATTTTTCCTCGGATATCGGAGGAACGGATACGACGCTGGAACTGAACGATTCCAGTTTGGATACATCGGCATTTCGGTTCCTCGGTACGGTAAAATACGGCGCCGAGACGAAAAATGTATCGGTGTATGGTTCCGTATCGGAAATGGTTATCGATTCCCCCAATGCGACGGTTACCAATTACAGCCGTGCGGGGACGGTCACGATCAATCAGATCGCAGATCATTCTTATCATGAAAACGGAAGCGTGGATAAACTGATCGTAACGGCAACGGTATCGGATGCGAATGTAGTGATCGAGGAAAGAGGGATCGTGCAGCACATCATCGTGGAATCTTCCGCGGCGAATGTGACGAACAAGGGTTATATTAAAGAGATCGATGCACAGTCGCAGGTAATTACCAATCAAGGCGGATTTATAGAAACCCCCAATGATAAATGGACGGGGGATCCGAATCCTGCGGAAGGGTACGTATTGTCCATTGATTCCTATAAAGAATTGGCGCTGTTCCGTGATTCGGTCAACAACGGCACGACATATAACGGAATGACGGTCCGTTTGACGGCGGATATCGATATTTCGGGATGGGCATGGCATTCGATCGGGATAACGGACCGCAACGCAATAAAGAAGGAGCATGAAGTAGGATCTGTATTCCAGGGCACATTTGACGGGCAGGGTCATACGATCATCGGATTGTCCAATACAGGTTTTGACGTTACCGATCTGGACCCCGGCAATAATAGTACGACACCGGCCGAATATAGTGAAGTCGTATACGGATTTTTCGGAAGTATCTACGGGGCGACGATCAAAAACGTAAAACTGAGCAACGTAAATATTGATCTTGCTTACAATACCAATCAGATGCTTTTGGGCGACAGTATCGGCGCTTTGGTCGGATTTGCATACAGCGATAATGATTCTGCTCCGGTTATTATCGAAAATTGTCAGGTAGTGAGCGGAAAAATTCAGGGGTATGACGCTGTTGGCGGCATTATGGGAAGATTCTATAATGCAACTAACGCAGTAAACACGGGGTATTTGCGCATGACGGATTGTTCAAATGCAGCCGAAATCATAGCCTACAGGAGAGCTTCGGGGGTTCTCGGGTACATGTATTATTACGGACAGCTCACCAATTGCACAAACAGCGGGAACGTGACGTCATTGCCTTGCCTGAATGATCCTGCGAATAAAGCAGGTAATGTGACCCCGAATATGGCTTACTATTATGCGGCGGGTATTGCGTGTACGTCAGACAACAAGAATCTTGTTTTGACAAACTGCAAAAATACGGGCGTGATCACGGCTGAGAAGTATATCGGCGGAGACGAGAGCAAACCGCGTACAAATGTCTATGTAAGTGACCTGGCGAATTTAACAGGCAAGGATTACGGAACTTTATAAGCAAAGAAGAAACGGTAAAAAGGGATGCAGGCGGCTGCATCCCTTTTTAATATTATGGAGACAGCGAAACGTTGCGAGAGAAAATAAGCGGAATTTTTGTAAAAAACGGGGCGATAAACGATAGACAAACGGATAAAATCTTATTATAATGTACGGCGGTAAAAAAGCGTGTGGACGGTAGGATATGAAAGGATCGTTGGATCTGACGAGCGGAAGTCCGTGGAAAAATATATTATTTTTCTGTATTCCGATTCTGATCAGCAATATATTTCAGCAATTATACAGCATGGTCGATACGATCATCGTGGGGCAGACGATATCGCTTTCGGCACTGGCGGCGGTCGGCTGTACGGGGTCGATCAGTTTTCTTGTCATCGGGTTTGTATCGGGGATCGCGGGCGGATTCGGCGTGATGATGGCGCAATATTTCGGTGCGAAGAACGAAGAGAACTTCAGGCGTTCGATCGCGACCTGCTATATATTGAGCGCCGCTTTTTCAGTGATCGTTACAGCCATCTCGGTTCCGGCGGCCCTCCCTCTTTTAAAGATCATGAACACGGGTGCCGATATTATCGAGGATGCCTATTCATACATAGTGACGATTTTTGCGGGAGTTACGGCGACTTTCGTTTATAATTTATCGGCGTCCATGCTGCGGGCGATCGGGGACAGCCGTTCTCCGCTCATATTCCTGATTCTCGCGTCGATCCTGAACATCGGACTGGATTTTTTGTGTATTCTTGTATTTAAGATGGGGGTGATGGGCGCAGGAGTGGCGACGGTGTTATCGCAGCTGATCGCGGGGCTTCTCTGCCTTGTTTACGGGCTTAAAAAGTACGAGATCCTGCGTACGCGGCGGGAGCATTTTCGCTGGAACACGAATTTTTCATGGAAACACGTGAAAGTGGGGCTTCCGATGGCATTGCAGTTTTCGATCACGGCGATCGGCGTCATGGTGGTGCAGGCGGTTTTAAACGATTTAGGCACGATGACGGTGGCGGCATATACGGCGGCGTCGAAGATCGATACGATCGCACAGCAGCCGTTTCTCGCCATGGGCGCGGCGATGGCGACGTATTGCGCGCAGAATTACGGAGCGCATCAGTTTGACCGTATCCGCCGCGGTATGAACGTCGGGCTTGTTCTGACGATAGCTTTCAGCGTATTAGGATTTGTGTTTGCCATCGCATTGAAAACTCCGCTTTTGCGTCTGTTTTCGGATGAATATGCAGCGATCGAAGAGCAGGCGACTTTGTATCTTTTTATCAATACGGGAACGTATTTATTCCTGGGGCTGATTTATCTTTACAGAAACGGGATCCAGGGAATGGGGTTCTCGGCGGTTACCATGCTTTCGGGACTGACGGAGCTGGTGATGCGGGTATTTGCGGCGTTTGTATTTGCAGGATTGTGGGGATATGTAGGCGTTTGTACGGCAAATCCTGCGGCGTGGTTCGGCGCGGACGTCATTCTGATAATTATTTATTGCATCCTTTATAAAAAGCGTATCCGTCCGCAGCTTCTTAAAGAGAAAGATGCCGCGGCGCAGGCTTCTTCCGCAAATTGACGGAAAGCACGTCAAAAGTGTTTTTTATTGCCCGAAAGGCGGCGCAGAAAGTATATCATCAAAAGTTCAGAAATCAGCGGCGGGATCCGGCACCCGCCGCTGATTTCTTTTGTTTCGATCTGTTTTTTCGTTGACAACGACTTAAATTAATTGTATAATTATTCTAATAAATGCATAAATATTCCAAACAAATGCGAGAAACGAGGAAAGCGGAGGGAGCATGGAAGTCATATTATACATAGGGATATTGCTGGCGTATTTTGCTGTGATGATTTGGATCGGGGTGCGCAACAGCCGCAGTTCGAAGTCGGTGCAGGGCTTTGTGTTGGGAGGAAGATCGGTAGGGCCGTGGCTGACGGCGTTTGCATACGGGACGAGCTATTTTTCGGCAGTGATATTTATCGGGTATGCGGGGCAGTTCGGTTGGAATTTCGGGATAGCGGCGACGTGGATCGGGATCGGAAACGCGATGATCGGGTCACTGCTGGCGTGGGCGGTTTTAGGCAGGCGGACGCGCGTCATGACGCAGCAACTGGATTCTGCGACGATGCCGGACTATTTTGGGAAGAGATTTTCGGACAAGCGGCTGAAGACAGCGGCTTCGGTGATCATTTTTATTTTTCTGATCCCGTACACGGCTTCCTTGTATAAGGGTTTGGGGAGCCTGTTTGCGATGGCGTTTTCGATACCGTACTGGGTATGCATACTGATCATGGCGGCGGTAACGGCGGTCTATGTGCTGATCGGGGGCTACATGGCGACGGTATGGAACGATTTTGTTCAGGGGATCATCATGCTGTTCGGGATCGTGGTGATCATAGCGGCGGTATTGGCGAGCCGAGGGGGGCTGACGCAGGCGATCATTGATCTTTCGCAGATCTCGCAGGGCGGGCAGCAGGGGGCGTATACGTCCTTTTTCGGGCCGGATCTTTACGGGCTTGTGATGGTAGTGATTTTAACGAGCCTGGGCACGTGGGGATTGCCGCAGATGGTGCAGAAGTTTTATTCGATCAAGAGCGAAAGTTCGATCCGTACGGGGATGATCGTAAGTACGGTATTTGCACTGGTCGTGGCAGGCGGGTGTTATTTTCTGGGCGGATTCGGAAGATTGTTTGCGGAAGATGCGTCCGCGGGGTTTGACACGATCGTTCCGACGATGCTGCGCGAAAGTCTGCCCGCGATCCTGATCGCACTGGTATTGATCCTGGTGGTATCCGCGTCCATGAGCACGCTTTCTTCCTTGGTGATGAGTTCGAGCTCGACGATCACGCTGGATCTGATCAAAGGCAGTGCAAAAAAAGAATTGAGTCACAGGTCGCAGATGATCCTGATCCGCGTTTTCGTGGCGGTTTTTATTGCAATCAGCGCCGTTATAGCTATCGTATACGATGCGTTCAGACTTTCGTTCATAGCGCAGATGATGGGGGTCAGTTGGGGGGCTTTGGCGGGTGCGTTTTTGGCGCCGTACCTGTTCAGTTTGTATTGGAAAAAGACGACGAAAGCGAGCTGTTGGGTCTGTTTTGTTTTCGGGGTGCTCATGAGCATTGCGGCGTTGGTTCTTTCGCTGTCGGCGTCATCGCTGCCGACGGCGTTTACGGAATCTTTCCTGTATAAATATGTTTTCTCATCTTCGATTTACGTCGGGTCGTGGACGATGTTGATCGGTTTTTTGATCGTGCCGATCGTATCTATGTTTACGAAAAAACCGGAAACGGAGCATCTGAACAGGATTTTCCGCCCGTTTATGCAGCTGAACGATGCCGTGGAAACGGCGGTGGAGAGCTATCTGACAAAACCGCATGAATCGACGGCACAGCGCCCTGAAATCAGTGAAGACGATTTGAGTTCAGATCAGCAGGAAGCGGCCGTGCGGCCTTCGCAAAAAAAACCGTGACAGCGTTAACAAACAAAAAAGTTGTATGGATGTAAATAAAAGGCAGAGGGAGCGCGCCGTTCGCGGCGCGCTCCCTCTGTTTTTTGTTCGATGGAGGTCGAAACCTGAAAACCGAATGTCGGGTTTTGCAAAACAATTAAATCCCTTTCAATATAAATATAATGCGCCGCGTCTAAAAACACGAGTGCGGAAATTTTGCGGTAAAAAATTATCTTTGTTTGTGTTGGGCGAGCGCACTTACTTCGGCTGACTGTATCAAAGAGCGAGTTGGTGCTGTAAAATTCTGTCTTTTTAGGACTGTCATAATATTTTATGATTTTCTTGACATTGCATGACAAAATGAGTATAATATCATTGTCACAAGAAATTATGACAGTTCAGAGAGATTAACATGAAAACAAGAGCACGTAAATTCAGTAAAAAGAGAATATTGATCATAGCGGTGGCGGTATTGTTACTGATATCCGCCGTATTTGCATTTTTTCATTTATTCAGCGGCGGAGTCAAGGGAACGGGCGCGCCGCTCCCGCAGGGGTACAGTATCAGTCTGACGCCGCCGTCGGACGGCAGCAAGCCGGAGAGTCATACGGCGCTGGAAAATATAGGCTATATGGTGGGCAGACTGTCTGCGCGGGAATATTATCATACGGAAAGCAAATCGACGGCGAAAGCATCGATCATGGGAGTGACGCAGAGTGTCGTTGGCAGCAAGGATTACAAAGACGGAATTTTGATCGTTTCGACGGTGAGTACGAGCAACAGTTCGTTTGCGCCGTCGAAAGCACTCCAGCGTTTTTATGGGGAAGACAAGGTCGTCATACGCACGGCGGCATCGGGGAACAAAGACGACTGGAACGGATTGGAAACGGAATGGTCGACGGGAGAACCTGCGGAGATACTGGATAAAAGTTTGCATACGAGCAAGTACGGGCTTTGGGCGACGGAATTTTCGGATTACGTCGTAACGGAAAACACGCTTTTGTCAACGGACGCGGTGCCTGTACAGGAAGGGGGCGAGTATGTTCTGACCGTAGAATTGTCGGTGAGTGCGGATGCGGCGACCGGGCGAAAGGATGCGACGGAGTACTATAAACGACAGATGCTCACGATGGGAGATCTGGACGATTATCCTTCGTTTTCGTCGGTGGAGATGACGTTCCGCTTTACCGGGGACTGGACGCTTTTAACACTGGAAGTAAAGGAATCGTACTCTTCGAAAAAGCTGATCACGGCGAATGTGGAAGGGACGAACACCGTGACATTTTCTTATGATGAGAGTGCGGTGGACGTTTTGGCATACGACTCTTATTTCTATAAATATGCGGATGCGGCAACGACGGGACCGGAAGAGGCAGAGCTTTCGGCGTTCGATTATTTGACGAACGGTTTTGCATCTGTTCTGACGCAGGAAAAGACGGCGTTTGCGGTGGAAGGGACGGTAAACGGCAAGGCAATATCGGGGAAAGCGCTTGTGCGCATGCAGGTCGGCGCGCTGAAAGGCGTCCGGGCTGTATTGGGCGGGCTGGACGTACTCTATGAAAATGAGCAGGTATACCTGCGTTATAAGGACTTTTTCGGAAAGGTTGCGTTGGCGGATCTGTCCGGGTTGCTGCCCGAGGGGACGGTTTCGGTCGGACTGGACATGGCGGCACTGGAACAGGCCGTCTCTGCGGGGACATTCCTGAAAACGGAGACGGGGGCAACGCTGTCATTCTGTCTTGCTTTGGGGGATTTGGAAGTTCCGCTGACGTTTGAATTTGCAAAAGAAGGGGATTCGATCTCCTGGAAGAGCATTTCGACGACGCTGGAAATCATGGGAATAGAAGCGAAACTGAACGTGACGCCTTCGGATGAAGCGGACAGTTTCCCTGTTCTGGACACGTCGGAGGCGACGGATCTGTACCCGGCCATCGAAAACATTATTTCGCTGGCGGAAAGCAGAAACTTTGAACTGAATATTGCGTATGCGGGGAACGGTGTATCGGCGGAAGGTACGCTTTGGCTCGACGTATCGGATGGGCTTCGCGTGAGCGGGGTTTTGAAGGCGGTCGTTCAGGGAAAGGTCATACCGATAGGGTTTACTCTGGAAGGAGAGAATCTCTGGCTGAACGTCTATGATATAAAAGTAAAAGCGACCCTGTCGGAGCTGCAAGGGTGCTTGGAAGAATTTGGTTCGCTGTTGCCGGAGGGCGTTTTGCCGGAGCTGAATCTGCCGAATGCGGATGCGGATCTGTCGGAAGTGATCGGCGCAGTCTTGTCTTTGGATTTTGACGGCATATTCCGTACTCTGAAGCTGACGGAGAGCGGGCTGGTGCTTTCCGTGGATGCGGATGTTTTGCTGGAGGGGCTGAAACCTCTGATCGGAGAGATCGGAATCAGACCCGGTGTAGTGGATGCGGAATATTCGACGGCGGAAAACATTTTCAGTCTGAGCGCCATGGGGCTTTCGTTGCGCATCAAAGAAAGCGGAAAGCAAATCACAGAACCCGAGAACGCGGCGGAGTATGTTTCGCTCATGAAATTTGCGGAGATAGCGCAAGCGGCCGTGAATATTGTGCGTTCGGAAGATATAGCGTTTACCCTGTACGGCGAGACGACGGTGCAGGAAGTTCCGATGTTTTTGGAAGCGGAGGGCAGGATCGGATTCGGCGACGGATTGAAGATAACGCTTTCCGTTCTGATCAACGACAGGCATGCCGTGGACATTGTTTACAGCGACGGGACGCTGCAGTTTGCTTATAACGGATACAAGATGGTCGTTGCGGAAAATGAATGGAAGACGGTGGCGGATTCGTTTTCTTCGTTGTTTGCGTCTGCGAAAGACGGTACGGAAACGCTGGCGGAGCCGATGCTCTTGTTCGGGGCGGACGGTTTGGATCTGTTTGCTTTTATCGAAAGTGTGAAGCCGGCGGTTTCGCAGGACGGAGCACTGCAGATTGCAATGGATCTTTCGAAGGTTTTAGACGGAGCGGCCTTGCAGGGATTGAGCCTTCTCGTGGCGGACGGCGGACTGAAAGTCGCGGCGGACAGCATGGAGATATACGGGCTGGCATTAGAAGATCTTTCCCTGGCGATGCAAGCCGGCGGCGGGGATTGGTTGGTTCCCGAGCGTTTGCAGAAAGCGTTGCAATGCTCGAACGTATTTGAATTTTTGCTGAATTCTTACAGCGGACTTACCGAAACAAACGATTTGTCTTTGGATATTTCCTATACGTCAGCGGAACTGACGGCGCTGGTCGGCGGAAGGATCCGTTTTGTGCAGGCAGCAGACTCTGCGCAGGTCGGTTTGGATCTGCAATTCAGCGCAGAGATACTGACGCCTTCGGGAAATCATTACATGGAGCTGGCGATCGTTCAGGATATGGTCTATGCGGGATATTCGACGATCGGGTTTGAAGGCGGAGTGCCTTTGCAGGTAAAATTGCCCGTTTCTTCGCTGTTTGAAGCGGGGAAAACGGTCTTGCCGCTTTTGGCGCCGCTGTTGGGGATCGGAAGCGATACATATTATTTCTCGTTCGTGAACAAGATTCTGGGCGGTTACTACGAGACGATCAACAGCTCGATCTTCGGCGTTATGAACACGGAGGAATGGTGCAATCTGATCCTTGGCATCATCGATGAATATGCTGGCAAAGATGTCGGTGCGGGCGTATCGGAAGGTGCGCAGATCGCGGCGGATGCAAGCGGATCGGGGCTCGTTGTGGAAGCGGACGGATGGAAGATCGGTCTTGCGGCACTGCAGGATGCGGAAGCGATCGCAGCGCCCGCAGATGCGGACAGTTATATGGACGTATCGACGATCGCACAGCTGTTGCAGGATGTATTGTTCGCTTATAATTATAAGGATTTCGGATATCATTTGTCGGGCAATATCAAAATGCAGGTATTGGGTTTCGAGCTGGATCTGAATATCGGGCTGGATGTATATATCGGAGTGGATGAAGATGGTTCGGTATATCTGAATGTGCAGATCACGACGGGCGGGTATTCCAATATATTGGCGATAGGACTGATTGGAACGAGTGTGATCATCAACGGAGATACGGCAACCGATCTGACCATTCAGGACGGAAATCTGTACATGAGCCGGATACAGACAACGTATTATAAGAGCGGCATTCTTGGATTCGGGAGCGGATTCAAAAAGTTGGAAACGCCGTATTATGCATACCGTGCGATGACCTTAGAATACTTTATGCAGACGCAAAATCTGATGACGCAACTGTTCTTTGCGGTGAACATGAGCGATGCGATGTCCGAATATATCATAGAGAAGGCAAGCGCAGATGGGAACGGGCAGGATCCGACAGGGAATACGAACGATGTCGGGCAGATGCTCACATCTTATTCGGCGAATGAGCAAGGGTACGCTTTGGGATTGAATATCGGAGCGATTGCCAATAACAGTTCGCTGGGTGAGCTTACCTTGAATATCGGGCGCGAACAGAGGGCGGACGGAAAGTATGATCTGAAGCAGCTGAACGGGAAGATGACGCTTGTTTCGGTTATATCTTTGAATTTTTCTATCGTGAATGCGACAGGGGAGGATTTCCGGGAAAAATACGGAGATCTTTCACCGGAACTTTTTGCGAAGCAGGTGCAAAACGGTGAATTGGTGCCGTATTGTGCGGCGGAGGGGCTGGTTGCCGAGAAGGCAGATACGGTTGTGAGGGCTTTCGGGTATGCGGGAGCGGCAGAACTGGAAGCGGCAGTCCGCGCACAAGGATATATGGCGGCCTGACGGAAAAAGCGGCAACAAAATTGTCGGAAACACTTTACAAATGCCGATGGTTATGGTATACTGAATAAAACTATCAATGAAACGCGAAGAAGCGGAACAGTAATTTGCGCACAGGGAAGCAGAGAGCCGGCGGTTGGTGTGAGCCGGTCGAAGTGTGCGGATGAACTCGCCGCCGAGCGGTCTGGGCGAAAGGGGATAACCGAGTAGACGCAGGACGGGGAGCTTGCCGTTAAAAGAGCGGGATATGCGTTGTTGAAACAAGTATCCGATGAGAGCGCACAAAATTGTGCGAAGAAAAGTGGTACCGCGAAACCCGATTTCGTCTTTTCAGAAAGAGATGAAATCGGGTTTATTGTTTTTTTGCAACGCAAAGCTGAACGCGCGCCTGCGCAAACAGTTTTTGCGCAGGCGCGCGTTATTTTATTGAAAAGGAAACATAGCCGATGCAGGCACGATTCGGGTCTTGCGGCAGACGAAAAAAATCTGAAAAAGGAGAGGGCAAAGCCATGAAAAATTTTGATAAATACACGAAGCAGTATTTTCTTCCTCCGGTGCGGTGTATGGACTGGGCGGAAAAGGATGCGGTAGAGAAAGCGCCGGTCTGGTGCAGCGTGGATCTTCGGGACGGAAACCAGGCGCTGATCGAACCGATGACCTTGGAGCAGAAAGTCGAATTTTTCAAATTGCTTTTGAAGATCGGGTTTAAAGAGATAGAGGTCGGGTTTCCGGCGGCGAGTGAAACGGAGTATACGTTTTTGCGCACGCTGATCGACAACGGGCTGATTCCGGACGACGTAACGATCCAGGTTCTGACGCAGGCGCGCGAACACATTATCCGCAAGACGTTTGAAGCGATCCGCGGGGCGAAGAATGTGATCGTGCACGTATACAATTCGACGTCGGTAGCGCAGCGGGAGCAGGTATTTAGGAAGGACAAGGCGCAGATTCTGAAAATCGCAGTGGAGGGGGCAAAACTTCTCAGACAGCTCACGGAAGAAGCGGGGGCAGATTATCGGTTTGAATACAGTCCCGAATCGTTTACGGGAACGGAGCCGGAGTATGCGCTCGAAGTTTGCAACGCGGTACTGGACGTATGGCAGCCGACCAAGGATCGGAAGGCGGTCATCAACATACCGGCGACGGTGGAGAACGCGATGCCGCACGTTTTTGCGCAGCAGGTGGAATATATATCCAAGAATCTGCGTTATCGGGAAAACGTCATGCTGAGCCTGCATCCGCACAATGACCGCGGCTGTGCGGTGGCTGCGTCGGAAGCGGGTCTGCTTGCCGGGGCGGACAGAGTGGAAGGCACGCTGTTCGGGAACGGGGAGCGGACGGGAAACGCGGACATTGTGACGATCGCAATGAATATGTATTCGCAGGGAGTGGATCCGAAACTTGATTTTTCGTTTATGCCCGAGATCTGTGCGAGATACACGGAATACACGCAGATGGAAGTTTCGCCGCGCCAGCCGTATGGCGGAGCGCTGGTTTTTGCGGCGTTTTCGGGATCGCATCAGGATGCGATCGCCAAAGGGATGCAGTGGAGAAAGGAACACAAGTTGCCTTACTGGAACGTGCCGTATCTTCCGATCGATCCGCAGGATGTGGGGCGCGAATACCAGACGGACGTTATCCGCATCAATTCGCAGTCCGGGAAAGGCGGCGTAGGCTATATTTTGCAGGAAAATTACGGACTGAATCTGCCGGGCGGGTTCAAGGAAGCGATGGGATATGCCGCGAAGGGCGTGTCGGACAGGACGCATAAAGAGCTTAAGCCTGCGGAAGTATACAGGGTATTCGAAGAGAAATTTATACAGAACCGCGCGGTGTTTGACATTCCCGAGTGTCATTTCAAGCAGATCCCCGAAGGGATCACCGCGACCGTTACCGTGAGGAGCAAAGGGAAAGACAGTCTGGCGGTGGCGGACGGAAACGGACGTCTGGACGCAGTGACGAATGCGCTGAAGAAACATTTCGGGGTGGAATTTGTTCTTACGACATACGAACAGCATGCCATGAGCGAGAAGTCCGATTCCAAGGCGCTGTCGTTTGTAGGTTTGGAGAAAGACGGCAAGTCGTATTGGGGCGCCGGAGTGGATGAAGATATCATCCAGTCGTCGATCAATGCGCTTGTGTCGGCGTTGAACAATTATTTTAAAGAATGAATCGAAGGAGGGGAAACCGCCGTGCCGCCGCAAGCGGCACGGCGGTCAAAATATAAAAAGAAAGCCGTGTCCCGCAAAGCAAATTGCGGGACACGGCTTTCCTGCATGGGGGGCGTGGCGCGGCGGAAGCGGTCAAAGCAATTTTTTGCGGATTCCATAAAAAGCGTTTGTTTTTCGCAACGTGGACCATTTGCCGCCGCCCGTAAAAATTTACGGGCGGCGGGTTGAAAGTGTAGGGGGCAGGGAGATCCGTGCAAGAGGCCGAAGACCAGGGGAAAAAGAGAAGCCTGCGCCTTAAAAGGGGCGGATTTACGACGGTAAAACACGAGAGGGACATGGAGAATTCTGACAATTTTTGTGACTTTAAAAAAATATGTTGAAAAAAAAGCGGGAATCTGTTATAATACAGAAAAGAGAGAGAAAAGAATGGCGGGGCGGGTGTATTTCCCGGGAGCGGGAGGAATAAAGATAATACAAAAGGCAATTCTATGAAAATATTATTGACGACAGATTTTTACAGGCCGACGATCAACGGAGTAGTGACGTCGACGGTCAATCTGAGCGAAGGATTGAGGGAGCGCGGCCATGAGGTACGCGTTCTGACATTGAAGCAAAAAGACAATATAAGGGAAGAGGGCGTGTGGTATTTGCCGTCGGTGGGATTGGACGCTTTTGTAGCGCCGACGGTACGCTTCCGCATGGGCTTCCCTCCGAGCATCTATTCGGAAGTTCTGGACTGGAAGCCGGATATCGTACATTCGCAATGCGAATTCTGCACGTTCGGGCCGGCGAAGAAGATCGCGAACAAACTGGATGTTCCGCTGGTGAATACATATCATACGGTCTATGAAGATTATGCGCGGTATTTGTTCCGATTCAGCGACCGTTTCGGGCGGTATGCGGCGAAGAAGTTCACGAAAGAGCGCCTGCGGCTTGTGGATGCGGTGGTAGCGCCCACGGTAAAAACGCGGCAGCTTTTGCAAAGTTACGGAGTGGAAACGGACATATATGTAGTGCCGTCGGGGCTGGATCTGGGAGCATTCCGTTCGCCGGAGCATGGCGGGATGTATCGGAAAGTAAAGGAGATCGCGGCAGGGCGGCGCAGTCTGTTGTTTATCGGCAGGCTGGCGAAGGAAAAGAATATCGGGGAACTGATCTCATACATGCGTGAGATGGACGACCCGGGCTTGGTGCTTCTGATCGGCGGATACGGGCCGGAGGGCAAAGCGCTGGAAGAGCAGGCGGCGGATCTGAAAGACAGGGTTGTGTTTTTGGGAACGGTACAGCCGGGCGACGTGCCGCAATGTTATGCGGCGGCGGATATATTTGTCAGCGCGTCGACGAGCGAAACGCAGGGACTGACGTATTTCGAAGCGCTGGCGAGCGGCACGCCTGTTCTGTGTCGGGAAGATCCGTGCATTTATGCGATCGTGCGCAACGGAGAAAACGGGTATAAGTTCACAGATTATGAAAGTTTTTGCACGGGCCTGAAAGAGATCGCCGCAAATGCGGGCGAAAAGATGGAATCGGCATGCAGGGCGGCGGCGGAAGAATATTCGAAGGAAACGTTTGCACGTCGGATCGAGGAAGTGTACATTCGTGCGATCGAGCGGAAAAATGCGGAAGATTCAGTCTTATATCTTCAGAATCAGGGCTGATTGTGCGCAAAATGAGGGCAAAAGGCAGGAATTTTCCGGAAATGCTTTACAACCGCAGGATTTTGTGTTATACTTTTGAAAAAGCCACAAGCGATTGTATAGGAGCAGAAAAAGTATGAAATGTATGTACTGCGGTTGTCCGGAGAGCAAAGTGATCGACAGCCGTTCTACGGACGAAGGGAGAACGATCCGCCGCAGGCGTGAATGTATCCAGTGCGGCAGGCGGTTCACGACGTACGAGACGATCGAAACGACGCCGGTACTTGTGGTCAAGAACGGCGGGAACAGGCAGGCGTTTGATCCCAATAAGCTGAAAAACGGGATCATCAAGGCATGTGAAAAGCGTCCTGTTTCGATGTCGAAGATCGACAGGCTTGTGGATGATATCAAAAAGCAGGTCTATAATTCATTGGAGCAGGAGATTTCTTCCAAAAAATTGGGCGAAATGGTGATGGAGGGGCTGAAAGAGATCGACGAAGTTGCGTATGTGCGGTATGCTTCGGTATACCGTCAGTTTACGGATATATCGTCTTTCATGGAAGAGCTTGAAACGCTGATGCATGAAAATAAAACCAAACAAAATCAACAGAAGCCCGAATAAGGGCTTCTTTTTCGCTGCGGAAAAGGAGAAGCGGATGACAAAACAGGTAAAAATCGGCGGCGTGGCGGTCGGCGGAGGCGCGCAGGTCAGCGTGCAGTCGATGACGACGACGCCTACGTCGGATACGGAAGCGACGGTTGCGCAGATAGTAAGGCTGGCGCAAGCGGGGTGTGAAATTGTCCGCGTCGCGGTGCGGGATGAACAGGATGCCCTTGCGATCCGTGCGGTGCGGGACAAATCGCCGATTCCGCTGGTGGCGGACATACATTTTTCATCGAAGTTGGCGGTGCTTGCGATCGAAAACGGCGCGGATAAAGTGCGCATCAATCCGGGGAATATCGGCGCGGAGGCGGATATCCGCCGCGTGGCGGACTGTATCCGCGCACATGGCATCCCTGTGCGGGTGGGCGCGAATACGGGCAGCATCGAAAAGAATTTTCTCGAAAAGTACGGCAGGAGTGCCAAAGCGCTGGTGGAGAGTGCGCTTTACAATGTCGGGATTTTGGAAAAGTACGGCGTTTCGGATATTGTGATTTCCGTCAAGGCGTCGTCCGTGCCGCTGACGGTGGAGGCGTATCGTCTGCTTGCGAAGAGGACGGATTATCCGCTGCACGTCGGTGTTACGGAAGCGGGGACGAAAGAGAGCGGGATCGTGAAGAGCGCCGTCGGGATCGGGTCGCTGCTTCTGGACGGGATCGGGGATACGATCCGCGTGTCGCTCACGGAAGACCCGGTGGAAGAGATCTATGCGGCGGAACGGATCCTGCGCGCCTGCGGGCTTCGCAAAGATTATGCGGAAGTGGTGGCATGCCCGACGTGCGGCAGGTGCGAGTGGAACAGCATGGCGCTGGCGCAGGAAGTGGAAAGGCTGACCTTTGCGGTGCGGGAGCATATCAAGGTTGCGGTGATGGGGTGCGTCGTGAACGGGCCGGGCGAGGCAAAAGACTGTGATCTCGGTATCGCGGGCGGGAAGGACAAATGCGTGATTTTCCGACACGGCGAGCCGTACAAGACAGTGCCGGCAAGCCGGGCAAGGGAAGAGTTTTTGGCGGAGATCGGCGCGTTATTAGAGGAAAAGAGCAAAGAAAAGGACGGGACGGATGACGCAGATTGAATTTTTACGGAAGATCCGTGAAAATGACGGATTAAAACATGCGGTATTGCGAAAAATAGAAATCGACGAATCGGAGCGGAAATGCCTGTTTGAAGTGATCACGGATACTCCTTATACGACGCAGGATGAGCGAGCGGCGGAAGAAGCGGTTCGGGAAGCGGCGCCGCCGCTTTTCAGGGGTGAATTGAAACTTGTCAAACTTGTGGCGGATCCGCAGTTGATCCGCCACAAGATACTCGAATACCTGAGCCATTCTCATCGTGCGGCGGCCGCGTGCATCCGTGCGGAAGATATAACGGTAACGTTAGGCGATCCGATGCGGTTCACGTTCGGCGTGGACGGGGCGGAGCGCGGATTTTTTGAAAAAAACGAGCAGCTGCTCACGGGCGTGAAGGGGATGCTGGAGCGGAATTTCTGCAACGTGTTCGAAGGCAAGCTTGTGGACAAAGAAAAGGCGGGCATTCCGGACGAAGATATGGAAGAGGAAGAGGAGCCGTTCGATTATCGTCCGGCGCGCACGTTTGCGGTGGAAGGTTTTGAAACGATCGACGAATCGAATGTGCCGAAAAATGCTACATATATCGCGGATTGCGATTTTACGAGCGATGCGCTGACGATCTGCGGCGAAGTCACTTTTATACAGGAGCGCACGACAAAACCGAAAACGGACGCGAGCGGTGCCGTGGTGAAAGAGGGGAAACCGTATCTTCGCTTTACGGTCAATGACGGAACGGGGATGATGTCGTTTTCGTATTTTCCGCGCAAGCGTACGGAGGAAAAGATCCGTGCGATCAAAGAGGGTGAATGGATCGCCGTAACAGGCGAAAATGAAATATACGGGGACAAGCTGAGCTTTACGGGCCGATACATCAACCGCGGCCATGCGCCGGAGGGGTTCGTGCCGGAAAAGCGGCAGGGCAAGGCGGTCCCGGTGCATTATTCAAAGGTATCGCCCGAAGAGCTGATCGATTACAGCCAGATGAATCTGTTTGACCAGTCGGTGATGCCGGAGGATCTTGTAAAGAACACGTTTGTGGTGTTTGACCTGGAAACGACGGGGCTGGTGAACTCTCCGACGGGCGGGAAGATGGACGCGATCACGGAGATCGGAGCGGTGAAGATCATCGGCGGTGAGATCAAGGAAAAATTCACGACGCTTGTGAATCCGGAGCGAAAGCTGGACGATGAGATCGTCAAGCTGACGGGGATCACGGACGAGATGGTGAAGGATGCACCGAAGATCGGGGAAGTGATCCCGGATTTTGTGAAGTTCTGCGACGGATGCCTGTTGGTGGGGCATAATGTTCAGTTCGACTATAAATTTGTACGCTATTATGCGGAGAAAGAAGAGTATGCCTTTGAATTCAAGACATACGATACCATGTCGCTTGCGCAGAGCATGCTTTTTCTTTCCAACTATAAGCTGAACACGTTGGCGGATCATTACGGGATCAGTTTCAATCATCACAGGGCATGGGACGACGCATTGACGACGGCAAAAATCTTTATTGAGCTGATAAAGGCGAAAAAATGCTTGCCAAAAGCGTAAGAAAGTGGTATAATTCAGATACTGAATACCGTTAGCATGAGGATTGAGAGTGGTTATCCGCTCTCAAATCTTTTTATGTAGGGGCTGAAAGCGGGAAAGGAGCGGAAATGAAGGTAAAATCGGAGCAGGAGATCCGGGCGGTGTTGGAGCCGTTGGCGCGGGATCTTGGCGTAGAAATTTATGAAATCGTTTTTAAGCAGGGCAAGAATCCTTCGCTGACCGTGTTTCTGGATACGGAGAAAGCGGGCGGGATCGATCTGAATACCTGCGAGGCGTTCCACAATGCGGCGGATCCTGTACTGGACGAACTGGATCCTACGTACGGGCAGCCGTATACGCTGAACGTATCGAGTCCCGGGCTGGATCGGCCGTTCAAAAAAGACAGGGACTATCTTCGCAATATCGGGAAGAAAGTGGAAGTCAAACTTTACGCGCCGTACAGGGGCGAAAAGTTTTTTGAAGCGGTTTTGGTAGATTATAACGGTGTCGGCGGCAACGTGACGCTGGATAAAAACGGTGAAATTATCAAACTGAATCTGACGCAAATCGTAAAGATGTCGCAGGCAATCGATTTTGATTGAGCGGCGAACGAATCAAAAAGAAAAAACGAGGAGAATGCAATGGTTAGCAAGGAGTTCTTTGAGGCTTTGTCCGATCTGGAAACGGAAAAAGGGATCAGCAGCGAAGTGTTTATCGAAGCGCTGCGGACGGCGCTGATATCCGCCTATAAAAAGCAGTATGAAGGCGGAGCGAGCGAAGTGGACATCAGGATCAATCCGGAGAAGAACAGCATCAAATATTATACGGTTCGTACCGTTGTGGATGAAGTGACCGACCGCGAGAAAGAGATTTCTCTCGCCGAGGCGCAGCTTCTGAAAAAGAGCTATAAAGTGGGCGATACCGTTTATGAAGAATTCATCCCGAAGGATTTCGGACGTATTGCGGCACAGACGGCAAAGCAGGTGATCCTGCAGAAACTGCACGAAACGGAGCGGGACAACACGCTGAACGAATTCTCCGACAAGAAAGACGAGCTGATGAGCTGTGTGGTGCGCAAGGTCGATGCGAAGAACGTATACGTGGAACTCGGCAAAGGGCAGATCGAAGGCGTGATGCTGCCGCAGGACCAGGTACCGGGCGAGCATTATGAAGTGAACGACCGCATCAAAGTCTATGTGAAGAATATCAAGAACAGCGGCAAAGGCGCGCAGGTTCTGGTATCGCGCACATCGGCGGGGCTGGTCAAGCGCCTGTTTGAAAACGAAGTTCCGGAGATCAAAGCGGGCACGGTGGTGGTGAAATCCATTTCCCGTGAAGCGGGGCAGCGTACCAAGATGGCGATCTACAGCGAAGACCCGCAGGTAGACGCAGTCGGGGCGTGCGTCGGAAACAAGGGCGCGCGCGTGAATGCAGTGGTTGCCGAACTGGGCGGAGAGAAGGTAGATATTATTCAGTGGAGCGAAAATCCGCTGGAGTTCATAGCGAAAGCGCTTTCACCTGCGAAGGTCATATCGGTCACGCAGATCGACGAGAAATCGGCGGTTGCGGTGGTACCGGACGACAAACTTTCGCTGGCGATCGGCAGGGACGGACAGAATGCGCGTCTTGCGGCGCGGCTGACGGGCTGGAAGATCGATGTAAAGAGCGAGAGTGCGGCCGCAAAGATGGAAGAACTGCATCGTGCGGAAGAAACGGATACGGAGCCTGTTTCGGAAGAATAAGTTCCGCGATCGGGCGAATCGGAGAGGTGAGTTTTCTTGAAAGTGAAAAAAATCCCCATGCGGATGTGCATAGCGTGCCATGAAATGAAGCCCAAGAAAGAGATGCTGCGGATCGTAAAGCCGAAAGAAGGCGACGCATTCATCGATTTTTCAGGGAAGGCTGCGGGGCGCGGCGCATATATCTGCGATCATCCGGAATGTATCAGAAAACTGAAAAAAATGCGGCTTTTGAACAAGACATTTTCCTGCGAGATACCGCTCCCGGTTTACGATGCGATCGAGGAGGCATTTTTTGCAAAGAAGTAAAGCGGAAGGGTATATCGGGCTGTGCATGAAAGCGGGAAAACTGACGTGTGGGTTCAACGCCGTGGAAGTGCAGAAAGGCCGCATATATCTGTTGTTGTTATGCGGAACAGCGAGCGAGAATGCGAAAAAGAGTGCGCGAAAACTCGGTGAGAGATTCGGCTGCGGCATTATGGTCCTGAACGGAAAGACGCTGGAAGAAGTTACGGGACGGGTAAATTGCAAGTTGGCTGCCGTGCGGGACGAGAATCTGGCAAAAGCGATCTTGTCGGCGGCGGATGAAAATTACAGAATTTATGCGGGAGGCAAAATTTAGCAAGATGGCAGAAGCAAAAAAGAATTACTCGAACATCGAAAAGATCAATTCCCTTCTGGGGGCGGAAGGGATCGGATCGCTGCTGAAAGACGTGCAGGGAACGGAGAAGAAGGTCGGGGATATTCTTCGGAAATTATCCGATCTGGAAAACGCGGCGAAGGCGCGTGCGCAGGAAGAGAGTGCGCCCGCGGAGCCTGTTGCCGCCGAAGCGCCTGCAAAGCCTGCGAAAACGGCTCCCGAAACGATAAAGGCCGAGGAGAAAGCGCAGCCTGAGCCGAAAGTTGAAAAAACGGAGCCCGCCAAAGCGGAAGCGCCGAAGGCGGAGCCTGTGGCGGAAAAACCTGCGGCTGCGGAAGAAAAGCCGGTAAAACCTGTAAAGAAAGCGGAACAGGAGAAGCCCGTTCCCGCGGCGGAAGAAAAGAAGGCAGAGCCGCCGAAGGAAACGCCGAAAGCACAGGCAGAGGTAAAAGAAGAGCCGAAACCCGAGCCTGTAAAAGCGGAAAAACCGCAGGAAAAAGCGGAACCCGCAAAGGCGGATGCCGATAAAGCGGAACAGCCCCGTTCTGCGGTGCGTCCGGCGGAAGTGCGCACGCAAAAGCGCGGCGGAACGGAAGAACAGGTGATCCGTACGCAATATGCAGACCGCCGCAACGCGCGTACGTATGTACCGATGCCGGAGCGTCCTGCGCGTCCCCCTCGGCAGGAGAATGCACAACAGCAGGCGGCACGGCCGCCGAGACCGGATCGGCCGGAAAGGCAGGATGCGGGATACCAGCGTCCCGGAATGCAGGGGCAGGGCGCGCGTACGCCGTACGCAAACGGACGCCCCGCGCAGGGAGCGCAGCAGGGACGGCCTGCTTATGGTACGAGGCCTCCGATGCAGAACCGTCCGGCACAGGGAATGCGCCCGGGTGCAGGCAAGCTGAGCGCGGCAATTCCGCCGGTAACGCCTCCGAGCAAGAATTTCTCTGCGCCTGCGAAGAAAAAGACTGCGTACGAGAAGCCGTACGTGGAGCAGAAGCGTACGGTCAGCAAACGTGCACTGATCAAACAGCAGGTATCCGTTTCGGATTTTGACGAGGACAAGAGCGGATACAGGAAGCTGCGCGTCAAAAAGCAGAAACAGCAGGCCGTGCAGACGATCAAGATCGAGCATGCCGTGGTTACGACGGAGAATATCCCGTTGAAGGTGCTGAGCGAAAAGCTGGGCATTACGGCGGTGGAGATCACAAAGCGGCTGTTCAAAGAGGGGATCGCAAAGACGATCAACGATTCTTTGGATTATGACACGGCGGCATATATAGCGAACGATCTGGGGATCGAACTGGAATACAAACCCGAAAAGACGGCGGAAGAAGCGCTGGATGAAATTTACAATGCGGAAACGGCAGGCGGAGAAGGCGCCGTGACGCGTCCTCCGGTGGTAACGGTGATGGGACACGTCGACCACGGTAAAACTTCGCTTCTGGACAAGATCCGCAGCACGAACGTGACGGCGGGCGAAGCGGGCGGGATCACGCAGCACATCGGTGCGTATTCCGTGACGGTGAAAGGCAAGACGATCACGTTCCTGGATACACCCGGACACGAAGCGTTCACGGCAATGCGTGCGCGCGGAGCGTCGGTGACGGATATCGTCGTTTTGGTGGTTGCGGCGGACGACGGGATCATGCCGCAGACGGTGGAAGCGATCAACCATGCGAAGGCGGCGGATGTTCCGATCATTGTCGCGGTCAATAAAATGGATAAGCCGGAAGCCAATCTCGACAGAGTAAAGCAGGGGCTTACGAACAACGGACTCGTTCCCGAAGAATGGGGCGGCGATGCGATCGTGGTGCCGGTTTCGGCGAAAACGGGCGCAGGCATCGACGATCTGCTGGATGCGATCAACCTGGTAGCGGAGGTGAAAGAGCTGAAAGCGAACCCCGATCAGATGGCGCGCGGCACGATCATCGAAGCGAAGCTGGACAAAGGCAAGGGGCCTGTGGCGTCGGTGCTGATCCAGAACGGTACGCTGCATACGGGCGACAATATTATTTCCGGTACGACGACGGGCCGTGTGCGCGCGATGATCGACGACAAGGGCAGGACGGTCAAATCGGCAGGGCCTTCGATGGCGGTATCCATCCTGGGTCTGGAAGAAGTTCCGAATGCGGGCGATTCGATCATTGCGGTCGAGCAGGATAAGCTGATGAAGCAGGTTCAGGACGAGCGCAAACGCAAAGAGAGCGAGTCGATGGTGAAATCGCAGACGCGCGTCACGCTGGACGACGTATTCGGAAAGATCGCGGAAGGGAAGATCAAGGGGCTGAACATCATCGTCAAGGGCGATGTGCAGGGCTCCGTAGAGGCGGTCAAGCAGTCGCTTCTGAAACTTTCCAACGACGAAGTCCGCGTAAATATTCTGCACAGCGGCGCGGGCGCGATCACGGAATCGGACGTAATGCTTGCCGATTCTTCGAACGCGATCATTGTCGGATTCAACGTGCGTCCCGATACGAAGGCGAAAGCGCTGGCAGAGCGCAGCGGCGTGGATGTGCGCACGTACAGGATCATATACGAGCTGCTGGACGATATCCAGGCGGCGCTCAAGGGTATGCTGGCGCCGAAGTACAGGGAAGTGATGACGGGCAAATGCGATGTGTTGCAGACGTTCAAGATCACGGGTGTCGGAATGGTTGCCGGCTGTTATGTGACGGAAGGCAAGATCGTGCGCAACGGCAAATTGCGTATTTACCGTGACGACGTGATGATCGTGGAAGGTGCGGTGCGCCAGCTCAAACGCTTCAAGGACGATGTGAAGGAAGTTTCGGGCGGCTTTGAATGCGGCGTGAGCATCGAAGGCTTTGACGGGATCAAAGTCGGAGACGTCATCGAGTGTTATATTACCGAGGAAATACCCGCGTAATTTGCGAACGGGTGTGATCGGCTGAAAATGAACGGAAAGGAGGAATGCGGTCATGAAATCATTGAGAGCGGAGCGCCTTTCTGCGGAATATCAGAAAGCGGTTTACGAAGTTATCTCTACGAAGCTGAAGTATAAGACGAATAAGATCCGCGGGATCGTAAGCGTGACCAAAGCGGACGTATCGCCGGATCTGAAAAATGCAAAGATCTATATCAGTGTCCTGGGGAAGACGGCGGAGGAATCGGACGAAACGTTTGCGGCGATTTCTGAGCATGCAGGGTTTATCCGCTATGAACTGGCGCACATGATGCAGATGCGCACGGTTCCGGAACTGCATTTCTTGCGGGACGGCACAATGGAATACGGGGATAAGATCGACCGTATCATCAAAGAGATCCATAAAGAAGAGGGGCAGAAATAGTATGCCCTTTTTCCCGTTTCAAGGAAAATAAGGCAAAAAGAGATATGCACGGAACGGTGCGATACGGAGAGAGAAGAATTGACGTTAAAAGAGATAGCGCAGAAGCTGAAACAACTGAAAAGCGCGACGATTTTCTGTCATATGCGTCCGGACGGGGATACGTTGGGCGCGGCGATGGGGCTTAAGTGCCTGTTGGAGAAAAACGGAGCGAAAGTCACGGTCGTATGTGAAAGTCCGGTGCCGTCCAAGTTTTATTTTTTGGAAGGCATGGACAAGATCGGGGCGGAGGCGGATCCGCAGTCGCAGGCGTATATTGCGGTGGATTCGAGTGAGATTCACCGTTTGGGAGCGCTCGGCGATGAATTCGAGCGGGCGAAGAAGCCGAAATTCAATATAGACCATCATATATCCAATTCCCGTTACGGGGATTATTGGTTTGTCGAGGAACGTGCGGCGACCTGTGAGATCATGACGGAACTTGCGTCGTATCTGACGGATTCGATGGATGCGCGTACGGCAAATTATTTCCTTTTGGGATTAAGTTCGGATACGGGAAATTTTGCGCATAAAAACGTTACGGAGAGCACGTTTCTGGCAGCGGCGAAGCTTGTTTCGTGCGGAGCGGATATCAATGCGGTGCAGTACAACATGTTCAAGAAACAATCGGCGGCGAGAGCATTGCTGTTCGGCCGCACGATGAGCCATATACGCTATTTTGCGGACGGACGGATCGCGTTTATATGCGTTACGCGCGAACAGTTGAAAGCGGCCGATGCGACGTCGGACGTGACGGAAGGCTTTATTGATTTTCCGCTGTCGGTGGACGGTGTGGAAGTAGCGGTATGCCTGTTGGAAACGGCGGACAACCGATTCAAGATCTCTTTGCGCAGCAAAGGGAAGACGGATGTGAATGCGGTGGCGGCCGTATACGGCGGCGGCGGACATATACTTGCCAGCGGCTGTATGATTTCGGGATGCCTGGAAGAAGTGGTCGATAAGCTCTGTTATACGATCCGGCAGCATCTGATCGACTAAACGAACGGAAAGCGCCGCGCAAATGCGGCGCGTTTTTATAGCGAAAAGCGGAAGAACGGCGCGGATAAAGGTGTCGTACGGATAAGGATCGGGCAGGAGAGAAGACCGGTGGAGAATTTAAAAAGCAGGAGCGGATTTATCAATCTGAATAAGCCTTCGGGGATTTCCAGTGCGGCGGCGGTGGCGAAAGTCAAGCGGCTTACGCACATGCCGTGCGGCCATATGGGGACGCTTGACCCGATGGCGAGCGGCGTTTTGCCGGTGGCGGTAGGCAACGCGTCCAGGCTTTTCGATTATCTTTTAAACAAAGAAAAGATCTATCGCGCTGTTTTTCGGTTCGGAGAGGAGACCGACACGCTCGATGCAACGGGTATGCTCTTGCAATCGGGGAAAAAAGTTCCGAATGAAAGGGAAATAAACGACAAACTTCATCTTTTTGTCGGTGAAATAGAACAAGTACCGCCGTCGTACAGTGCGAAGAGCGTCAACGGCGTTCGTGCGTATCAACTGGCGCGGCAGGGGAAAGAAGTGAAGCTGGCGGCAAAGAGGGTGCGCATTTCGAAGGTTGTCCTGACCGAGCGAGTGTCGGAGGATGCTTTTGAATTTTGTATCGCGTGCGGCGGCGGAACGTATATAAGATCGTTGGCGCGGGACATCGCGCGGGCTTGCGGGACGGTTGCGGTGATGACTTCTCTGGTACGGGAAAAGAGCGGGTATTTCACGCTGGACAACTCTGTTTCTCCCGAAGAGCTGACGGAAAACTGGGAAGAGCGGCTGATTGCGCCGGATCTTGTGTTTGATATGCCGTCCGTGGATTTTGACGGAAAAGAAGCGTTAAAGCTTCGGAACGGCCTGTCGCTGGAGTTTCTGGGCGGAGACGGAGAATATAAACTTTATTTTGACGATGATTTTTACGGGATCGCGAAGGCGGAAAGAGGTCAGATCCGCGCGAAAGTGAAGCTGATTTGAGGCAGGTATGCAGACAGTAGATTACAGGACGGGAAGATGGAAAGAGCCCTGCGTGTTATTGCTGGGGTATTTTGACGGCGTTCATGTCGGGCACAGGGCGCTGATCGCAAAAGCGAAAAAAACGGCGGCGGAACACGGTTGGGCGGTCGGGATCATGACGTTTTATGATTCCAAGAGCGGCGGGCAGATTTTTCTTTTTGACGAGCGTATCCGTATTTTTGAAGGCTTAGGGTTGGATTTTGTCTATGCGGCACCTTTCAACGAGGAATTCCGTTCAACCTCGTGGCAGGAATTTTTGGATCATACCGTGCTGAATGTCCATGTCCGTGCTTTTGTGTGCGGCGAAGATTTTACGTTCGGGAAAGACGCGGCGGGCGATGTTCAGGAGCTGCGCGAATATTCAAATTTAAACAATATTAATGTTTTTGTTGAAAAACTTATAGGATTTGACGGAGAGAAAGCGGCGGCGACGATGGCGAAGCGATATCTGGACGAAGGGCAAATGGAGAAGCTTTGCGCGTTGCTGGGCGAAAGGTATTTCATATGCGGGCAGGTTTCGACGGAAGGGCGGCATGTAGGAAGGCGGCTCGGATTTCCGACGGCGAACCTGCATATCAACGGGGAAAAGTACCCGTTGAAGCGTGGGGTCTATGCGGTGCGGGCAATGCTGGACGGCAAGGAATACCGCGGCATAGCGAACTATGGGGCGAGGCCGACGTTTGATGATTCGAGGGTGGTTTTGGAAATTTATTTTGACGGATATCGCGGAGATCTGTACGGGAAAGAGCTGAAAGTCGAATTTGATTTTTTCCTGCGGGACATCCGCAAATTTGACAATGCGGAAGAGCTTTCCGCGCAATTAAACAGAGATTTGGAGAGGATACGATGATACAATTCGGGCCGAGCGGCAACAGTGAATCGTTTTATGCGCAAGGGTATTCGCACACGGAAGAGTCGGCGAAGTTTGTGAAAGACATGGGGCTGGACTGTTTTGAATACTCATTCGGGCGCGGAGTACGCATGACGGATGCAAAAGCGGTATCGATCGGACAGGCGTTCAAAGAGCAGGGAATCGAGATCAGCGTGCACGCGCCGTACTATATCAATTTTGCAAATCCGGAAGCGGAGAATGCGGAAAAATCCTACAATTATGTTTTGGAAAGCGGCAGGGTATTAAAGCTGATGGGCGGAAAGCGCTGTGTTTTTCACAGTGCGACGCAAGGAAAAATGGAGCGGGAAGCGGCGGTTTCTCTGACGGAGGAGCGGCTGAAAGTTTTGCGGGACAGGATCTATGAGGCGGGGCTGAACGATCTGTATTTTTGTCCGGAGACGATGGGGAAAATCGCGCAGATCGGGACGCTGGAAGAGATCGTACGGTTTTGCAGGATCGATCCCGTATATTTGCCGGCGGTGGATTTCGGGCATCTGAACGCGCGCGAACAGGGCAGCCTTAAGACGGTTGAGGATTATAAGAGCCGCTTAGAATACATGATTTCGGAACTGGGGTATGAGCGGGTGAAGCATTTTCACGTTCATTTTTCCAAGATACAGTATTCGGAGAAAGGGGAAGTGCGGCATCTTACGCTGGAGGATACGATCTACGGGCCGGAATTTGCGCCTTTGGCGGCTGCGCTCAAGGAGCTGAAGCTGGAGCCGTATATAGTCAGCGAATCGGCGGGTACGCAGGCGGAAGACGCACTGGCGATGAAGCGGATTTACGAGAGCGTTTGACGGGAAGGCTGAGAAATATTCGTTAAAAATATATCGGGAAAAATTGACTTATAGCAGAAAATTTGGTACAATATTTCTATGGACAAGACGAAAAAAATATTTCGCGGTATAAAGGCGGAGGGAATGCTGACGGGTGCGGCGGATTTGCGGGCGTACCTGACGGGATTTGAAAGCAGCTTCGGGTTTGTCTATACTGACGCGCAGGAAAGTGTGTTTTTCACAGATCCGCGGTATGCGGAAGGCGCGAAGGAAGCGCTGAAACATGAATTTATCGGCGTGATGATAGCCAAAAACGAGGATACCGTACTTGATTATATAAAGAGCAAAAAGGTTAAAAAGCTGGCGGTGCCGCTGGAGCGGCTTACCCAGCCGGAATATGAGAAATTGCGCCGCAAGTTTAAACTTACGGACAGTACTTCTGCATTTACGGCGGCGATGTCTGTCAAGGATGAAGAGGAGCTGGAGAAGATTTCTCAGGCGTGCGAGATAGCCGAGCGTGCATACGGAATGCTTTTGGGAGAATTAAAGGAGGGCATGACGGAAAACGAGACGGCGGGTTATCTCGAATATCTGATGCGCAAGTGCGGGGCGAGGGATCGTTCGTTTGAGACGATCGTAGCGTTCGGGAAAAACTCATCGGTACCGCACCATGCTTCGGACGAAACGAAGCTGAAAAGCGGCATGCCTGTTCTGATTGATTTCGGCTGTAAAGTCGGCGGATATTGTTCGGACATGACGCGGACGCTTTGGTTTGGCGGAAAGCCGGACGAAGAATTTGCGGACGTGTATGCTTGTGTGCAGAAAGCGCATGAACTGGCAAAGGAACAGATCCGTGCGGGCATGAAAGGCAAGGAAGCGGATGCGATCGCGCGCGGGTATCTGCAGAGCAAAGAGCTGGATAAATTCTTTACGCATTCATTGGGGCACGGAATCGGGATCAATATTCATGAATATCCTGCACTGAGCCCGAACGGAGAGGCTGTTTTGACGGATGGGATGGTATTTTCGATCGAGCCGGGCGTCTATTTTGAGGGCAAATTCGGGATCAGGATCGAGGACAGCGTGCGGATGGAAAACGGAAAAGTTGTCAGCTTTATGAAAACGGATAAAAACCTGTTGGTTTTGTGAGCCGGCGGGGAAAACAGGGCGGAGCGGGCTCCGCGTGAATGTATTATATATTGAAGGAGATAGATTATGGTACAAGCAGGAGATGTCAGAAAGGGTGTAACGATCGAGTATAACGGCAACGTCTATGTCGTAGTGGATTTTCAGCACGTAAAACCCGGCAAGGGTGCGGCTTTTGTGAGAACGCGCTTGAAGAACGTTGTAACGGGAGCGGTGCTGGAGCAGACGTTTAACCCTTCCGAGAAACTGGAAAACGCGCATATTGAGACGAAAAAGATGACGTATTCCTACAATGACGGAGATCTGTATTATTTCATGGACGAGGAATTCAATCTTACGCCGCTCAATCGTGAACAGGTAGAAGATGCGCTGCGTTTTATCAAGGAGAACGATCCTGTAACGGTACGTTTTTATAAAGGTTCCGCTTTTTCGGTGGAGTGCGAGAATTTTGTGGAGCTGAAGATCGTTTCGGCTGAACCGGGTGTGCGCGGCAATACGGCTACGAACGCGACGAAGAAGGCGGTTTTGGAAACGGGTGCTGAAATTCAGGTCCCCATGTTTGTGGAAGAAGGCGAAACGATCCGTGTCGATACGCGTACGGGCGAATACATGGAACGTGTGAAATAATCGGAAAAAAGAATCGGATACGAGCCGCATGAAAATGCGGCTCGTTGGTTTTCAGGAGCGGACGATGCGAGCGGTAATACAGAGGGTGCGGGAAACGACTTTAAAGGTGGAAGGAAAACTTATAGCAAAGATTCCGTCCGGATTGGCTGTGTATCTGGGCGTTGCGCCGTCGGATACGGAATCGGATGCGGCGGCAATGGCAAAGAAGATAGCGGCGTTGCGCATATTCGAGGATGCGCAAGGCAAGATGAATCTTTCGATCCGCGATGCGGGCGGAGAAGTGCTCTTGATTTCCCAATTCACTCTGTACGGCGATTGTACGCACGGCAATCGTCCGAGCTTTATCGGGGCAGCCCGACCGGAGTACGCGAAGCCTCTGTATGAAAAGGTTGCGCAGCTGTTGCGTGCGGAGGGACTGGCGGTGCAGACCGGTGTTTTTGGAGCAGATATGAAGATCGAGCAGTACAATGACGGCCCGGTTACGATTTTATACGAATGCTGAGGGTTCTATGAAGTTTCAATATTTGGGGACAGCGGCGGCGGAAGGCTTCCCCGCAACATTCTGTAATTGTGAAAGTTGCAGGGCAGCGCGGAAAAATCTTTCCGCAGAATGGCGTACGCGTTCACAGGCGATCATTGATGACGTGCTTCTGATCGATTTTCCCTGCGAGAGCAGTGTGCACATGATGCGTTACGGCATCGACCTTTCTGCAGTGCGCAACTTATTGGTGACCCATTCGCACGGCGATCATTTTTACGCGCAGGAACTTGTGAACCGCGGTTATAAATTTGCGAGCGGGATCGTGAGCGACCGCCTGGAAATTTACGCGGATAGTGAAGTTTTGGATGTGTATCGGGAAAGTACGCGGCGGGAAATGCGGGATTCGGTGCGCGAGAAGATCGGACTGCATGAAGTGTTGCCGTTTCAGAAATTTATGGCAGACGGCTACGAAATTTTTTCATTGCCTGCCGTTCATATGCCGTCGGAAAAGGCTTTGCTGTACGGAATTCGGAAGGATAAGACTGTTTTGTATCTGAACGATACGGGCGCTTTGCAGGAAGAGAGTTATATTTTTTTGGCGGAGCAGGGCGTGTGTGCCGATTTTGTCAGCCTGGATTGTACGTTTGCCGATACGTCTGGTCCTCATTCTTTCAGACACATGGGGTTTGCTGAAAATTGCAAGGTGCGCGAAAAATTGATCGGGTACGGACTGGCAAAAACGGATACGAAGTATTGTGTCACACATTTTTCGCATAACTCGGCTCCCTTTCGTGAACGAATGGAGCAGAAAGCGAAGGAATACGGATTTCTGAGCGCGCACGACGGTTTGGTGTTTGAGATCTGACGGTCGGTTTTGTGCTTCGGATAACGGGCTATGCACGCGGAATAAGTTTTCGGCAGTATGATTCATCCGGCAAACGATATTTGTTTTCATTCGGAAAAATCAAAGCCTTGCGGTTTTACGTTTCGGATAACGGGCTATGCACGCGGAATAAGTTTGCGGCAGTATGATTCATCCGTTAAACGACATTTGTTTTCATTCGGAAAAATCAAAGCCTTGCGGTTTTACGTTTCGGATAACGG